>Ga0105049_10003909_pt1 | contig 17532 bp, 12 predicted proteins | sample MAT06_FD_78087 | JGI IMG/M metagenome (GOLD analysis project Ga0105049, IMG submission 78087) | Freshwater microbial communities from Lake Fryxell liftoff mats and glacier meltwater in Antarctica - MAT-06 | ecosystem: Environmental > Aquatic > Freshwater > Ice > Liftoff microbial mat | place...
AATCTCCGGAACTCACTCCATACCAACGGTTTATTGAAAACCTCATGCACCTGTTCATCATTCTGGTGCTGGGGGGTATTTGCCTGAAAGTGCTGTTTTTTTAACGGTTTACCGTCCACCGTAAGCCGTCCATCGCAAACCGTAAGCAATGCAAGACCTCTTCACACCACGCGACAATTCCCTCTGGGGAAAAATAAAGGCCCTGCTGAGTCAGCAACTCGTGGCCCAAAAACTCAATAGTCCTTTGGGTTTAGCCATGCTTTTGCTGGCCACGCTGCCTTTGTCGTATTTGCTGGCTACGCTCGATTTGAAGTTGAGCGTGCTTATGTTTATCGGGCTGATCGGGATTCCATTGGTTATTTTTTGCTTGTTCAATATCACCTTTGCGATCGGGCTGATGTTGTTCGTCTCGCTAGCCTTGCCTTTTGCGTTGAAGTACACGGATGCGCCGATTGGAACGCTGTTGGACTTGCTGATTTTGCTCAGCACAGTAGGCATTTTACTGCGGCAAATCAAAGAGCGGGATTGGAAGTTCCTCAAATCGCCGCTGAGCTACATGATTCTTATTTGGCTGTATTTCAACGTGATGCAGGTCTTGAACCCTGAGGCACAATCCAAACTGGCCTGGGTTTATACAGTGAGAAGTGTGGCCATCCAGCAAGTGGTTTTCTTTATTGGGGCCTATGCTTTCCAGCGCAACCGGGTGGGCATTCTGACGATTCTGAAACTGATTATCGGGATGTGTTTTGTGAGTGCGCTTTATGGGTTAAAACAACAGTTTTTTGGCTTTAGTACCCAAGAAACGGTCTGGATGATGGCCGATCAAGAGCGATACCAACTCTATCACCAATGGAACTTGATTCGAATTCCATCCTTCTGCTACGACCCAACCACTTTTGGAATCTTAATGGTTTGTTTTGCGGTTTTCTGTGGGGCACTGGTGGTAGGAGCAACCTCTAGACCGCACAAAATCATCCTCAGCATAATGGGTTTGATGGCCTTGTGGGCTACCGCTTATACGGGTACTCGAACGGCTTTTGGATTGGTTCCTGTGGGCGCGATTTTTTTTGCAGGACTGATTTTGAGTAAACGGGTGCTGCTGATTGGGGGCATTTTAGCCGTACTGGGGACTGGCTTTATTTTGAAATCGACTAGCAGTGGTGTGATTTATCGCATACAATCCGCCTTCAAGCCCTCGCAAGATGATTCGATGAATCTCCGCCTGAGTAACCAGAAAAAAATCCAGCCCTATATTCAAAGTCACCCAATTGGTGGCGGACTGGGCAGTTGCGGGGTGTGGGGCAAACGATTTAATCCCGAATCTGAACTCGCCAATTTCCCGCACGACTCCAGTTTTGTACGCATGGGCGTGGAATTGGGTTGGATTGGGCTGATTTTGTACACTTTATTCCATTACATGGTGCTCCGAACAGGGCTTTATTATTTTGTTCGTTGCCGCGATCCGTTTATTAAATCCTTGTACGCCGGCATTACGACCTGGCTGTTCATGCTGGCCGTGGCTTGTTATTTTCAGGAAGCTATTTTGCAATTGCCGATGAATGTGATCTACAACGTATTTCTGGCGATGCTGGTGACTTTAAAGAATTTTGATCCGGCGTTTGAGGAGAGGTGAGTGGGACTATATTTCAAACCAAAAAAGGATTGATCACTTTTAAGCCTGGGATATTCTTGAAATCTGCCTCATTTCTTGTGATCAACGTTAGGCCATTTACCAGCGCCGTAGCGGCAATGAGGGTATCACCAAGTTTTATTTTGTGGAGTTTTCTGATTGCAATGGCCTGATCAGCTACAGCATCTGTGATTGGAAGTACGGAGGAATCCTCGATGAATTTCTTGGCTTTTGCTTCTTCATCCGATTCTGGAAATAAAAAGCCTAACAATTCAACACGTGAAATTATGGACAAAAGGCATCCTTCATTGAGTATTGGCGCCAAAAACAAGGCTGCATTTTCAGGCAAAACGCCTTTTAGCGTGTAAATAGCAATATTTGTATCTACCAGGTATCCCGTTCCCATTCTTCCCGGAGTTTTTTGAGTTGTGCATCTATTTCCTCAATGGTCATATCAGCTCGCATAGCACCATAATGCTGCTCGAAAAAAGTCCGCTTGGCTCTGATGGGCATGGCTGTTTTTTTTGCTTCCACAACTCTTGCAGAAGAAAGCAACTTTACATATTGCAAAAGCAACTGGAGCTCATTAGGGTTATTAATTTCTAAAACGACTTTCATAAAGCCTCAATATTTTTACAAAAGTAGGGAATTTTTTGCATTATCATTTGGCAATGTGTTAAAAAACTCGGCTTTGCGTCGGGATACGGCGGAGCCTCCACTACATCTTTTATAAATACCCGTCCGGATTCAGTCGCTTTGATATATAACTTATTGTCACACACCAGGGCGAATAACTTACCATTGGAATAGATGCCATACGCTCCAAACATTGGTTTGGCCGTGATTTCACCGGCATCTGCTATTTAGTCCAGGAGGTAGGTCAGGAATTGTTTGTCTGAAGGCATGATATGGTTTTTTCTGGTAGGATTAATTGTGCCTGGAGCTATTTGGGGTGATTTCGCTCTAAAACGACTTGCATAAAATGCTTATTTTTTACAAAACTAAGGAGTTTTTTCATTTTCATTTGGAGAGGTGCTGCAAATTTTCGGCATACACAGTCTTTTAAAGGCTCACTGGGGTGGTGTAGGTTAGGCAGAATATTCAAAAAAATTCGGCGAGTTAAATTTGGTTCAACCCAAGCTAACATCACTGGCGAGAAGCGTTTCATTGGATTTACGCAGCAGAGGAAGCTATTTAATCCTCAAAACGAAAAACTTACGCATTAATCGCTGTTTCACTTTTAAAATACGCACCTTTACTGTAGATATGAAAGCAAATGCTGAATAAACGATTACAAGCGCTTTTCAATGTGGAGCAATATCATGGATGGAGTAAAATTCGCCGTCGTAGATTCTAGACTTGAACTGAACAAACATTTGTATTGACTGTTGATTCGTGTTAACGAAGATTATGCCCTACATTTATGAATAAACAATATGACGTAGTCATTATTGGTTCTGGCCCAGCTGGAACAACTACCGCAAGGATTGCTGCGGAACATCATTTAAACGTTTTATTGGTCGATAAGAAACAGGAATTGGGTAGCCCAATTCAATGTTCCGGTGCGGTGAGCCGGCATGCATTGGAATACGTAGGCATTGCACCCAGTACGGAATACATCCAGGAAGCAATTTATGGTTTTGATATTTACAATCAGGTCGGTAAACATAAAACGATAGATTACCGAGATTTGAAACCCGAGGAATATGGAGCCTCCGAGGATAAAAAACCATTGGGATACGTCGTTGATCGCCGTCGTTTTGATCGTTATCTGATGACGCAGGCGGAACGAGCCGGCGTAGATGTGTGGTTAAAAACGGAAGGATTGGGTTATAAAGTGAATCCCGATGGAACTTGTACCGTTTTTCTAAAAAGGTTTAATGAAGAAATAAACGTTCAAGCAAAAGTTCTGGTCGGCGCTGACGGATTACAATCTCAGGTTGGGAAATGGGCTGGTTTACATACCCATATCAAATTGCCTGAGCTGGCTAGTTGCTTACAATTCATCGTAGACAATGTCGAAACCAATGGTCTGTTAGAAATCATCACGGGCCACGAATGGGCACCTGGTGGCTACGCCTGGGTTTTCCCGAAAGGGCATGGTTATGCAGAAATTGGTCTCGGCGTAGCTCGAACCATGACTGAAAAGAATGCGCAATGGCATATCGATCATTTTATTAAAAATTCTTTTTTTAAAGAACGATTTAAGCATTCAAAGGTCTTAGAAATTCAGGGCGGAGGTGTCCCTTTAGCGGCACCCTTAAAAACGCAATATGCTGACAATTTAATACTGGTAGGTGATGCCGCTCGTCACGTTAATCCGATTACGGGAGGAGGAATACATACCGCATTGAGTGGAGGCGCAATTGCCGGAAACTTCTTGAGTAATTTTTTACGAAAAAATATAGCTGCCACTGCTAATCAACTAAGCCAATACCAGGAGGAATGGTTGGTCGCATTGGGCAATAAGATGTGGAAACTTTACGACATTAAAACTGAGATTTTTAAAACGAAAAACATACAAGATCGAGATCAAATGCTATATCAAACCATGTCTGATTATTTTAGCCCTGATTCCGAATTCAAGAAAATATAAATATCACTTCTAATTTTAAAATCCATGAGTAAACGTACTCCCGTGCTTTTTCAAATTGGCTGGAACGCCTGTATCAATTGTGGTGCTTGCGTGGCAATCTGTCCTCAAGAGGCTGGCTTCATCAGTCCTTTCGATACCATCGCAGTGGACAAGCCTTGCGATATCGCTTGCCTGATTTGCGAAGATATTTGCCCCGTTTCAACAATCACCCATACCGAAGTCATCCCGACAAAATGACGCTAAATTTAACATTTTCGAAAATAAGCTGATATGAGATTGATGCAACACAAAAAAGAAGCCTTCTGGTTTTATAGTTATCTTTCTATCTTTTACGATAAACTGGTAAATCCTCTTTTTTGGACTAAGAAAATGCGCGACGATTCTTTATCGATCGCCCAACTAGATCAAGCTAACATTAGTGTCATTGATGTAGGCTCCGGTACCGGATTTACGACCGAAGGGATCGTCCGGCACGTCTCTCCTCAACAAGTTACCTGTGTGGATCAAAGTCCTCAGCAAATGTCTAAGGCTAAAGTCAAACCTGCGTTACAGGGCTGTATTTTTCAGCTTGGAGATGCGGAAAACATTCCCTTTGCCAATGATACTTTTGATCGTTACGTCTCGGCAGGAAGCATTGAATATTGGCCGAATCCACAGAAGGGCCTTACCGAAGCATATCGTGTGATCAAAGAAGGTGGCGTGGCTACTATGATCGGCCCTTTGGATCCACCCAATGCTTTGGTTAGTTTCGCTGCTAATACTTGGATGCTGTTTCCAACCGATCAAGAATATCGTGATTGGTTTAAAAATGCCGGCTTCGATAACATCACAGTAAAATACGTCTCTCCGCACTGGATCAAGCAAAAAGACAAATATTGTATCTCTATTTCAGGCATTAAGCCAAAGTCCGGCTTCTCCCCCATCGAGAAAACGCAGATCATTAACGAACCTTTAGAATCAGAAACGCAAAAGGGTTTTTTAAGAAGCACTATGATGCTTGGCAGAATATTAATCGGTTCGCTCGCTGGATTTATCTTCATTCCCATTGCTCTGATTGGCTACCTAAGAAGTGCTTTTGCACCCAAAGAAGCATTGCCCGAGGAATATAGAGAACGTTTGAATAACTATCAGATTGCGGTATTGACTTTGATTGGCATCTTGTTACTAATCTGGATATTTTAATAGAAGTTATAAAACCTCCTCCATGACGCTGAACCAACGTATTGAGAAATTTTATGATCAATCTACTCCGCTCTGGCTCGATGTCTGGGGTGAGCACATGCACCATGGCTATTATCCCGATGGAAAGGTGGGTACCAAAACACATGCCGAAGCGCAGGTGGACCTAGTCGCTGAAATTTTGAGATGGGGGAACATTCACACCGCCACCCAGATTCTGGACGCGGGCTGCGGTGTGGGAGGTAGTGCGCGATTGCTTGCTAAGAAATATGGCGCACAGGTATTGGGATTGACACTGAGTCCGGTACAAGCCAAAAATGCGCAGCGCTACAATCTGGAAGCAGGGTTAGCACAACAGGTTCATATCGAAGCTAAGGACATGATGCATATGATCGAATCTGACCAAAAATTTGATCTGATTTGGTCGATGGAAAGCGCGGAGCACATCGCTGACAAAAAAGGGTTGATGGAGATGTTCTATAAATTACTAAATCCAAACGGCCGTTTAATCATGGCTACCTGGTGCCACCGAAATGAACCTCCGGCATTGGAGTCGTCCGAACAAAAACTGTTGCATAAAATTTATGATCTCTATCATTTGCCGCCAATGGTCTCGACTGAATTTATAGAACGTCTAGCTAAGGATGCTGGATTTAGGGAGGTATCGAGCGACGATTGGAGCGACGAGGTAGCGCCGTTTTGGAAAGCAGTCATCCAATCGGTATTTCAATGGAAATCAGTTAAAGGCTTGATGCAAGCAGGATGGCCAACGATTCAAGGTGCTTGGGCGATGCGATATATGCGTAAAGGCTATCAAAAAGGCCTTATTAAATTCGGCGTATTCCAAGGGATAAAGAAATGAATTTCTTAATCAATTTTATCCGATTTTCCAGACTTCATACGGTGATCGGTACGACGCTGAGTATCGTAGTTTTGTATTTCATGGCGCTATCGTCTTACAATGGATCAGATCAGTACGGATCGCTTTTATTGTTGACTTTACTGAGTTGTCTCGGGGCGAACATCTTTATAGTTGGCTTGAATCAAATCACAGACGTTGCCATCGATAAAATTAATAAGCCGTATTTGCCTTTAGCCTCGGGTGCTTTTTCTATGCGCCTGGGTTACGTCATTATTACCACATCGATTTTATTGTCGTTGGCCATTGCTATCTATCTTGGAAAATATTTATTGCTAACGGTCTTATTGAGTTTATTTTTAGGAACCGCCTATTCGTTGCCTCCAATTCGTTTGAAACGTTTTCCGTTTTGGGCTGCCTTTTGTATTATTGCTGTCCGAGGGGTAATTGTAAACATCCTTTTGTTTTTACATTTCAACTCGATGATCAATCAATCGCATCAAGTAATGTCCATCGTGCTAGCCCTGACAGCTACTGTTTTTATTTACAGCATCGTGATTGCCTGGTTCAAAGATATTCCGGATATGGAAGGTGACCGAAAATTCAATATTAGCACCTTTAGTATTCGTTTTGGAGCAGAAAAAATATTTTTACTAGGAAATATACTAATTAGTCTCACCTATTTGACGTTAATCGTTTTTGCCTTTTTTAATCCAGACCTTGTACACGTCCCTCTAATGGTCGGGAGTCATCTTTTGTTTTTTATCGCTTTAATTTATTTCAGCAAAAAAACGGAGATCAAACGTCCTCGTTCCGTCAGTAAATATTATCAATTTATTTGGGCTCTATTTTTTGGAGAATATATCGTTTTTGGAATGTCTCAGTTGTTAAACTGATTAAGGAACGATGATTTATTGTTATTTGAAATCATAAATGATAATGTTTTCGTAAGAATTGACTCGAACAGGGGGTACAGCTCCCCGCGCGACGTTTAGAGCCCTCCTTATCCATTTCAAGGTTTCGTAAACGTTTCCAACAGTGCCGCATTCAGTGTTGGAGTTCATCTTTCAAAAAATCATGCAGATTGATGACTCGAATCCCCCCTTCTTTCGGATACGATGCGCCAGCTGGTATGATGACATATTTATACCCAGGTTTCAAATCTGCAATGGTTTGATAAAACCCCTTGCTCAGCACCGGAGCCAAGGAAAACTTGATTTCAATGCAATACATAGCCCCGGTAAGGCTGATGAGTACCAGATCAGCCTCAGCGCCGTGTTGGGTGCGGTAAAAATAATATTCCCATTTACGGTTCGTAACCCGCATAATTTGTTCGATAACATAACCTTCCCAGGAGGCGCCGAGCACGGGGTTACCCAACAGTGCATCATAATTTCTGACCCTTAAAAGATGGTGTAACACACCAGTATCCCTGATATAAATTTTGGGCGTTTTGACCAGGCGCTTCCCCGTGTTGTTGAACCAGGGCATTAGGCGATGAATCAAAAAACCGCCTTCCAGCAGGTCAATATAGCGATTAAGGGTGGTGGTAGCCGTATCCAGAGAATTCGCCAGGGTGGAAACATTGAGCATTTGTCCCTGAAGATGCGCCAACATCCGCAAGAGCCTGGAGAACAGCATTGGGGTCAGGTTGTAGCCCAATTCACGAAGATCGCGTTCTACAAAAGTTCGGATAAAGCCCTCAAACCATTCCGAGGCCAAATCCTCTTCTGGCATACTCAGCGCATTGGGAAAACCGCCCCGCACCCAATGGTGCTGCCAGGTGGCCAAGCCTTCTACTTCAATCAAGGAAAACGGCATGAGTTCAGTAAAAAAAATCCGACTGGCCAAAGTTTCAGAAACGCCTTTTATGATGGATGGAGAAGCCGATCCCAACAACACGAAGCGTGCGGGATCCCGCTGTTCGTCAATCAAGGCACGCAACTGGCTGTACAAACTTGGCAGGCGTTGAATTTCGTCGATGATGACGCATTTTTCCTGATGTTCCCGAAGGAACAGCCCCGGAGAAGCCAATTTGTCAAAATCTTGCTCATCCTGCAAATCCAGATAAATCGAGGGCTTGTCCAAGCAGGTTTGCAAGTACTTCGCCAGCGTGGTTTTACCCACCTGACGCGGCCCAATGATATTGGCAGCAGGAAAAACGCGCAGATTTTTCAGAATGGTTTCGGTAATGGCACGGGTAATCATGCTGCGAAGACATACATTACCGAGTAAATTCTTTTTTTCATGTTTAATTTACTCGGAACAATTGAAGCCGTCTGCTTGCACCTGGGGTTCCCGATGACTTAGATTTCCGTCCCCAAACCCCAAAAATCCAAATCCCACCCACCAAATCCCCGCCCACCCATTCCCAAAACGTACTTTTGCGCCAAAGCACCTCGTGATCATGCGTTTTCAAACCATCCTTGCCACCTTTCTTTTCCTACTTCCTAGTTTGGCTTCCGCCCAACAAACCGCCACCGTATACGGCCGCGTCACTGACGCATCGGATGGCTCGCCGGTCGAACTGGTCAGTGTCTATATCAAAGGTTCCGGCAAAGCGGTAAGTACCGACGAAAACGGAAAATTTGCTACTCAGGTTCCTGCCAGCCAACGGGTTACCCTCTCCTTCAAACGGGTAGCCTACAAAGAAAATTCGGCAGATATTCTGCCCTTGCAACCCGGCGCACGCTATGCGCTCGATGTCGCCATGTCGCCCGTAGGCGCCAATCTTGAAGTTGTAATCAGTGGCCGCAGGTTGGACGATGGGGGGATGGTGAAGGAAAAAAACATCACCGACCTTAAAATGCTGCCCAGTACCACGGGCAATCTGGAAAGTGTACTTCCCCATATTGCGCTGGGCACCAACATGGGTACTGGCGGCGAACTCAGTTCGCAATACCAGGTTCGCGGCGGCAACTACGACGAAAACCTGGTGTACGTCAATGACTTCGAAATCTACCGTCCGCAATTGATTCGCGCCGGACAACAGGAGGGTTTGACTTTCCCCAATATTGACCTCGTGCGCGATTTGTCTTTTTCCAGCGGCGGATTTCAGGCCAAATACGGCGACAAACTTTCCTCGGTGCTGGACATTAAATACAAACGCCCAGATAGTTTGCGGGCCAGTGCGAGCGCCAGTTTTTTGGGCGCTACCGCACATTTAGAAGGCAGCTGGAAACCTAAAAAAGAAAGCTACCGGGCGTTCCGGTATCTGGTAGGTGCACGTTACAAAACCACCCAAAATCTGCTGGGTAGTCTGGATGTGAAAGGTGAATATGTGCCAAATTTCACAGACATTCAGGCCTACCTGACCTATGATTTGAGCCGGGATTGGCAGATCGGGGCCATTGGGAATTTCAATCGCTCGACCTATACTTTTCAACCGCAAAGTCTGGCCAGAGCATTCGGCCTGATCGATTATGCCTTGCAATTACGCACCAATTTTGAAGGTCAGGAAGTGGACGATTTTACGCAGGCCATGGGCGGTCTTTCACTCACCTTCCTGCCTGACCGGGATCACAATCCCTTGTATCATAAGTTTTTAGCATCTGCCTATACCAGTCAGGAAAATGAACGTTTCGACATTCTCGGCTATTATATTCTGGGTGAACTGGATGAAAATCTGGGTTCCGACAATTTTGGAGAGATCACCAATATACTCGGCTCGGGAACCCAACATACCTGGGTACGAAACTACCTCAACGCCGAAGTGCGCAACATAGAATATAAGGGTGGCATAGAACTCCAGCAGGAGAAAACCGATGCCGGACTGGAGCGCAACCACTTTCTCCAATGGTCGGCCAAGTGGCAAAACGAACAAATTCAAGATAAGATCAACGAGTGGGAACGGCTTGATTCGGCCCTTTATTCCCTGCCCTACGATACGGTTGCGCTTCAGGTGCGTCGAGTGTTAAAAACACGCAATTCCTTGTCCAGCGATCGCTTCTCTGCGTTTTTTCAGGACACTTGGACCTGGAAAAAAGACGGCGTTCGAGAAATGCAGATCATGGCTGGCGCAAGGGGACAATACTGGACTTTGAACAAAGATTGGTTTGTGACCCCAAGGGCGCAATTTTTATACAAACCTTTGGATACCAAACGAGATGTATCCTATCGTCTGGGGGGCGGTTTGTTTTTTCAGCCCTCTTTTTATCGAGAAATGCGGCGCTTAGATGGCTCCGTAAACACCAATTTGCAGGCGCAAAAATCAGCGCATATCGTAGGCGGTTTCACCTGGGATTTTCTCTGGGGCAAAAGCCGTCCGGTGAAAATGCGTCTCATCGCCGAGAGCTACTATAAAAAAATGTGGGACCTCGTTTCTTTCGATCTTGACAACGTGCGCATCCGGTATGCCGGAGAAAACAACTCCCAGGGATACGCCACTGGTTTTGACATTCGCCTCAACGGCGAGTTCGTAAAAGGCGCAGAAAGTTGGGTCAATTTCTCCATGCTCCGCACCCGCGAAAGCATTGACGGGGTACAACATAAAGTGCGGAACCTTGGCCAGCGCGAAGGACAGGACGTAAAGGACGTGCCTCGCCCAACAGATCGGCTTTTCACATTTTCTACCTTCTTCCAGGATTACCTCCGAAAAAATAAAAGTATTCGGATGCATCTCAATTTTACGGTCGGTTCGGGTTTGCCTTTTGGCGTACCTGACAATAATGTGATTTACAGAAATTCTTACCGTTTTGCACCCTACCACCGGGTGGATATTGGCTTTGGTTTTCAGCTTTGGAAGGAACAATGGCGCAATAAAAAGCCACATCATTTCCTGCGATTCACCCGAAATACCTGGGCTAGTCTGGAGGTTTTCAACCTCCTAAAAGTAGCCAACGAGGCGTCTAATGTCTGGATCAAAACGATTGAGAATACACAATACGCGATTCCGAACTACCTGACTGGCAGGCGTTTAAATGTTCGGATACGGATGGATTTTTGATTGTTTGACAGGATTTACTGGATCAACAGGATGTTTCAACGAAACCGAAATATCCTGTTGATCCAGTAAATCCTGTCAAAAGCCCTTCAGAAATCAATTTCCCGCCTTAACAACCTTAACCGTGCGGGCATACTGTTCCCCGCGCATGATTAGGAAATAAGTCCCAATCGGAAGCTGAGCGATGTCCAGCTTTTGCCAGGTATCTTTGGGGATAAAATTGTGGCTGCTCAAGCGCACTCTACCCTGAATATCTTCCAAAATCAGGTTCGAAACATCAAATCCAAGGCACCGAAATTGCAGGAATTCTACGGCTGGATTGGGAAAAACCTCAATCTTGAAGGCAGTTTCAGGTTCGTTTGCACTGCTCGTTACCTCCACCTTTATTTCATCCGTTCCGGCACATCCGAAAGCATCCGTTACCGTAACGGAATAGGTCCCCATGAGTTGTACGGAAATGATCGCCGTGGTCGCCCCGGTTGACCAAAGATAACTCAGGCCTGATCCAGATGCATTTAGGTTGACTTGTTGTCCTTGTACAATGACTTGGTCAGGCCCTAAATTAACGATAGGATTACTCAAAGCCGTTACATTAATTGATACATCGTCCGAACATCCAAAGCTGCTTGTAATCGTTGCTGAGTAGGTTCCGCCTTGTGAAACCGTAATGTTTTGGGTGGTTTGTCCGGTGCTCCAGGCATAAGTGCTAAATCCTGTATTGGCCGTCAACACGGTGGATTGGCCCGCACAAAAGGCCGAATTTCCGCTAATGGTGGCCGTTGGCACTGGGTTAACGGTAATAAGTTGATTGCTCGTGCCGGTACAGCCTTGTGCGTTGGACACTGTAACAGAATAGGTTCCGCCTTGTGAAACCGTAATGTTTTGGGTGGTTTGGCCACTGCTCCAGGCATAAGTGTTGAATCCTGTATTGGCCGTCAGCACGGTGGATTGGCCCGTACAAAAGTTCAAATTTCCGCTAATGCTCGCCGTAGGGGCCGGGTTAACCGCAATAAGTTGATTGTCCGTGCCCGTGCAGCCTTGTGCATTCACCACAGTAACAGAATAGGTTCCGCCTTGCGTAACCGTAATATTTTGGGTGGTTTGTCCTGTGCTCCAGGTGTAGACGGAAAATCCTGCTCCGGCAAGGAGTACCGAACTTGCCCCTTCACAAAAACTTTGAATACCTGAAATATTAACGGAAGGCGCGGCAAGTAAGCTGACCGTCACAGCATTAGTGGCTGTGCAACCTTGATTATTGGTTACCGTTACCTGATACGATCCGGCCTGTAGCACCTGTATGCTTGCGGTATTTTGATTTGTACTCCACTGGTAGGCTGTAAAACCCATTGGAGCACTTAAGGTCGTGTTTCCACCTGGACAAAAAACCAAGGCACCTGAAATGAGCGGGCTGGGTACATTGAGGACACTAACAGAAATAGTGGCCGTATTGGTACAAGTATTTGCATTGGTTATGGTAACCGTATACGTGCCGCTATTTTGAACCGAAATGTTGCGTGTCGTTTGTCCGTTGCTCCAGGCATAGGCGCTAAATCCTGCACCAGCATCCAGACTGCTGGATGCTCCTTGACAAATTTCAGTATCCCCACTTATGCTCGTGCTGGGTGGGTTGCCCAGTTGAACCGTAGTAAAGCCGAAGGAGGTGCAGCCAAGGGCATTTGAAACCGTCACGCTGTAAGTTCCTGCTTGTTGGATCTGGATGGACGACGTTGTTTGGCCATTGCTCCAAAGATAGGTTTGATACCCTGCCCCGGCAGAAAGCGTACCTGCTACCGAGCCGCAAAACTGCGTTTGCCCGGAAATATCAGGGGGGGGTGGGGCATTGGTTTCAGCACAAGAAAAATGAACCGGTTCGCCCATGACACAGTTACTGAAATCAACATCCGGGAAGTTGATGGCAAAGGGAGCCTCATCAAATTCGAGGCTTGCGTTGATATAGTTGGGTTTGAATCCCTGGTTAAAATCATCGCTCACAATCAGTGTCCAGACTCCATTTGGGTCAATACTCTTGAAGGGGCCGAAGGATTCATCACTGTTTATTAGCCCGGTGTAACAATTTCCATTGCATCCATCCCAAACACTTACGCCAGACATATCATCCACATAGCAAGCATTAAACCCGGCGGTTCCGTTTGCAAAACCCGGGAAAAAATACGTCAAGTAAACCTCCGTACCAAATGGATCTCTGATTCTTATATCCAAATCGTTCAAGGTACAAAACCCTGCATAGGTGATTTGAACACAAACCTTTTTCAAATTAGCGCTGGTAGGCGTCTGCCATACTTTGATTGGAATTTCCGTTTCCCCAGCTACCCCGGCATTTACATCTTTGATTGGAATATTGCTGAAGGTGGTGTTATTTGAGAAATTTACAGGCGCCGGGGAATCATTTTGAGACACGAATGGCGTCGCGTAGTAAGTTTTATTGGGGTCCAAATTAGTGCCGCAGGTGAATGCTTTTGATAGCGCTCCGCCAGTACCTGATTTGAACATAAAACTGCTGAGGTTTGGCGTCACGGTTGGCGGATTCACAACGGCTCCTGCCAGTGCCATATTCAAGCTAGCCTGATTGGTAACAACATTCGAAATCGGTGCGTCCTGAGTGAACCACCAGCCCACAATTTGATTCGTTCCAAGATTTGTCGCACCCGTCGTACTCAGGTTTAATTGAATATTTCCTGCGCAACTAATTACCGAAGACGTACTTGCATCACCCGGAGCGATCGCTGCCGCTGAGTTGTCCAGAAGATTGACCGTTGCGACGGTGGTGCAATCGCTTTTATCTGTAATGGTAACGGTATACGTTCCGGGCAATAAACTGGAAATAGCAGCATTGCTTTGTCCATTACTCCAGGCATAGGCTTTGGCACCTGCGGAGAAAGCTGCGGTGACCGTACCGTTATTTTCGCAATTGGGGTCCGTTTTGCTGAACGAAACTGTTGGCGTTTCTTCCAGAATAAGCACCACTTTATAGGTAAAAGAGGTTGCAGGGGCATTGGCAATGCCAGAAACGGTGACCGTGTACACAACGTCTTCTTTATTGACAAAACTAGTTATTGAATTAGGCATTTCCCAGGTCAGGGTATTGTCGCCATAACCAGTTTGGTAAGGATGTTGCGTGATGCCGACCGTAGCTCCCGCTTCATCTTTGACCAATACTGTTGCATTTGAAAAATTAGCCCCTGGAATTCCAAAAGACCATCGGGTCATCGTCAGTGATCTAGGAAAAAATCCTTCGCATGGATACGCAATAAAGGAGGGCAAAATTGGAGGAACAGCAGTTGGACCGAAAACGAACAACGCATTTGCGGCGCTAGAGCTGGTTGAGCCAGTTCCTAACTTAGTGGCCCGCGAATACAGTATCCAGCGTCGGTGCCCGGCGGGTTCGTTTCCGGTTCCGGGGTCTATCATATATAAGGATATCGCGCCAGAGGCGTGAGCGCCCAGAGCCAGATTGGAACTGCCCGCTCCATTGCTTCCGGCTTGAGTCCAACAAGTCCAGTTGTTGGGGGGCGTGTGACTAAGGTTGTCATTGGCATCCATGATCAAGGCGGCCGCCTGGCAATTGGCCTCATAAGCATTTTGATCAAAGACCACATTATTGCTCAACCCAACCAAATTTCGGAAATAATTTATCCGGTTGAGGGTATTGGTTTTAGCAGATTCCGAAGTGGTACCGGGGGTACACGTAGCCACACTTCCGGTCCATCCAAGTTGGGCGGTTGTAACCTCTGAAGGGAGATAAACCGTATTAAAATTGTCGATAATCGTCTGTCGATTGCAGGGTGCTGGCTTTTGCAGGATGATGCCCGGGAGATCATTTATGCTGATTTGCTGTTCTAACGACCAGTGATAGGGCGCTGTAAGGAGTTGCTGTGCAAACAGATTTCCAACTAGGAAAATCAGGGCAAGACTGATCAAAAATTGCTTCTTCATAAGTAGTTGGTTTGTAGTTTTTGTGAGATACGGTTGTGTATCGTACGTGTTATATAGGCGTAGATTACTGGTTTGACCGAGCATTTTAAGTGGATAAATCTCCTAAAAATGGAAAATCCACCAAAGCGCTGGCAAACATAACCATCCCGCTTGTTGCACTTTGTCTTTTACGGATATTTTTTACATCTGAAGCAGTTGCGTACTTATTCTGAGATATACAGGATCGTATCCAAGACTGGCTTGTACGTAAGCGAAATCTCCACTTTCATACTTCCCCGAACATCATGCGGATAATACAAACTATCATGCCCGAAAGCCACGAGCCAATGGCGGCCTTCTGGAATAGGTGCGATGCAGCCACGAGCGTCGGCACCAGTTTTGAATGAAGCGTCGTAGAATGACGTCGGCTTATCGTAGCCTGGAAAAGTATCTGAGTTGTACTTCACATAGATGGTGGCATTGGGGATAGGCAAAGTATGGTGTTGGGTACGGACACAAACTTTGGTGGGCAAGGGGATTTCGTCAGGCAATGCCGGGCGGCAAGCCTGTTGGGCTAGAAAACAGATGGAGAGCAGGAGAGTAATCTTTTTCAAAGCTCAGTGGTGGATGTATCGTTGATGGAGTTGGATATCAACGTAATGCACTTACAAATATGCAGTAAAATCGGCCAACTGTTTGTCGGTTTTAGACAAAAGGGAAAGATTTAAAAATATGCGCCTCTAAAGGAGGTTATTTCTACTTTTGGCCTGCCATTTTCACCACAACATTTGAACTAACCAACTTATGGCTACCACCACAAAAAAAGATTCCAAGTCCGAAAAGGCTCCTTACATCGGCATCTCGGATCCTGCAGACCTGAGCACCATACCAACCAACCGGATCGTCACCCTTGACGAATTCATTCTGCGCTCCGAAAAAGACTTCGATTACGCTACCGGCGAGCTCACTGGCCTGCTGCGTGACATTGGCGTTGCGGCCAAAATCATCAACCGCGAAGTAAATAAAGCGGGCCTGGTCAATATCCTCGGTGTAGCCGATAGTGGCGAAAACCTGAGCGGCGACACCCAGCAAAAACTCGATGTATACGCTAATGAACGGCTTATTGAGTGCCTTCAAAACTCTGGAGAATGTTGCGCCATCGCTTCGGAAGAAAACGACGACTTCATTCCTGTGCCACCTGTAGGCTCCAAGCAAAGCCATTACATCGTGATGTTTGATCCGCTCGACGGCTCTTCAAATATTGATGTAAACATGTCGGTAGGTACAATTTTCGCGATCTATCGCCGCCAAAGCGACCCGAGTGGACCTGCCACCAAAGAAGATTTTTTGCAGTCGGGCACTAAGCAAGTCGCTGCCGGATACGTACTTTATGGCACTTCTACCATGTTGGTGTATACTACCGGGCGCGGCGTCAACGGCTTCACGCTTGACCCCAGCATCGGCGAGTTTTGCCTCAGCCACCGCAATATGCGCATCCCGGAAAATAGCCAAACTTACTCGGTAAACCAGGGCTACTATTCCAAGTTCGACCTCGAAATGCGCCGCTATATTGACCACTGTTCCGACCAGAACTACGGCCTGCGCTACATTGGCAGCATGGTGAGCGATGTACACCGCATCTTGATTCAGGGGGGGATTTTCCTTTATCCGAGCACACGAAAATACCCAAAAGGCAAACTTCGCCTGCTGTACGAATGCAATCCGCTGGCCATGTTAATTGAACAGGCGGGTGGTAAAGCTTTGAATACGCACCTAAAACGCATCCTTGATTTAGTCCCCAATGATCTTCACCAACGCTGCACCATTGCCATTGGCTCGCCAGTGATGGTGGATGAGTTGAAGAATTTCATTGAGCGATATTCGGCGTTGCCGTTGTAGGTTTGACAAGCGTCAAATCAAGCTTACCGTTCCATAAAAATGTCGGCGCGACTTCAAGTCACGCCGACATTTCAAAAGATCATTTTATCCAAAATCCTCCGGCAAAAATCAATCCTCCAGCACCACTGCCGATTCAATCACAACAGTTTCCTTGGGCACGTCATCATGTCCGCCAAAACGGCCAGTAGGAACAACTTTCATCGCGTCCACGACCTCCATTCCATCCACGACCTCCCCAAAAACGCAGTAGCCCCAACCCTGCATGTTTTCGCCACTGTGGTTTAGGAACGCATTGTCCTTAACATTAATAAAAAACTGCGCGGTAGCAGAATGCGGATCACCAGTACGGGCCATTGCAATGGTATATTTCAGGTTTTCCAAGCCATTGTTGGCTTCATTTTTAATGGGTGTTCCACTGGGTTTTGAGTTCATTCCAGCATCCATTCCTCCTCCCTGGATCATAAAATCATTGATCACACGGTGAAATATGGTGC
>Ga0105049_10003910_pt1 | contig 17529 bp, 18 predicted proteins | sample MAT06_FD_78087 | JGI IMG/M metagenome (GOLD analysis project Ga0105049, IMG submission 78087) | Freshwater microbial communities from Lake Fryxell liftoff mats and glacier meltwater in Antarctica - MAT-06 | ecosystem: Environmental > Aquatic > Freshwater > Ice > Liftoff microbial mat | place...
CAGACTCATGCGGCCAGAGATCGCATGTCGTCGTTGGCGGCCCCGCGTGTGTCGGGCAACAAGGTGTGGCGGTCGGCCAGCGCGTCGAAGAAGTCGGTCATCGCGTCCACCTGTGCCCGGCAGTTTTCGATCAGGTTCATGCGGGCGCGAAAGTCTTCTCCGCCGGGCAGGGCTTTCACGGCCCAGCCGATGTGTTTGCGGGCGCTGCGCAGGCCGGTGTATTCACCGTACAAGGCGTAGTGGTCGTGCAGATGGTCCGTCAGCCAGGTCTGCACCTCGCGCACCGTGGGCGGAGCCAGCAGCGTGCCGTGGGCCAGGAAATGCGCCACCTCGCGGAAGATCCAGGGCCGGCCCTGCGCCGCGCGGCCGATCATCACGGCGTCGGCACCCGTGCGACGCAGCACGTCCTGCACGCGCTGCGGGCTGTCGATGTCGCCATTGGCCACCACCGGAATCTTCAGCGCGGCCTTCACCGCCGCCACCGTGTCGTGTTCTGCCCGTCCGCCGTATCCCTGTTCACGCGTGCGGCCGTGCACCGTGACCATGGCCACGCCAGCGCCTTGTGCGGCCAGCGCCAGGCGCAGCGCATTGCGTTCGTCGGCACGCCAGCCGCTGCGCATCTTCAGCGTCACCGGCACGCCCCGCGGCGCACAGGCGGCCACCACGGCATCGATGATGGCCAGCGCCAGCGGCTCGTTCTGCATCAGCGCAGAACCGGCCCAGACCTTGCACACCTTCTTGGCCGGGCAGCCCATGTTGATGTCGATGATCTGCGCACCGCGGTCGACGTTGTAGCGCGCCGCGTCGGCCATTTCGGCCGGGTCCACGCCCGCGATCTGCACCGCGATGGGCGCACCTTCTCCGCGGTGATCGGCCCGGCGGCTGGTCTTGAGCGAATCCCACAGCTCGCGCCGGCTGGTCACCATCTCGCTGACCGCGTAACCCGCGCCCAGTTGTTTGCACAGCATGCGAAAGGGCCTGTCGGTGACCCCCGCCATGGGCGCCACGAACAGCTTGTTCGGCAGGTGGTGGGCGCCGATTTGCATGGCGGTGGCGAGTGGTCCGGGTGCTGAAAAAAGAGGCGCGAGTATAGCGGGGCATCCCTTGGGGTCCGTGTGACATTTGGCGCGGCGCTTGCTTGCAAGCCCCGTCGGCCCCGGCCTACAAGGGGCCTGTCACAACTGCACATAATGGCCTGCAACGATGGAAGCCTGGTTGCACACGCTGCTGGCCGCCTTGGCCCTGCCTCAATACGGGCTGACGACGGTCTTTGTGGTCTCGATGATCTCGGCCACGCTGCTGCCCATGGCCAGCGTGCCGGTGGTCTTTGGCCTGGTGAAACTGGACCCGGGTTTGTTCTGGCCCGCCATCCTGGTGGCCACTGCCGGCAACACCGCCGGCGGTGTGATCTCTTACTGGATGGGGGTGGGCGCAGAGAAGGCCTACGAAAAGGTCACCGCGCGCAAACCCAGCGAAGCACGCGCGCTGAAGTGGGCCAAACGCTGGGGGCCGCCGGCCTGCCTGCTGTCGTGGTTGCCTTTTGTGGGCGACCCGCTGTGTGCCGTGGCCGGCTGGCTGCGCCTGCCCTTCTGGCCGTGTGTGTTCTACATGGCGGTGGGCAAGTTCTTGCGCTACCTGGTCTATGTCGGCGGGGCGATCTGGTTCATGCCAGGGGCGCTGCAGCTCACGCCATGAGCGCACACAATGTGGCCTCGACCCGCTTCAGCCTAGACCATGAACACTGTCACCCCCAGCTACGACGAACTGGCCGGCACCTGGACCCGCATGCACCACCTGGGGCACCTGCAATCCATCGCGGGCTGGGACCAGGCCGCCAACATGCCGCCCAAGGGCAACGAAGCCCGTGCCGCCGCACTGTCGGAAATGGCCGCCCTGCTGCACCGCATGCGCACCGATGCAGCCTTGCCGGTGCAACTGCAGCGCGCAGAACAAGAGCCGCTGTCGGACATGCAGCGGGCCAACCTGCGCGAGATGCACCGCCAGTGGCGCGCGTCCAATGCGCTGCCCGAATCCCTGGTGCAGCGCCAGCAGATGGCCACCTCACGCTGCGAACACGCCTGGCGCACGCAGCGCCCGGCCAATGACTGGACGGGCTTCGTCGAGAATTTCCGCCCGGTGCTGGCGGTGGCACGTGAAGAGGCCGAACTGCTGTCGCAGCTGAACGGCGTGCGCAAGTACGACGCCCTGATGGACCGCTTCGAACCCGGCATGACCTGCGCGCAAGTCGACCAGGTGTTCGGCGACGTGCGGCAGTGGCTGCCGGGGCTGATCCAGCAAGTCACCGAACGCCAGGCGCGCGAGACCGTTGTCGCACCGGTCGGGCCCTTCGACCTGAAAGCGCAGCGGGCGCTGTGCGAGCAGGTCATCCGCTTGCTGGGTTTTGACTTCGAAGCCGGCCGTCTGGACGTCAGCGCGCACCCCTTTTGCGGCGGTGTGCCCGAAGACGTGCGCATGACCACGCGTTTTCGCGAAGACGACTTCCTGGGCAGCCTGATGGGCACGGTGCACGAAACCGGCCACGGCCGCTACGAACAGAACCTGCCCCGCGACTGGCTGGGCCAGCCGGTGGCCGACGCCCGCAGCATGGCGCTGCACGAAAGCCAGAGCCTGAGCTTCGAGATGCAGCTGGGCAGCCACCCAGGCTTCGTCAAGCAGATCGCGCCGCTGGTGCAGCAGGCATTTGGCGCACAGCCGGCCTTCGACACCCACAACCTGCACCAGTTGATGACGCGCGTGAAGCCGGGTTTCATCCGTGTCGACGCCGACGAGGTGACCTACCCGGCGCACATCATCCTGCGCTACGAAATCGAAAAGCCGCTGATCGAAGGCGAGATCGAGCCCGAGGACATCCCGGCGCTGTGGGACGCGAAGATGATGGAACTGCTGGGCTTGGACACCCGTGGCAATTACAGCAACGGCCCGCTGCAGGACGTGCACTGGCCCGAAGCGCTGTTTGGCTACTTCCCCTGCTATTCGCTGGGTGCCATGTACGCCGCGCAGTGGTTTGCCGCCATGCGCCGCGCCATGCCCGACCTGGACGCACGCATCAGCGCCGGTGAACTGACCGCCGTGTTCGATTGGCTGCGCCAGAACATCTGGACCCAGGCCAGCCGCTGGACGACCGACGAACTGGCCATCCGCGCCAGCGGCGAAACGCTGAACCCGGCGCACTTCAAGGCCCACCTGCAGTCGCGCTATCTGGGTTGACCGGCCAGACCACTGCCGCTGCGCGGCTGCGGCCTGATCAGGGCTGCGGCATCGTCTGCGTGGTGGCCTGCTCGTCCGACGCGGCCATGAATTCCGAGTGGCTGATCTCGCGAATGACCACCGTGCGTTCGTTGTCGAAGCCGTCGCGCACGTCCCAGTCTTCACGCTGTGCGTCCAGCCGGTCCAGCAGGCGGCGCAGCAGGTCGTGCAGCGGTGGGTCGTGCTCGGGCAGCGGCAAGCTGGACAGCTGCGAGCAGATGCGGCCCAGCCAGTGCGGCGGCACCTGGTTGACGGCACAGGCACCACGCTCCAGCAGCGAGCGTTCCAGTGCCCCCAGGTGAGGCAACACTTCACGCGCGCCGCGGGCCTGGTCCAGCAACTGGCCCAGCGACTGCGCCATGAGCCGGCCTTTCAGCCGGTCGGCAGGGTCGGTACTGGCGCCAGCGGGGCCGGGCCTGGATGCGGGCGTGGGGGTGGGTGGGGCGGTCACTCCACCTTATCGGCGGCTGCGCATACCGTCTTGAGGCTTCAAGTCGCCGCCGGTGGCGAGTGCGCGCTGCAAGTCGTTCAAGACCTCGTCCAGCCGCCGCAGCGCCTGCGCAGCCCGTGTGCCTTTGCGCGGCGCGCGGCGCTTGAGCAGCGTGCGCCGGCTGTCGTCCAGCACCGCGTGGTCCAGCGTCAGCCCATGGCGCGCCAGCGTGGCGCCCAGCACCGAACGGCGTGACCGCAGATCGGCCCGTGTGCGCTGGTAGGCGTGTTCGGCCAACCCGCGGCGCTGGCCGTAGGCAAAGGTGTTGGCCAGGAAAAGCGCCGGGTCGCGGTGGTCGGGCTCCAGCAGCACGATGTCGGTGCCCGGGTGGCTGCTGCGGTAGCCCTGCATGCCCAGTTCCAGCCGGGAGTGGATCAGCGTGCGGAAGGTCTGACTCAACACCACCGGCAGGCCACCGTCCACCAAACGCGGGATGCGGTCCTCGGCGCCGCCCAGCACGCGGTGGTGCAGGGCGTGGCTGGCGTCGAAAGGAACCAATGGGTTCAGGCACAGCACCAGGTCCAGGCCCATGTCCAGCAGCACGCGGGCATGCAGCGTTTTTTTCAGGGCCCCGTCGACATAGCTGTGGCCGTCGATGGACACCGGCGGAAACAGGCCCGGCAGCGCGGCGCTGGCGGCCACGGCTTCGGAGATGGGCACGTGGTCCCAACCGGGCAGGCCGAAAGGTGCGGTTTCGCCGCTGTCCAGTTCGGTGGCCACCAGCACCAGGCGGTGGCCGCGCTGCCGCTGCAGTTGCCGGAAGTCGTTGCTGCGACCAGGGGCGGACAGCAGGCTGCGCATCTTGCGTTCAAGCGGCGCATTGCTGAAGATGCCCGTGGGCAAGGCACGGCCCAGGTGTTCCAGCGAAGCCAGCAGCGACCGGCCCTTGAAGACGAAGCCAAAACTGGCCATGGTCACCAGCCCGGGCAGCGCAGCCAGGCGGCGTGCGTATTCAGTGAAGGCCGGGCGTATGAAGAGGTTGGGCTGCACGATGTCGGCGCGCGGGCCATCGTTGTCGATGAAGGCCGCGCACAGCTGACGCGGTGTCATGCCGTTGGCCAGCCCGGCGGCGACAAAGCTGCCGGCCGAGACGCCGACGTAGCCGTCCAGCGCGTTCAGGTCCATGCCGGGCACGGCTTCTTCCAATGCGCACAGGGCGCCGATTTCGTAGATGGCGCCCAGGGGGCCCCCGCCGGCCAACGCAAGGCCGATTTTCGGCCTTGCGCCGCGTGATGCAGCAAGGCCGATTTTCGGCCGGGCCCTTTTGGATTCAACAGTTCGTCGTGCCATCGTTTCCATTCCACACGGCAAGAGGGGCGCCGCAGCGCCCCTCGGTGTTCAGCTCGGCATGACGATCAGGCGCCAGCCGTCTTGCGGGCACGCTTGGCGGGGGCCTTGGCGGCCGGCTTGGCGGCGGTCTTCGCCGCCCGCTTTGCGGCAGGCTTTGCGGCAGGCTTGGCAGCCTTGCCAGAAGCCTTCACCGGCGCGCCTTTGGACAGCCTGGCCACGGCAGCAGCCAGTGCGTCCACACGCTGGACCAGCGCGTCCACATCCTTGGCCGTGGGCACGCCCAGCTTGTGCATGGCCTTGGCGGTGCGGGCTTCGAAGATCGACTCCAGCTTGTCCCAGTTCTGGCCTGCCTTGGCGGTCACGGTGCCGGCCATCGCGCTCATCTTGCCGGTGACTTCGCTGATCTTGTCTTCGGCGATGCCCTGCGTCTTCTTCTGCAGGCTCATGCCTTCTTTGACCAGCGCGTCGAAGACCTTGCCGCCTTCTTCTTGCGCCTTGCTGAAAGCGCCCATGCCGGCCAGCCAGATCTGCTGTGCCGAGTCCTTGACCGAGCTGGCCAGGTGGCTGTCCAGCAGGCCCGATGCGGACTTGGCGGACTTGCCGCTGGCTTGTTCTGCTGTGCTCTTCATCTTCTTGACCATGGTGCGTTCCTCTTGCGGTTGGGGCTCGGTGGCCGGGGGTGGGCAGGGGCCGATGCGGCCCAGCCCATGAACAGAAATATAGGGTTCCCCCCTGGGGGCTGCAGCCTAAAGTTCTAGTGAGACGGCTCTATGCTTGTCTCCGATCGGACCCAAGCCCGACACCCGACCTGCAGCAGGAGACCCCCATGCATTACTTCGTCACCGGTGCCACCGGCTTCATCGGCAAGCGCCTGGTCAAAGCGCTGCTCGCGCGCAAAGGCAGCACCGTGCACTTCCTGGTGCGGCCGGGCAGCGAAGGCAAGCTGGCCGCGCTGTATGAACTCTGGGGCCTCAGCGGCTCGGCCAAGTCGCGCGCCGTGCCGGTGACGGGTGACCTGACGGCCAAGAAGCTGGGCGTGGCGCCCGACGTCATCAAGGCCCTGAAGGGCCACGTCGATGCCGTGTACCACCTGGCCGCGGTCTACGACCTGAGCGCCGATGCCGAAAGCCAGGTCGAGGTCAACATCGACGGCACACGCAACATGGTGGACTTTGCCAAGGCCGTGGACGCGGGCCATGTGCACCACGTCAGCAGCATCGCCGCCGCGGGCCTTTACGAAGGTGTGTTCCGCGAAGACATGTTCGAAGAGGCCGAAGGTCTGGACCACCCCTACTTCATGACCAAGCACGAGAGCGAAAAGATCGTGCGCAAGGAATGCAAGGTGCCGTGGACGGTGTACCGCCCGGCCCTGGTAGTCGGCGACAGCAAGACCGGCGAGATGGACAAGATCGACGGGCCCTACTACTTCTTCAAGCTGATCCAGCGCATGCGCCAGATCCTGCCGCCGTGGCTGCCCAGCGTGGGTATCGAAGGCGGGCGCATCAACATCGTGCCGGTGGACTTTGTGGTGCAGTGCATCGACTTCATCAGCCACGTGTCCTTGAAAGACCCGAAGACAGACATCAAGGGCAAGGCCTTCCACCTGGTGGACCCGCAGGGCTACCGCGTCGGCGACGTGCTGGACATTTTCAGCAAGGCCGCGCATGCGCCCAAGATGAACCTGTTTGTCAACGCCGCGCTCTTGGGCTTCATTCCCAAGAGTGTCAAAAAAGGGATGATGGCGATGGCCCCGGTGCGCCGCATCCGCGCCGCGGTGATGAAAGACCTGGGCCTGCCCGACGACATGTTCACCTTCATCAACTTTCCCACGCGCTACGACAGGCGCGAGCTGGACGCGGTGCTGAAGGGCAGCGGCATCGAATGCCCCAAGCTGGGCGACTACGCCTGGGTCTTGTGGGACTACTGGGAACGCCACCTCGACCCCGACCTGTTCATCGACCGCAGCCTGCGCGGCACGGTGGCCGGCAAGGTGGTGCTGGTCACGGGTGGCAGCTCGGGCATCGGCCTGGCGGCAGCGCACAAGTTTGCCGAGGCCGGTGCCACCACGATCATCTGCGGGCGCGACCAGGACAAACTGGATGAAGCCTGCGCCGAAGCCAAGGCCAAAGGCTATGCCTTCGTGGCCTACCCGGCCGACATTGCCGACATGGCCGACTGCGACCGCTTCGTGAAGGTTCTGATCGAAAACCACGGCGGTGTGGACTTCCTCATCAACAACGCCGGCCGCAGCATCCGCCGTGCCATCGAGAGCAGCTACGACCGCTTCCACGACTTCGAGCGCACGATGCAGCTCAACTACTTCGGCTGCCTGCGCGTCACGATGGGTCTGCTGCCTGGCATGGTGGCCAGGAAAAAGGGCCATGTCGTCAACATCAGCAGCATCGGTGTGCTGACGAACGCGCCGCGCTTTTCGGCCTATGTCGCCAGCAAGGCCGCGCTGGACGCCTGGACACGCTGCGCTTCGTCGGAGTTTGCCGACCAGGGCGTGAGCTTCACCACCATCAACATGCCCTTGGTGCGCACGCCCATGATCGCGCCCACCAACATCTACAAAAACGTGCCCACGCTGAGCCCCGAAGAGGCTGCTGACATGGTGGCGCAGGCCTGCATCAGCAAACCCGTGCGCATTGCCACGCGGCTGGGCATCACCGGGCAGGTGCTGCACGCGCTGATGCCACGCGTGGCGCAGATCGGCATGAACACCACCTTCCGCATGTTCCCGGACTCTTCAGCAGCCAAAGGTGGAAAGGACAGCGACAAGAGCGCCAAGCCGCAGCTCAGCGCCGAGGCGGTGGCCATGCAGCAGCTGATGCGGGGCATTCACTTCTAACGGCGCCGGCATCCGGTGCGACCGCCGGCCATCCGCCCGTCGGGGCTGTTTGTCGCATGCGGGCACCGCCTGCACCCGTGTCTGTGCAAAATCGCGGCCTTGCTTTCAGGGAGATTCAAATGACCGATTCCAAGCACAGCCCGGGACTGACGCGCCGGGACTGCCTGCACCTGGCGCTGGCCTCCGCGGCCATGCTGGCCACACCGCTGGCCTGGGCGCAAGCCGCGCCGATCCGCGCGCTGGGTGTCTTTTCGTTGCTGGGCGACGGCCTGCAGCTGGTCTACCCGGCTGACGCTACCGACCCCCGCCTGGACCGCAACCTGCGAGAGTCACTACCCACCAAGGACATCGGCTTCGACCAGGCCGCCTTGCGTGCCATCAGCGAAACCATGACCCAGCTGCAGCCCCGGGCGCGGGTGCAGATGTTCCGTTCGACATCGCCCATGGAGCCGGACGCGCAGCGCGCGCTGGCCGATGGCGCCCTGCGCGCCGAGTTGCCCGACTGGATCGTGCGAGCCATCCAGTCGGCCAATTTGAGCCACCTGCTGCTTGTCACGCGCACCCGGGGCGACGCGGCCTTTCCGGTCAGGGACGGCTTCACCGTCGGCCGCGGCGGGGTCGAAGGCATCGGCTACTACCTGGACCGCAGGACCGAGATCAAGAACAACCAGACCGGCTATCTGTCGACCGGCTTCCTGGGCGCCTACGTGATGCTGCGGCTGCAGCTGATGGACGCGCAAAGCGGCGACATCGTCGCCAGCCAGGACGTGCGCGTGGGCCAGCTGTTTGCAGGCCGCAACGACAGCGAGGCCGCCAACATCTGGAACGCGCTGAACCCGACGGAAAAGGTCGAGGTGCTGCGCAGGATGGTGCAGGACAACGTGGCGCGGGTCATGCCCGCCATGCTGGGCAAGGGCTGACGGCTTCAGCCCGGCGCAACCTGCAGCACCAGCTTGCCGAAGTTCTCGCCGCTGAACAGCTTCCCCAGCGTGTCCGGAAAAACCGCCACGCCGCCCTGAACCACGTCTTCCTTGCTCTTCATGCGCCCGTCTTTCAGGTAGCCCGCCATCTCGGCAATCGCCAGGTGGTAGCGGTCGGCGTAGTCGAAGACGACGATGCCTTCCATGCGCGCGCGGTTGACCAGCAGGCTCAGGTAGTTCTTCGGGCCTTCCACCGCGCCGGTGTTGTTGTACTGGCTGATGGCGCCGCAGATGATGATGCGGGCCTTTTTGTTGATGCGCGTCAGCACGGCGTCCAGGATCTCCCCGCCCACGTTGTCGAAGTAGATGTCCACACCTTGCGGGCAATGCTGCTTGAGGCCGTCCTTCACGGAGCCGCCTTTGTAGTCGATGCAGGCATCGAAACCCAGTTCCTGGACCACCCACTCGCACTTGGCCGGCCCACCGGCGATGCCCACCACGCGGCAGCCCTTGAGCTTGGCGATCTGGCCCACGGTCTGGCCCACGGCACCGGCGGCGCCGCTGACGACCACCGTTTCGCCGGCCTTGGGCATGCCCACGTCCATCAAGCCGAAATAGCCGGTCATGCCGGGCATGCCCAGCACGTTGAGCCACTGCGTGACGGTGCCCACGCGCAGGTCGATACGCGCCATGCCGCTGCGCTTGATCTGGTCGGCCGGCACGCTCCAGTACTCCTGCACGCCGGGGCTGCCGGTCACGTGTGCGCCCAGCGGGAAAGCCGCGTTCGTGGATGCCACCACCACGCCGATGCCCCCGGCGCGCATGACTTCGCCGATGCCCACCGGCGGGATGTAGCTCTTGCCTTCGTTCATCCAGCCGCGCATGGCCGGGTCCAGGCTCAGCGCCAGCACCTTCACGACCACACCCCCTTCGGCCGGTTCGGCCACGGCTTCTTGCGTGTGTTGCCAGTTGGCCGCGGTGGGCAGACCCACAGGGCGGGCGGCCAGGCGCACCTGGTGGTTGGTGACAGCGGCCAGCGTGGCGCCGGTTTCGGCGGCGGGGTGGGCATTCATGGCGGCTCCTGATGGTCTTGGGGCCGGTGATCGTAGCGGCCGATGCGCTGGCGCGGCGTCACCTGCGCGTCAGACCCAGCCGCTGTGGGCCGCGGGACGGCCCCGACTCAGGGCGCCTTGCTGACGGAGGTGATGGTGTACTGGCCGTCGATGCGCTCGGCCGTGAAACGGATGCGGCTGCCCACAGCCAGGTCGTCCAGCAGGCTGGGCTGGGCGGCACGGAACACCATGGTCATGGGTGGCATGTCCAGATTCTTGATCTCGCCGTGCTTGAGCGTGATACGGCCACCGGCCTTGTCGAGCTTGGTGACTTCGCCGTTCACCGAAGGTGCTTGCGCCCAAGCGGCGGCCGCCAGCGCGCTGGCGGCGATGAAAACAACGATGCGTGACATGGCGGTGCTCCTGGTCTGTTAGGAAAGCTCAGCGTGTGCGTCGGCAGCGACGCCTGGCACTTCCTACAATGCCGCACACCATACCTCAGCCGCCGGAGCGCGACCATGAGCACGCCCACAAGCCCTTCACACGACGTCGACCTGACCCACATCACGCCGCGCGACCAGGCCGAGATCCTGGCCCAGGCGCTGCCCTACATCCGCAAGTTCCACGGCAAGACGCTGGTCATCAAGTACGGCGGCAACGCCATGACCGACCCCGCGCTGCAGCAAGACTTTGCCGAAGACGTGGTGCTGCTCAAGCTGGTGGGCATGAACCCCATCGTCGTGCACGGCGGCGGGCCGCAGATCGACGACGCGCTCACGCGCGTGGGCAAGAAGGGCACCTTCATTCAAGGCATGCGTGTCACCGATGAAGAGACGATGGAAGTGGTGGAATGGGTGCTGGCCGGGCAGGTGCAACAGGACATCGTGGGCCTGATCAACGCAGCCGGCGGCAAGGCCGTGGGCCTGACGGGTCGTGACGGCGGCCTCATCCGCGCGCACAAGATGAAGGTGCTGGACAAGGACGGCACCGAACACGATGTGGGCCAGGTGGGCGAGATCACGTCCATCGACCCCAGCGTGGTCAAGGCGCTGCAGGACGACCAGTTCATCCCCGTCATCAGCCCGATCGGCTTTGGCGAAAAAAACGAGTCCTACAACATCAATGCCGACCTGGTGGCGGCCAAGCTGGCCACGGTGCTGAAGGCCGAGAAGTTGGTGATGCTGACCAATATCAAGGGCGTTCTCAACAAGGCCGGTGAGCTGCTGACGGATCTGACCGCGCGCGAAATCGACGAACTGGTGGCCGACGGCACCATCAGTGGCGGCATGCTGCCCAAGCTGGCCGGCGCCATCGACGCGGCCAAGAGCGGCGTCAACGCGGTGCACGTGGTGGACGGACGCGTGCCGCACGCGATGCTGCTGGAAATCCTGACCGACCAGGCCTACGGCACGATGATCCGATCCCATTGATGGGCCCACCCCCGAAGCGGCTGCGCCGCTCGCCCTCAAGGGGGGCGAGCCTGCACCGAGCAAGCGACTGCGCGCTTTCGAGTGGCTGGCGAGCGAGTTGGGACATGCATGTCCCCATGCGCCGCCAGCAGCCCGGCGGAGCCGGTTCCGCGGCGTTCACTTGGAGTCCGGCCCCTGTGTCACCTGCAGCGTTGCAGAAGGTCTGGCTCTTCGACCTGGACGACACGCTGCACGACGCCAGCCACGCGTCGATGGCCGAGCTGCATGTGTCGATGGGCCGCTACATCGAGCACAACCTGGGCCTCAGCAAGGCCGAGTCCGACGCACTGCGTGGACGCTACTGGCGCAAGTACGGTGCCACGCTGCTGGGTCTGGTGCGCCACCACGGCGTGCAGTCGGCGCACTTCCTGTACCACACGCACCTGCTGCCAGGGCTTGAAGAACGGGTGCGCGGGCATGGGGCGGACATCGCGGCGCTCAGGCGCCTGAAGGGCCGCAAATACATCTTGACCAATGCACCGGCGGCCTACGCGCAGCGTGTGCTGGACGCGCTGGGCATCAGCCACCTCTTCGACGGCCTGCTGTCCATCGAGGACATGCACATGTTCGGCGACCTGCGGCCCAAGCCCGACGCGCGCATGCTGCGCGCCGTGGCCGTGCGGCTGCGGGTGCCGCCCTCGCGCTGCGTGTTGGTCGAAGACACGCTGGTGCACCAGAAGTCGGCGCGCCGCGTGGGCATGGGCACGGTGTGGATGCAGCGCTGGCTGCCCGTGGGCCGCCACCGGCCGCACCGGCGACCGGTTTATGTGGACCGGCGGGTGGGGCGCTTGCTGGACTTGCTCTGAGGCTTGTCGGTCTTGGGCAGCGCCGCCAGGCAGGGCTGACCGCCGCACACGCGCACCAGCGCGGCGGCCATCGGCGGCACGACCACGTTGGCCTGCACGCTGCCCACGGGCCAGGCGATAGCCGCCGCCAGCCACAGGCCGGCGCAGCGCAATGTAAATCGAGGGGCGCGGTTCATGTGGACAAGGCTAGACGCTCGGTGCCGTCGGCGCTTCACCCAGATGGGCGAAGCGGTCCGTATCAAATGTCTCAGGCCTGCAACCCGAGGTCACGCGCCACCACCACCGCTTCGGTGCGGTTGCGCGCTTGCAGCACGCGCAGGATGGCCGCGATGTGGATCTTCACCGTGCCTTCGGTCAGCCCCAGTTCGCGCGCGATCAGCTTGTTGGGCTGGCCGCGCATCAGGCAGCGCAACACGTCCATCTGGCGCGGTGTCAGACCACTGGCGTCGGGCCTGGGCGGCGGCGCGCCGTGGCGCAGGTCGGCCAGGGCCTGCGCCGGCATGTAGGTGCCACCGCCCAGCACCAGGCGCAAAGCCTGCTGCAGCACCTCGGGCGCTTCGCTCTTGGGCAGGAAGCCCACGGCGCCGGCAGCCAGCGTGGCGCGGATGATGGCCGGGTCGTCTTCGCCCGAAGCCACGACCAGCGGTACACCGGGAAACATCAGGCGCAGGCGCCGCAGGCCGTCCACACGCTCCATGCCGGGCATGTGCAAGTCCAGCAGCGCCAGTTGCGGCAAGGCGGCTTGCATCTGCAGCAGCACGCCAGCGAAGTCGGCGGCTTCGACTACCGTTGCCGTGGGTTCGATCAGCAGCAGCGTGCGCTTGAGTGCGTCGCGCACCATGGGGTGGTCGTCGGCGATCAGGACTTTCATGGCGGCACCTGGGTGTGGGCAGTTTCGGGGATCACGTGCACTGAGGCAGTTGTCGCACCGGGCTCGGGCAGACACTGTTCCAGCCAGGCGCGCAGCCGGGCCGGCGACACGGGTTTGCTCAGCACGGTGGCACCGGGCGGCAGCGTGGCGCGAAGGCCGTCGACAGTGGTTTCGCCGCTGATCCACAGCACCGGCAGACTCGCCTGCACTGGCACGCCCCAGGCCTGTTGCAGCAGGCGCAACTCTTCAACGCCGGTGCGACCCTGGGCCAGGCGCAAGTCGGCCACCACCGCCTGCGGCGCGGTGCCCAGGCGCTGCAGCAGATCGGCGGCGCAGCTGCCATCCACCACGCGGCAGTCCCACAGCTGCAGCAGGCGGCGCATGGCGTCGCGCACGTGCTCGTCGTCTTCCAGCACCACCACCAGCATGCCGGCCAGGCGCCGCATTTCTTGCCGGGCTGCGGCGACCGCCTGCGGTGCCAGCCCGGCCGGCGCCAGCCCTTCGATCATGAACACGCTGCCGCGTCCGGCTTGTGAGTGCAGTTGCACCCGCAGCTGCAGCAAACGCACCAGGCGCTGCACGATGGCCAGGCCCAGACCCAGACCGGGGCTGGCGCCTGCTACCGGTTCAGCGCCCGGCCCGGTGCCGGCCTGGAAAAACTCTTCGAAGACCCGGTCCTGGTCGGCCACTGCGATGCCGGCTCCACTGTCCCAGACTTCGATGCGGTGGTGGCGCTGTCCGTCGGCCGCCGTGCGTTCACGGCAGGCCAGCAGCACACCGCCGCGGGGGGTGTACTTCACGGCATTGGCCAGCAGGTTGCGCAGCACCCGTTCCAGCATCAGCGGGTCGGTGACGGTCATGGCGCGCGGGTCGCTGACGTGCAGGGCCAGGCGCAGGCCACGCGCTTCTGCCTGCGGCGCCCATTCGTCGGCCAGCCGGCGCAGCAGCGGCGCCAGCGGCACCGTGTTCCATTGCGGCAGCACCGCGCCCGCGTCCATGCGTGACACGTCCAGCAGTGCAGCAAAGAGGGTGTCCAGCGCCGCCAGAGAACCCTGCATGCGTTCGGCCAGTTCGGCCTGCTGCGGCGCCAGCGGACCGGCGCGCAGGGCCGCCGTGTACAGGCCCAGCGCATGTGCCGGCTGGCGCAGGTCATGGCTGGCGGCAGCCAGGAAGCGTGCCTTGGCCAGGTCTGCCGCTTCGGCGCTGGCCTGGGCTTGATGCACCTCGGCACGCACACGGTCCAGTTCGGCGTCGCGCTGGGACACCTTGCCCACCAGTTCGGTCAACTGGCGGCGGCCAGCGTGCAAGGCGCGAAGGGCGCGGTGCGTGAGCCACAACGTCAGCACCAGGCCCAGCGCCAGCAGCAACACGCCCGCCTGCATGGCCACCAGGCCCACCGGCAACAACACCGCAGCAGCCAGCAACAACGCGCCCGCCAGGCCCAGCAAGACGCGGCGCTGGCGCCAGCCCATGAAGGCCACGACCAGGCCCAGCGAAGCCAGGGCGCCCGCGACGAAGCCTGTGAAGCCCGGGACGCCGGCCAAGCCGTCTGCAAGCGCCAATTGCAACTCCTGTTGAAGTGGCTGGTGATTGTGGGGTCGGTGCCAGGTCCGTCACGCGGGCGCCTGGCGCCGGCCGGCATCGCCCGAACTGCAGATGCAGCGCCGGCCTTGCGGCGTCTGAAGCAGCCAGATGTCGGCATGTGGGTCAGTGTTTACCTGCAAGAGAAGCCCCGCTGCAGCCCGGGTGCCGTATGCAAGAATCATCTGGACCCGCGCGAGCCCATCTCGCCGCCCCGCTGCCCGAAGCTGCCGCCCGCCCGCCCACCCATGTCCGCAGTGCCCGAAAACCTGACCCCGGACAGTGCGCTCGCCAGCGTGGTCGAAGCCCCGCCGCCGGTGCGCAAGCGGCCCAAGCCCGGCGAACGTCGGGTGCAGATCCTGCAGACGTTGGCCGGCATGCTGGAACAGCCCGGCGCGGAACGCATCACGACGGCCGCGCTGGCAGCAAAGTTGGACGTCAGCGAAGCGGCGCTGTACCGGCACTTTGCCAGCAAGGCGCAGATGTTCGAAGGGCTCATCGAGTTCATCGAAACCAGCGTCTTCACGCTCATCAACCAGATCGTCGAACGCGAAACCGTGCCCTCGGTGCAGGCGCAGAAAATCGCCGCCGTGCTGCTGCAGTTTGCCGAGAAGAATCCGGGCATGACCCGGGTCATGGTGGGTGACGCGCTGGTGTTTGAACACGAGCGCCTGAACGCACGCATGAACCAGTTTTTCGACCGTGTGGAGTCCCAACTGCGCCAAAGCCTGCGCGCAGCGGTCGAGGCCGCCGGCTCACCCACGCCCACGGTGGACGCACAGGCGCTGGCTTCGGCCATCACCTCGCTCATCGTCGGGCGCTTGCAGCGTTACGCCCGTTCGGGCTTCAAGCGCGCACCCACCGAACACCTGGAACCCGCGCTGCAGCGTCTGTCCAGCTGAAGCGGCTGTGGAGGGATCGGTGGAGTTGATGGCCGCAGGCGCACGCCTGCGGCTGCTGCCACAACGGGTGGTTCACCTGCCCGACCACGGCACGCTGCTGGTGGCCGATGCGCACATCGGCAAGGCGGTGTCGTTCCGCCGCCTGGGCGTGCCTGTGCCTGCGGGCACCACCGAGGCCACGCTGCAGCGGCTGTCGCAGGCGCTGAACGAAACGGGCGCCCCACACGTCGTTTTCCTGGGCGACTTGTTGCACTCGGTGCGCGCGCGTGCAGCGGGCACCGTGGCCGCCGTCGCACGCTGGCGCGAGTCCCATGCCCAGGTGCAGCTGACGCTGGTTCGTGGCAACCACGACAGCCATGCCGGCGACCCACCTGCCGACTGGCGCGTGCAGTGTGTGGATGAGCCCTTTGTGCTGCCCGGCCTGGACGGCCTGGCACTGTGCCACCACCCCCAGGCGCATCCCGATCGTTACGTGCTGGCCGGCCACGTGCACCCCAGCGTGGTGCTGGGCGGCCGTGCGCACGAGCGCCTGCGCCTGCCGTGTTTCCACTTCGGGCCGCAGTGGGGCCTGCTGCCGGCCTTCGGTGAATTCACGGGCACCCACACGCTGACGCAGGGCCCGCAGGACCGGGTGTTCGTCAGCACCGGCGCCGAAGTGCGCGAACTGCCCAACCTACACTTGCGTGCATGAACGCCGCTTTTGAACACCTGCTGGTGCGCGCCGAGTCGCTGCTGGCCCGCCTGGAAGCGATCCTGCCGCACGCGCCCACGGCCCCCGACTGGACGGCGTCGGTCGCGTGGCGCTACCGCAAACGTGGCCGTGCGGCTGTGCTGGAACCCGTTCGCCACGTGGCCACCATCCGCCTGGCCGACCTGAAGGAAGTGGAGCCGCAGAAAATGCGCCTGCTGCGCAACACCGAACAGTTCGTGGCCGGGCATGGCGCCAACAACGTGCTGCTGACCGGCGCCCGCGGCACGGGCAAGAGCAGCCTCATCAAGGCCTGCCTCAACGAGTTTTCTGCGCAGGGCCTGCGCTTGATCGAGGTCGACAAGGCCGATCTGGTGGACCTTCAGGACATCGTCGACCTGGTCGCCGAACGAAGCGAACGTTTCATCGTCTTCTGCGACGACCTGAGCTTTGACGAAGGCGAGGCCGGCTTCAAGGCGCTGAAGAGTGTGCTGGACGGCAGCGTGGCCCAGGCCAGCGACAACCTGCTGATCTACGCCACCAGCAACCGCCGCCACCTGCTGCCCGAGTACATGAAGGAAAACCTGTCCTACCAGCACACCGAAGACGGCGAAGTGCACCCCGGTGAAGTGGTGGAAGAAAAGATCTCGCTGAGCGAACGTTTTGGCCTGTGGATCAGCTTCTACCCCTTCACGCAGGCCGAGTACCTGGCCATCGTGGCGCAGTGGCTGCGGTCTTTCGATGTGGACGAAGCGGCCATCGCCGCTGCGCGGCAGGAGTCGCTGGTGTGGGCGCTGGAACGGGGGTCGCGCTCGGGCCGCGTGGCGCAGCAGTTTGCCCGCGACTATGCGGGGCGGCATGGCGGCTGAGCCCGCGGCCCAAGCTGCCCAAGCTGCCCTTGAGCGCCCGGCGGTCGACGTGGCCGTGGGCGTGCTGATCGACGGCCAGGGTCGCTTTTTGCTGACCAGCCGGCCCGAGGGCAAGGTCTACGCCGGCTACTGGGAATTCCCGGGCGGCAAGGTCGAGCCTGGCGAATCTATCGAACAGGCCTTGCGGCGCGAGCTGCAGGAAGAGCTGGGCATCACCATCGGCCCGGCCCGGCCCTGGCAGGTGGAAGTGATGGACTACCCCCACGCGCGGGTTCGCCTGCATTTCTGCAAGGTTTTTGCCTGGCACGGCGACTTCGAAATGCGCGAAGGGCAGGCCATGAGCTGGCAGACGCTGCCCGTGCAGGTGCAGCCGGTGCTGCCCGGCACGGTGCCGGTGCTGGCCTGGTTTGCCGCTGAACGAGGTTTCAGCGGGCCGACCCACGTTTTGCAGCCCCCAGTTTTGCAGCCCCCAG
>Ga0105049_10003914_pt1 | contig 17523 bp, 17 predicted proteins | sample MAT06_FD_78087 | JGI IMG/M metagenome (GOLD analysis project Ga0105049, IMG submission 78087) | Freshwater microbial communities from Lake Fryxell liftoff mats and glacier meltwater in Antarctica - MAT-06 | ecosystem: Environmental > Aquatic > Freshwater > Ice > Liftoff microbial mat | place...
AAATAATTTATCAAAAGGGCTTTTAAATTCTGAGAAATAAAACAGTTTATAAATGAAACAACTATTAGGATTTCTTTTTTTGTTATTCAATTATTCCATATTTTACGGTCAAGAAAGATATAATTATAAATTTGAAAAATTGGCAATCACTGATACAATAGTTGATAAAGAGCAAATTAGAATTTTAAAAACGGAATCAGAATATAATTATCCTTCTTATTTTGTGGTGGGAAGATATTTTGAAGGGGAAAGTGAGCAAGAAATAATCTGTCTGATAAAAGAAGAAAATAATTATTGGGTTTCTTATGCAATTTCTAATGAATATGGATTTGGATTTGGCTCAGTAAATATAATTGGTCCAGCGGCAAACATAAATTATTTTTTAGTTTCTTCTTATTACAATTATTTGTCGCATGGTGGAGGGCATGGCAATGAAAATACGATTAAAGAATTAATCATTATAGACTTAGAAAATAATTCTTCTGTTCAACTTGAATCTTATACAAGAGACTATTCCTGGCAATTTGCAGAAGATGGAGAAACCTACGATGCAAATAATGAAGATATCATGGTTTCTAATTATGTATTTGACACGAATTTTTTAACAATTGTGAATACTTGCTTTATAAATCAAAATATAGAAACCTGCTTAAATTCTGGCGGTTTATATGAATTTAGTAAGGAGAAATTAAAGAAAATAAAGAACTACAATGCTGAAAAAATGGGTTTCGTTCCGATTCAATACATAGGTGAAATTGCAATAGGAATGACCTTGGAAGATTTAAAATTAGTATATCCTAACGGACAAATATTCAAAAAAGAAAATACGTTTGGAACATGTGCTGAGGCAAAAATTGGTTTTGAAGTTTGGAACGAGAATACTTTACTTGGTTTTGCAATTACTAGACCTATTAAAGAAAATAATGAAAATTCGGATGAAGAAATTATTGACTACGCGAATGAAAAAATAGTTAATTTCCTTATAATATCTGCAACATTTAATGTTGGAAAAATAACTACGAATAGCACCGCTTCTGAAGTATTAAAAATGTATCCCAAAGCAAATGTTCGGCTCGATTTATTGAGTGAATGGGAACACATTTACCTGAAAGAATTAAATAGTGAGCTTGTTTTTAAAACCAATGATAGCAATAGAATTGGAGTTTATAAAAATGAAATATTTGTAAAACTTAAAAACAAAAATGCTAAAATAGATTTTATTGTTGTTGGGAATTAAAAAGTAGCATAAATAGGGTACGTGCCGATTTTAATACCAATTATATTTATTATTTAATTCGAAATTTTAAGGTATTATGGAGATGCAGTAGCTGTTAGGCCAAATAAAATTGAAATTATACAGATTAACTTTCAGTGTAATTTTAAAGTTCAACAAAGAAAGGTGGATTTTAGAAGTTCCTTACAATTATTTTGTATAATTACAAATCTAAAATGATAATTGGTGCACTATGAAAAATACCTTCGCAAAAAGTATTAAAATACTGCCAATCTACTTCCTTGCCATCTTGGTTCCAGCATTGTGCGTGGGACAACAAGCGGGGGATCTCGACCTCACTTTCTCCAACGACGGAATACAAACAACAGCAATAGGAAATCTAACCGATTGGAGTTATGCAATCGCAATTCAAACCGATTGAAAAATAATAGTTGCTGGAACAACTGAAATAGAAGGCGTGGATGAAACGAATGAAATTGTTATTGCCAGATATTTAGGGGCTCCTTCATCTGTAGGCATCGATAAAATGGATGATTCTGATTTTATTGCTACATCTGTTTTCCCTAATCCGTTTCAACATACAGCCACAGTTAAAGTAGTTGGAATAAGTCCAATAAATGCCACATTTCTGATTTACAATTCCCTTGGGCAGCTTGTTCATACACAAGCAATTTCTTCATTTGAAACCGCTTTACAATTAGAATTACCCGGTGGAATTTACACTTACACAATCATTAACGAAACAAATCAAGTTAAAGCTGCGGGGAAACTTGCCCTCCAATAAATATTTTATAATTGATTTTGTTTGTCGCTAAAGTATTGCTTAATAAAATAATATTTTAAAATATCTCAGAATTTATTTTCTAAACAGAATTAGATATCTTCACTAATTCTGTAAAAATATTAAATCAATTTAAATTAAAAGAATAATTTCATTAATGTTTTAAAATTTTTTTCTTAAAACTCAAACTTTAAATTAATTAAGAATTAAATCCTTTGCTTAGTATTTATGGATATTTAATTAGATTTCTAATAAACTTTCAGATGGCGATTAGTTACAAGCCATTTTGTCTTCGCGATCCAGAAATACATTAAAAATCTAACATCTATCAATTTATTTAATATCATTGCAGTAATAAAAATTAATAAGTAAGACCCAAAAAACAGCTATGAGACAAATTTTGACATTAATAATTGCATTATTTGCTTTGTCAGTATTTGGACAGCAAATGACAAATTCACAATGGGACGAAGAAGCGAAAACTAACAAACGTCTCTTACCTAAGTTTGGAAATCTTCCAAAAACAGAAGATGAAAAGAAAGCTGACAATGAATTTATTGAGACAATTCTTAGTAAAGATTCAACGCATAGAAAAGCTTCAGATCATTTAATTAGTTTGGGTTTTAAATATTTATATCGTGACATTAAAACTGCAATGTATAGATTCAATCAAGCTTACTTGCTTGATTCAACAAACACAGATATTTATTGGGGTTTCGGTGGAGTTTACTTAACTTTAGGTAATTATGAAAAAGCGAAAGAACAATATGTTGCTGGACTTTCGATTAATCCTCAAAACACCCATCTCTTGACAGATTATGCAACATATTTTATGGGACAATATTACAACTTGGAATCTATTTCACCTAAAGACGCTTTATTGAATTTGGATTCTGCAATAACTTACATGAAAGAATCATATGAACTTGACCCAAAAGATCAAAATACTATTTTCAAACTATCAATTTGTTATTGGAATAAATCCGATTGTGAAAATGCTTGGAAATATTATGATGCCTGCAAAAAATTAGGCGGACAAGTAATAACTGAGGATTACACTTCGGATTTAAAAAAGAAATGTAAGCGGAGAAAATAAAACGGATTACAGCAGCAGGTACTCAAAACGATGATATAACTAAATGAAAAAAGTCTTAACACTTATTCTGACGTTTATTACTTTAAACGTAGTCAGTCAAAAAAATCTAACCGAAAAAGCGCAACCTATTGTAGCGGGAGGAAAGTTACTTTACAAGTCAGAAATGGCTTCTTGGTATGGAAATGTATATTTTACTCGAAATCTGAAAATCCAAAAGTAATTGGAACAATTTCGTTTGACAGCACTTATGATGTTAATACCGCAAATACAGATTTAACTGAAAGAGATTGCACATCCAATGAAAATGACCTGTGTATAATAAGAAAAATTGCCTTTGATGAAATTTACACTGACACTTTGTTTAAAAAATATTCAAACACAAACTTGAACTTAATTCCATTAATTAAAGGAAATGAAAAGAAGGTTTATGTTTTAACGGGTCCAGAACAAAATGGGGTAGTAATAATAGGCAATGATTATTTATTGACTTTTAACAAAAACAACAAACTGATAATTAAAAAAAGCTTCATAATAATATAATTTCAATAAGTTATGGCAGTGAAAAGGAAGAAGGAATACAAATTGAAAGCGCTATGCACAATCATCAAACTGAGACAGGAGAATTCATAACAGCTACAGACATCTGCACTTTAATGCTTTATGCAAAATTTGCGAAATGGAAAACACATAATGTTATATCCGAAAAATATTTAAACATTTGGAATTGTGAAACAAACCAATTAACAGTAGTTCCAATGAAAGTAATAGATAATATTAACAAAGAGCAAGAAAAAAGAAAGAATTAAAAGAAATAGAATCTGTTCTATTAAGAGCAAAAAAGGCATTTCACTCAAATCGAAAGAATACAATTTTTTATTATTTATTATTAACTTTACAGAATGAAATATTTCAACATCTAATCACCAATAAATGCATACTTGTAAATAGTTAACGTAAATATTAATAAAAAAAGAAAAACCAACAATGAAAAAAACATTCTTAGTTCTGTTGTTTGCATTAATATGTAACATCTCAAATGGACAAAATAAAGTCGAAGCAGAAAAATTAGTAAATGAAGGAGTTGCTTACCATGACAAAGGAGACTTTGATGGTGCACTATCAAAATATGATAAAGCCTTGGAACTTGACAAAGAAAATTTACTTGCTTTGGCGGAAAAAGCATACAGTCTATTTTCTCTTCAAAGATATGATGAATCAATTAATTGCTGCCAAAGGGCAATTACTGCTCATCCAGGTGACAAGGGATTAAAAACAGTTTATGTAACCTTTGGCAATGCTCTTGACGGATTAAAAAAAACTGATAAGTCAATTGAAATTTATGATTTGGGTATTAAAGAGTTTCCAGATTATTACCATTTATACTTTAACAAAGGAGTATCACTTTCTAGTGTGAAAAAGTATGAAGAAGCTATTTTATGTTTTCAAAAAGCAGTATTGCTAAATCCCAAACATGCAAGTTCTCATAATGCAATTGCAAGACTATCGAATATAATTGACAAAAGAATTCCATCTATTTTAGCTTATTGTAGATTTTTGGTGATTGAAACAAAAAGCAACAGAGCAAAAGAAAATCTTTCAAGTCTGCAAAATTTAATGAAAGGTAATACTGAAAAAACAGGAGAAAAATCAGTAACGATTCATATAAATTCCAACATGTTTGGAGATACAACAGAAAACGGAAAACCCACAGAAAATAGCTTTGTAACTACAGACCTAATTTTAGCATTTGACGCTGTTGTGGACTTTGACAAAAAGAACAAGAAGAAAACCGAAATAGAATTATTCTTAAGGAAATTTGAAACTATTTGTGCTTCTTTAAAAGAGACTTATAAAGATAATTATGGATTTTTCTGGGACTATTATGTTCCGTATTTTATAGAAATGAAAGACAATAATTTTCTTGAAACATTCTCATATATTGTGCTTGCTTCTGGGGAAGATGCTAAAGTTTCAAAATGGCTTAAAGAAAATAAAAGTGCAACGGAAAAATTCTACGAATGGTCGAAATCATATAAATGGAAAACAAACTAAGATAAAAAGAAATTAATAAAGTTGGGTAAAAGGTCACGTGAGGTTGTTAATTTCTAATTCAAAAGACAAAGTTTGCTTTTAAGAAATTCGTATATTTGAAAATAAATTAAAAATAATATTTCTGAAATTAATTGGCGAATTTTTTCTTGTCAATTTATGAATAAATAATTATCATTAAAAGCACTTTTTCAAAAGGAAAATATTATTGCGACAATTAAAATCTTTAAAAATAAATATTTAATAGAAATCAAATACATGAAAAGCTTCACGATTTCCGTTTAGAAATAAACCTAAAAATAAAATATACTTTGAGCAAAATTAAAACAATTTGATCATATCTATTATTAATACACCTTACAACTGGTTATAACCAGAAATGCTGCTTTACATATTTATCTCTATCTATTATGGCTAATTCGTCCAAAAACACTTCTGAAGTAAAGCCCAAAGAGGCTTTTGAAATAATGCATGAACAAATCGAAACTGGATTGAAAGAACACAATCGTTCAGATTTGGGATTATTTTTATCTTCCTTATCGGCAGGTTTGGAGGTAGGATTTAGCATTTTAATTATAGGTGTGATTTACACCCTTTTCAAAAATGAATCAAGTAACGCTCAATTAACAATGATGATGGCACTCGTATATCCTATTGGGTATATTTTTGTTTTAATTGGCCGGTCTGAATTGTTTACTGAGCACACTACACTTGCCACTCTACCGGTAATGAATGGCAAAGCAACGTTAAAAAGCTTAGCTAAACTATGGTTATTTGTGTATGTAGGCAACCTCGTTGGTGGGTATATTTTTGGAGGCATTTTATTGATTTTTAATAGTGAAATGCATTTGATTGGTAAAGATTTCTTTTATTTCGTATCTGAAAAGATGCTCAAATACAGCATAGGTGCCACTTTAATCAGTGGCATTATGGCTGGATGGCTTATGGGAATGCTTTCTTGGTTGTTGAGTTCTGCACAGGATACTTTTAGCCGCATTGTAATGATATTTTTAGTAACTTTTTTAATAAGTATTGCCGGACTTCACCATTGCATAGTAGGTTCAATAGAAGTGTTTATTGCTTTTTTTGCTCATGCAAATCAGATAAGCGGTATTCAGTTTCTAAAATTTCAAGTATTGGCTACGATAGGTAACATCATTGGGGGAGTATTTATAGTGGCTATCGTTAAATACGCCCATAGCAAACGCCATTAATTTACTAATCAACTTTAGAATTATTAAGTAGGGTAAAATAATGAATAATTAATTCAAATAAATTGCTAAATTGACAGGAAACAAAAATTGTTGAAATGAATAATGAATTATTAAATTTCCTGTCTAAACATATCGAAGTTTCTAAAGAACTTGAGACAATCATTGTTCAAAGTTCTAATATTAAAAAGTATAAAAAAGGAACAATTCTCTTGAAAGAAGGTAATGTATCAACTGAAAGTTTCCTTGTTTTAAAAGGTTGTATTCGAAGCTATTTAATTAAAAATGGCGAAGAAAAAACTTTAGAATTTTATACGGAAGAGGAACCAATTATTTCCATGACATATGAAAAAAAAGAACCTTCACCTCATTATTTAGAATGCATTGAAGATACAATTGCAAACGTTAATTCATCAGAATACGAAGAAGAAATGTTTCAAAAATTTCCGCAGTTTGAAAGTGTATGTCGCATCATGAGCGAGGTTATGTTGGCAAATTTTCAGGAAAAATTTAATAACTATAAAATGGCAACTGCCGAAGATAGATACCTAAACTTGCTTCAAACAAGACCAGATTTAATTCAAAGGGCGCCTCAATATCAAATTGCAAGTTACTTGGGTCTTACACCGCAATCTTTGAGTCGTATTAGAAAAAGATTGACGAATAAATAAGAACAGATTTTCGCACAATCATCCCTTTATATTATTTCATAAATTATAATTTTTCTTAACTTAAGTGAACGAATAAATACTTTCTACCAGCATAATTTTGCAGTATAATTTTGTAACACTTAAGAAAAAACGCCAAGCATGAGATTCAAGGTACATTTGGGCCAATCATAAAAACGTTGCCAAGACCTTCGCAAAAAGAGAAGAAAAGTGGCCCAATTAGTTTTTGTCGAACCCGGTCTTCATTTTGGGTTCAAATTTTAAATTATATAAATATAACAATGGATACTAAAATCAAACTTTCAACCTTGTGGATAGTAATAATGTTGAACCTTATTTTTGCTGATATTCTTTCAATAATGATAGAACTTGCGAATAAAAATACGCTCGATATTATTGGAGAAGATATTTTTACCACCATGGCAGTTGCAGCTATCGTAACAAACATACCTATCTTAATGATTTATCTTTCAAGAGCATTGCCCTTTAAAATAAATCGAATATCAAATATTATAGCCGCTATTATCACGATACTCTACGTTATTGGTGGAGGAAGTTTAACTCCACATTACATTATCATTGCATTTATAGAAGTAACTTTATTGCTACTAATTGCTTGGAGTGCTTGGAAATGGACTTATAATGAATAGAGATATGTGTATTCTTTTTTAACTATTTTCAACGACCTTGAAATATTTTGCATGAAAGAATTTCCTAACTGATTTACAATAAATTTCAATCTAACTTTAAAATAAACTCTGAAAAGTAGTTAATGAAAAAATAATTAAAAAATAAAGCTAGACACCATAAAAAAAGCCGTTTAATAAAAACTAAACGGCTTTAAAATTCTATTTATTAAAGTCTACTTCATCAATTCACAACCTATTACAGAAGGGCTTTGTGCCTCATCAAATTTAACGGGGCTGTATGTTCCTCCTCCTTGATAATCTTTCTTAAAATACACTTTTTGAAAGAAACATTTTTTACTACTTACATAACTGCCTTCCGCCCATGCAGCATAAACCATTTTAATGGGTTGATCTAATGCATTTTTCTCAATTGTCCAATCAGTAAAAATCAACATTATTTTTTTGTAAGATGCCCTTTCTGTTTCTGCAACAGTTGGAAGCTTATTCGCATCATTTAACACTTTTAAAAATTGAGTTTCCATAGCTGGATCTTTCTTAACAGATTTTACATCTCCCGTTTTATAAAAAGTCTCGTTTTCTCCCAATTTTTTTACCTCATTTTCTGAAGCCTTAGCTTCCTTTACTAATAAGAATCTTTCTGCACCTTTATTTTCTAGTGCTTCTTGATTTTGCATAGTAATCAACTTCTCATCTTTACTCAATAACTCAGCTTTACGACCATTAAATAATAAAATAGAACCGTCCTTTTCTAGTGAAGCATACAAAGGTTGACTCGTTGACTCATTGGTAAAAAGTCCTGTTGCTCCCTTTTTTAAATTTACCGTTGCTTTATAAATACCTCCATATTGTTTTTTACCAACAGGCATAATGTTCATATTATCATCAGATAATTCAACCGCTACACCAGCCATTTTAAATGAATTAGGAGTATTTAAAATACTTCCAAATAAAGCAAAGTCAGTACAATTGTAAACGTTTTTTCCTTCAAATAAGGCTTTTACTTCCGGATCATTTATGTTGTAACCATCTGCATCTTTTTCTATTTTTGCAGGAGAGCTAGTAATAGCTTCTTTGGGTTTATCTTCCTTTTTCAAATTCACTTTCCCAGGTAACTTGCCAAACTGAGCGTTTGCAAGAAAGGAAACTGAAAGTAATATACTTAAAAAAGTAAATTGGATTTTCATGTTATTTTAGTTGAGTTAATTTACTAGGCAAAATTACTAAAAAAAATAATGATTAATTTGATTTGTTATTTTATATTTATCAAGAACCAATAATATTCAATTTACGATTCCGAAGTCTTTCAAACATCAAATTACTTTCATTGCTATTTCACCATAATGGTTTTAAAAGTGTCGATATGTATTCTATTGTAACTTTATTTTTCAGTTAGATATATTGAACACAAACATTACAAGAAATGCAAACCCCTTTAAGATTGATAAAATACAACTTGAAACTGTCATGTTTTCATCCGCATTTTTTAATCTTGCATTTTCGTATCTTTCATTTATGAAAAAGATAGTAATAGAGCTTCCATAAAATTTCAACATATAAAATTTAGAAGCTGTTACTGCTATGGCAGCTCAATTATATGAGATGGGGAGATTATCAATTGGTTAAGCAGCTCAACTAGCAGGTTATGATAAGAGGGACTTTATTGAAATTTTGGCAACTCTTGGCGTTTCATTTTTTAATTATCCTACAGATGAAATAGATAGCGATATCCAAAATGCAAACTCTGATTATTTCTGATACTACATGTCTAGTCTTACTTGGTAAAATTGATGAATTAGATGTTCTTTAAAAGCTATATCAAGAAGTCACTATTACTGCAACAATCAAAAAAGATTTTAAAAAACAAATCCCATCATGGATTAAAATCCAAGATCCATTAAATTTAGATTATTTTCATAGTATTTCCCTTATCATTGATTCAGGCGAAGCTTCTGCAATAGCGCTATCGATAGAAATCAAAAACAGTATATTAATCCTAGATGATTTAAAAGTTAGGAAATTTGCACAACAATTAAATTTAAAATATACAGGAACAATTGGAACTTAAATATTAGCTAAAAATAAAGGCATTATCAAAGATATTTCTAGTATAATTGAGAAAATTCAAGAAACGAATTTCAGACTATCTATTGTTTTGATAGAAAAGCTAAAAGATAACATAAAGGCTAGTTATAACTATTGTATTATTTTAAGTTAATTTAACTATGGAAATATTTAGTTTCTAAAAATTTATTGGACTAATCTTAAATAAATAAATCTTAAACTAATTTTTCACGAATCATACCATATCATATTAAATTAAAATAGATTATTTATGAATTTAAACTTTTAAATTGATAAAATTAAAAATAAATATTCCTACTTTATCAATCCTAAAAATGCTGCTTCTACCCCTGTCTCAGGACCTTCTGCTGGAGCTTGATATATTTTTCCATTACTATGAATTAACATATAGTTAATTACATCTTTTCGTTCTAACCAATCATTTAAGGATTCACTTGAAGAAGAAGAACTAGCCATAGGAAAAGGAAGTGCCATATTTTTTGATGCAGCTTCCACAGTCTTGGGGTCGGCATCTATTACAACAACAAATTCGATTTTTGATTGGTACTTTTTATAAATGCCTTTCAGAAATATAATCTCTTGCTGCGTTAATTGATTAAATAGTGGATAATAACAAAAATAAATTGCCTTTCCTTTGATAGCACTCAGATTAATTTCTTTCCCACTTTGGGCATCAACCACAACAAGTTTCGGTGGTATATTGCCTACTTCAAATCGTGAGTAATGCACAATTAATGCAGTTAAAATTGTATTAATTTCTGTTGATTTTTCGGTAATTTTTGCATCTTTTAATAAACTTAAATAATATTGTTTATTGGGCTGCTTTGTTTGAAACAATTCATTCATTCCTTGAATCAAAACAAGCTTTTTTATTTCACTTGAAAAGAGGAACGTATCTTTTGAAAATTCATTTAAAATATCAGCCCATCCTTTTTTCTCCGAAAATGAACCTTTTAACACAACCCCTTTTTTACTATTTAAATATTGCACAAAATAGCCTTGATACAAGGTGATAAAAGCGTCGCACCAAACAGGATTATTTAATGGTATGGAATTGTTATTAAAATACTTTTTGCTAGCTTCTTTTCTGGAACGTGCATTGGCACTAATTTCAACATAAGCCATTTTGTATATTAAATACTGTCTTACATAAGCATTATTGGTATCCTTAAAGTGTGTCCTCATAGAATCACAAAATCCCCTTGTTTGTTTAATGGGTAATGGTGCGCCTTCTCTTTTGGAGGCGCGTAAAAAGAAATCGTTGCTAGCAGTATTTATAACTTCAATTGTATTATTGAGTGCATTAATTGGATTTAATGTTAATTCTTCGCCTTCTATTATTAACGTAATTGTATCGTTTGGAGTAAGATAAACTTCCTTTTCAAAATTTGTACTTTTCACTAAAACGGGAATAACTTCTTCGTCAAAATCGAGCGTTATAAATTCTCTTTGTGATTGATTGAATTTAATTCTGCCCAATGCCTTTTCGGTATTCAATAAAGGTTCTGTTATCGATACAATTCTAAATTCTTGATTTATTGGTTTACCAGATTTTATGAGAATAACCGCCTTGTTTTGAGCTACAAGCGCAGAAGAGATAATAAGAAATAAGGTTACTAAAATCTTCATTTAAAATTAACTGCTATTGGTACAAACTGAGCTACATTGCCCCCATTTTTAATAATATCGCGAATAATAGTGCTAGAAATTGCCGAGTGCTCGGGCAAGGCTAAAATAAAAATTGTTTCTATAGAGGTATCCATCGCTTTATTTACTTGTGCTATGCCTCGTTCGAAACCAAAATCGGCCGAGGTGCGCAAGCCTCGCAATATATAACGTGCATTTTTTGATTTACAATATGCAATGGTTAAGCCCTCGTACCATTCTACTTTAACACGATGCTCAACTTTAAAAACTTCTTCAATCCATGCGCTTCGTTGCTCAATGCTGAACATGTTGGCTTTAGTAGAATTCTTTCCTACAGCCACAATAACTTCATCGAATAAATCTAATGCTCTTCTTACAATGCTCTCGTGACCTAATGTAAATGGGTCGAATGAGCCTGGAAATACTGCAATGCGTTTCATATTTCGTCTGTATTTTGAAAAATTGAAAAATGTACTTTCCCGTATTTTCTGATGTTCAACAATTTAGGGTGTTCAAAACTAACTTCTTTGGGATGTTCAATAATGAGAAGGCCTTCTTCTTTTAATATTTCCTTTTCCCAAATACTGTTTAACAATTGCTGATATTTTGGAAAATCGTAGGGTGGATCTGCAAAAATTACATCAAACTTTTCTCTTAATCGTTCTAATCCAATAAATACATCGGTATTAAATATTTTTAAATTATAAATGTCCATTTTACGAGTAGTTTCTGCTAAAAACCGCACACAATCAGGATTCTTGTCGACCGCTGTAATATGCTGAGCGCCGCGAGATAGAAATTCTAAGCTAATATTTCCAGTTCCAGAAAATAAATCTAAAACATCAATATCCTCAAAATCAATTCTATTATTTAACCAATTAAATAGTCCTTCTTTTGCAATGTCTGTGGTAGGTCGAACGGGTAATGAAACGGGAGCTTCAATTTTCTTTCCTTTAAATTTCCCATTAATAATTCTCATACGCTGGATGTAATAGAATTGAATTTAAATCAACTTTTAAGGTATTTATTTCTCCTGTGTAATCTGGTAATGCCGGCTTATAGTCGGTATCGAAAATAGCAACATCTCTCACAAATTCGTACACTGCTTGATAAATGGATGAACCTTCTTCTATTTCACCTAAAAAACGAGCAGGAACAAGCTCTCTGTTTAATTGATGTTGATGATATACCGCCAAAACAAAATACAAAAATTCATCTGTATTTTGAAAATTAAATGTATTATAAAACTGTAATTGATACTCTTTCAAGTAAATAACATCTACACTAAATTCGTGTACATATAAATATACTGCTGTTTGTATTTTATTGTTTGCAAAAATATGCTGAAACAAATAGGTAGAATAGTGTTTCCAATTAAATGTATTAAATGCAGAATTAAATACCGTATTTAAATTTTCTTTAAATCCATAAATTACGTAAGCTTCAATACTTTTTAAATAATCTTCTTTTACCAAAAAAGCCGCATCCGTATTAAAATTAAACGCCAATAATTCCCTTGATTTTTCGGTATCAAAAAAGGGGGTAGGAACTAGGGTTTTATAATTATTATCGACGATTACTTCAACGCTATTAAAAACTGAGCGAGTTATAGGATGTGTTTGCAGGATACGCGCCAGTACTTCTTCAGATTTTAAATGGTCATATCCATTAACAAGATTGTACTTTTCTAGCAATGGGAAACCTGCTGTAAGCGGATCGTAAACTGCCAAAAGCAAACTTCTGTCGGCCACTAACAAGCGCAATTCGCAGGAGCGAGTTCTCTCCAAACTAAATGCAGGATCAGCAATTTTAAATAAAGCAGTAGGATAAAACATGAAATGCGAATAAGGTTTTTATCTTTGGGCAAGTTTAGCCTAAAACAACGGATTGACCAAGAACGACTTCATTTCTTTACTAAAAAAAAATTTTGTTTTTATCCCTACAGCAGGACAAGAGCAATTATTTACAGCATTAACGGAATATTTTTCATCCAAGGAATTTAACCGCATTTTTGTAATAAGAGGTTATGCCGGTACGGGAAAGACAAGTATAGTGCGGTCTTTAGTTAAAACATTGCCTGAAACTAGTCTTAAAACTGTGCTGTTGGCACCAACAGGAAGAGCAGCAAAAGTGCTTTCAGCCTATTCTGGGCAAGCTGCATTTACCATTCACAAAAAAATATATTTTACACAAACAGGTGATTTAGGAATGCACTTCGCTTTACAACAAAACCGGCACAGACGCACTGTTTTTATTGTAGATGAAGCTTCTATGATTGGTGGGGAAAATTATGAAACCGAACATAATTTGTTGGGCGATTTGTTGCAATATGTAATGAGTGGCGACGAATGCAGGCTGATTTTAATTGGCGATACTGCTCAGTTACCACCAGTTGGAATGGATGAAAGTCCTGCATTGTCTAAAAAACAACTGGTAGAAAAATATTTTTTACAAGTAAATGAAACTACCTTAAAAGAAGTAATGCGGCAACGCTCAGAATCAGGAATACTGTGGAATGCAACACAAATAAGAGATCAAATTGAAGCCAACGAATCTATTTTTCCTGAATTAAAATATGCAGGATTTCCAGATGTAAATTACATTACGGGAATGGAGCTAGAAGACGCCTTAAACAGCGCGTATGGTAAATTTGGAACAGATGAAGTTTTAGTAATTACACGCTCTAACAAAAATGCAAATTTATATAATATGCAAATTCGCGCGCGAATCAGGTGGCAAGAAAATGAAATTAGTGCGGGCGATTACTTAATGGTGGTGAAAAATAATTATTTCTGGTTGCCAGAAAATGCAGGCCCTGGGTTTATTGCAAATGGCGACACAGTTGTGGTGCAACGCTTGGGGAAATTCTACGAGAAAGGAAAATTTAAATTTGTAGATGCAACCATTAGATTTGTAGATTATCCAGAGCAAGATGACTTAGAAGTAAAGCTGTTACTCAATACCCTCGAAGGAGAACAATCGAATATGCCTTATCATGAAATGAAAGAATTAAGAGCAATAATTGAGGAAGATTATGCAGATATTTTGTTGAAAGGCGAAAGGATGCAAAAATTGCGGAAAGATCCATTTCTGAATGCGCTTCAAGTTAAATTCGCTTATGCGGTAACTTGTCATAAATCTCAAGGTGGACAATGGAAATGTGTATTTGTTGACCAAGGATATTTAACAGAAGAAATGTTGGATGTAAATTATTTACGCTGGCTTTATACAGCAGTTACAAGGGCTTCGGAATTACTGTATTTCGTAAATTTTATTCCACAGTTTTTTCCTGAAAATAAAAATTAAAGATTACCCATTGGTCATTTTTCAATAATTAAGACATTTGCTTCTCTCCTTAGTTCATTTACATTTGCACCCAATGAAAGGAATACTTTTTCTGCTGTTTTTGTTGTGTTCTAAATTTGCATTTGCTCAAGCTCCGCAAATGATCAATGGACCATTAAGCACGTTTGATTCTACAAGTATAAGCAGGGATTCTTCAAGGGTAGAATTTACCGATTTTAATACTACAGAATCTGGAAACAACACTTTTAAAAAATTCAGTTACACTTTAGATAAAGTCCAATTTTATTTACCCGTTTACCGCAGCAATCTTATCAATTCAACCTTAGGCAATAACGGACTTCCGTTTCAAGAATTAATCTACCGTCCTCAATTTAATCAAGGTTTTAATTGGGGTTATTCTACCTTCAACCTATACGAATATCAAGCAAAAGATGCCGTTTTTTATGATGCACAATCTCCGTTTACTAAAGCATTTTACGTGCAAGGCAGCAAACAAGAGGCTTTTTTTCAATTCGATCATACCCAAAATGTGGGTAAATCATTCAATTTTGGACTTTCCTATCAACGAATAAATTCTGAAGGATTTTACACCCGACAAACTGCCGCAGCAACCGCTCTTCGCCTGCATGTTTGGTGGAGACCTGAGCATTCTAATTACCAATTACTTTTTGCGACATCTTTTAACAATCAAGTAGCATTTGAGAATGGAGGCCTCACTCCTACTGGCGATTCTATTTTCAGAAATAACTTAGAAACCAATCGGCAATTGCTTCCCGTTTGGTTGCAAAAATCGAGAAATAAAATTTTCAATAATTCTGTTCAGTTACGCCAAACCTACGATGTATTAAAACCAAAAGCCGATACAAATGGCGTTTTTAACCGAAATTCTACCATTCGTTTGCAGCATACTTTTAATTATTTGTTCAGAAGAAATACGTTCGACGATGAAGACCTCAGCAGCGGTTTTTATGCGCAAGTGGCAGACAGCAACCAATTCACTTCCATTTACATTTTACAACAATGGGAATCTGAAGCTGCGATCTTAAAATTGAGCAACGTAGCCGATACTTCATCAAAAATCAGTTGGGAAGCAAAAGGATTTTTAAAACAGCAATTTGCTTATGCTGCCGCTCCATTTGCGTTTGGAATACCGCAATTGGTAAGAAATGTGAGCAATCAAAGTGCTGGTGGATTTATTAAACTGAAATTAAATAAAAGCATCCTTTTAAATGGTGCAATCGAAGTATTTTATGCGGGTTACAATGCAGGCGATGCAAAGTTCGAATCTACCATTATAATTAAACCTCGAAAAGGAATAAACATTGAATCCGGTATTAACAGTTTTACACAGAATACAAACTGGCAACTAAGTCAATATGCTTCTAATTTTGCTTCTTGGAACAATGATTTTAAAAAGATTAGTAACCTTGATGTTTTTGGAAGTTTGCATGTAGAACGCTTCCGCACTACAATAAAAGTTGGTGGAATCACCACAGGGAATTTTGTTTACCTAAACGCTCTAGGATTACCCCAACAAGCATCAGAAGCGCTTCTTATATTCTACGCCAAACTCGAAAATAAAATCAACATTGGTAAATTCTTTTTACAATCTACTGGAATTTTACAGCAAACAAGCGGTGCAGATGTACTAAGAATTCCTTTATTTCAGATACAAGAAAGTCTTTATTTCAGAACATTTCTCAATAAAAAATCAGAATTCAGAATTGGTATCGATTTAATGGCCTGTTCTGCATTCAATGCCAACCGTTACCAAGCATTTAGTGGTTTATTTTATTTGCAAAATGAAACAAAAAATTCAGGATTAATTCAGACCGATTTTTACATCAGCACCAAAATTAGAAGGGTCTTATTTTTTGCCAAATTAGAACATTTTAATGCTGGTTTAAATGGTTTCAACTATGCAATTACAAGGTTTTACCCAATACCTGACAGAAATTTAAAGTTAGGTTTAAGCTGGACTTTCTTCGATTAAAATTAGAGAACACTTTTGTGCCTGCCACGTTCAAAATTTTATTCATCACGACAATAAAAAAGATTGTTTCCAGACGAATGTATTTTAATAAGGATTTTCTTTAATTTCGTTGTTATATTTTAATACTATAATGCAAATTTATAAAAACCTATTTCTATTTATTTTGTTCGTTTCGAATGCAGCATTTGCAGTTGGTCCAGTTAAAAAAGGATTCATTCCCAATGCTGGCCAATGGAACAGCCAGGTTCGTTACAGAATGTCGCTTCCTAATGGAGCTATTTTTCTTAAAAACACAGGTTTTAACTATGTTTTTTATGATGGAGCAGCGGTAAATGAGCAACACCATCATGTGCACAATACACAAGAAGAAGCGCACTCCCCTGTAATGATTAATCACCATGCTTTGCAATTAGATTTTATTGGTGCCAATCAAGCCGTTGTTCCAATAAATAATTCAGCACCCGGAAATACCAAATACAGCTATTTTTTAGGAAAAGAAAAATCAAAATGGGCAACAGGATTATCAGAATACGAATCTGTGTTGTATCCTGAAATGTATAACGGCATCGACTTAAATATTTACACTAACGCTTCTGGAATTAAATACGATTTTATCGTGAAAGCTAATCAGAATTCAGATTTTAATAGCATTAAAATGTTGTATTCAGGAGCAGATGAAGTTACTTTAAACAATCAAATTTTAACCATTAAAACTTCCGTTGGAACCATTACCGAACAAGCACCTTATGCGTATCAAGTTATTGATGGAATAAAGCAAACGGTTGCATGCAGTTTTACTAAAGATG
>Ga0105049_10003916_pt1 | contig 17518 bp, 13 predicted proteins | sample MAT06_FD_78087 | JGI IMG/M metagenome (GOLD analysis project Ga0105049, IMG submission 78087) | Freshwater microbial communities from Lake Fryxell liftoff mats and glacier meltwater in Antarctica - MAT-06 | ecosystem: Environmental > Aquatic > Freshwater > Ice > Liftoff microbial mat | place...
ACACCCACGCCATGCAAACCACCAGAAACCTTGTAAGAATCTTTGTCAAACTTACCACCAGCATGCAAAACCGTCATTACCACTTCCAACGCCGATTTTTTTTCTTTATGATGCATATCAGTAGGAATTCCTCTACCGTTGTCTAACACAGTTATTGAATTATCTTCGTTAATGTTAACGTTAATTTCGGTACAATGTCCAGCAAGTGCCTCATCAATGGAATTATCTACAACCTCGTAAACCAAATGGTGCAAGCCCTTAAAGCCTGTATCACCAATATACATTGAAGGTCTTTTTCTTACAGCTTCTAAGCCTTCCAAAACCTGAATACTGTCAGCACCATAACTCTGTTCTGACACTAATTTTACTTCTTCGTTCATATAATTATTTAAGTTCAAAAAATAGAGTTCAAATTTACATTAAATAAAGCTATTTTTGCAATTAAAATTTAGTGGTTTTACTTAATATTATTAACAAAGTTTGTATAACTTTTTTCTATTCGTGAATATAATTTTTAAAGTTTTGAAAACTGAATTAATACGCCTTTGAATGTCTTTCAAAAACAATTTTTTTTTCTTCCTTATAATTACTTTTTCTCTTAATATAACTACTTTAAATTCTGTTGCTCAAGAAACTAAAAAAATTGAGCACTATTTTTTTCTAGGCAATGTTGTTGATGCTCAAAATACCTTAAGGCCACTAACAGAAGTTGGAATATTAAACCTTAGCACCAACGAATTATTTAAAGTGGACGAAAATGGTAAATTCAATCTAAAAATCAATGACGGAGATACCATAAGATTCAGGCAATTAGGTTATCATACAAAATTCTACTATTTTAAAAAAGTGCTTAACGTTCCTAATTACTCCGTTCAAATATTAATGACAAGCGATACAATTACGCTTAAACCATTTGTTTATAAATCCTTAACCAAAGAAAAAGCCATTCAAAACGCTTTTATGAATTCTTATATAAGAGATAGTTTACGAATGATTGAGTATTTAAGAAAAATGATTGACGATAAAAATAAAACGTTTTTAGAAAATGCTGTTTCGGCCTACAATAACCCTGTAACTTTCATTTACGACCAATTTGGAAAAAAGGCTAGACAAAGAAGCAGAATTGATAGATACCGTCAAATAATTAGAGAGGAAAGAGAAAAAAAAGAACCCGACTATGCCAAATAGTTAAGAATTGATTATAAATTTTAAGTTATCTGCTAAGTAATTTATTTAATTTAGCCCAAAATTTTATAAAATGAAATCAAAAAAAATTACTCTAATTGCATTTTTGTATTTGGTTTTTAGCTTAACGTTCTCTGTGGCTCAAACCAAAGAAAAAGCCTCAAAGCCAACTAAAATTGAAAACTCAAAATAACAAAAAGTTAAAAAAGACTGTACATCCTATTTGAGTATAAAGAAAATTAAGATGCTGCAAAACCCAAGTCTGCTGAGCCTACAAAAAAAGATGGCACACCCGATTTAAGGTACAAAGAAAACAAGAAAGTAAAAAAAAACCTGCAAAAAAATAATTATTAAACCTTATAACCTATTTAATGAAAATAAAAATTACCTCTTTATTATTATCTTTTTGCTCACTTTTAATAGCACAAAATAAAAGCAATTCATTTAAAAATGTAATAAGCAACAACCCTGTTTCTAATGTAAGTTCCAATAATGTTCAGGTTCCTGCAACAAGAACTTGCGGAACAACAGATTACATGAATGAAAGATTAAATTCAAATCCTCAATTAAGAGAGAGCTTTAACAAAGCTCAAGAACAAATGCAATCTCTTATTAATAGTGGAGAATTTGCAAATAGAAATGCGGCAGTGGTTGTAACAATTCCTGTTGTTGTGCATGTTGTTTATAATAATACAACTCAAAATATTAGTGATGCTCAAATTAATTCTCAAATTGCCATTTTAAATCAAGATTTTCGTAAGCAAAATGCTGATATTAATTTGGTTCCATCGGTGTTTACAAATTTAGCTTCCGATTGCGAAATTCAATTTTGTATTGCACAAAGAGATCCTCAAGGTAACGCAACTAATGGAATTACCAGAACTAGCACAACTCATGGCCCTTTTTACACAGAAAATGATGTGAAGTATGCAGTTTCTGGTGGTCGTGATGCCTGGGATGCAAGCAAGTACTTAAATATTTGGGTTTGTGCTTTGTCAAATAGTTTATTGGGATATGCACAATTTCCAGGAGATAATCCCGAAACCGACGGAGTTGTTGTTGGATTTAATTATTTTGGAAATACTGGTGTTGCACAAGCACCTTATAATAAAGGCAGAACTGCAACACATGAAATTGGTCATTATTTTAATTTATATCACATTTGGGGCGACGAAGATGCTTGTAATGCTGATGATGAAGTTTCTGACACACCATTACAAAAAGCAGAAAATGGAGGTTGTCCAAATTTTCCTCAAACTTCTCAAGCAGGAGGTAGATGCAATGCAAGCGACCCAAGTTCTATGTTTATGAACTACATGGATTATGTTGACGATGCTTGCATGTATATGTTCTCTAACGGACAAAAAACTAGAGTTCTTGCAGCATTAAACGGCCCAAGATCTTCTTTAATTACTTCTAACGGATGTCAACCCTTAAATTTAGTTACTTTATGCGATACCGTTTGGAACATACCTGCAACTGCTACAACAAATAATTTTTCAATTTTTGATATTGTTCAGGGTACTTGGGGTTATGTATCTGGCCATAATTCCTATTTAGACATTGCCAAAGCCGAAAAAATTTCAAATTTCCCTGCCAACTACAAAGTTAAAGGATTGTTTATAGGATTTGCAAAAATGAGTGCGGCAAATTCATCTTCTTCCTTTTCGGTAAAAGTTTACGGCAATGGAGTAGGCGGGGCACCTGGTTCAGTTTTAGGAACAATAAATACAACATATTCTGCAAACGTTCCTATTGTTGCAGCAAACCAATATTCATACTTTGAGTTTGCTAATTCAATAACTGTTCCATCAACCTTTTTTGGTGGTGTAGAATTTGCTTACGCAGCCGGCGATACATTATCTATATACACCACAGCAAATAATCAAGTGGCTGCTAATTTGGGTTGGGAAAAAACATCAACAGGAGTTTGGCAACCATACAGCGAGCCACAGCCAGCAGGTTGGGCACTAAATTTATCAAATTATATTGCAGCAGTTTTGTGCGATCCGAGTGTAATTACATCTGAAGTTGAAAAAATAGATGATGCAATAAAACTTTTCCCAAATCCAGCTAATACTTCAATTACTTTAAATATAGCAACAACAAACAATTACATTTTTAAAATATATGATGCAATGGGAAGAGAAGTTGAAACAAAATTAATGAACAGCAATGGTTTAATTAATTTTGATATTTCTGATTTTAATCAAGGATTGTATTTTGTTACAGGAATTTCGAATAGCGGACGATTTACAAAATCTTTTGTAGTTCAAAAATAAAAATTCCAAATTTTTAAAACTTAAAAAGGCTTCCATTTGGAGGCCTTTTTTTATACATTTGTAAATATAAAATTCAATTGAAAAAAAGACTTTATTTTATTTTGTTTTTCCTTGTTTATTCTAGTTCGTTGTTTTCGCAATGGATAACAATTCCTAGTATTGATAGGGCTTATAAGGCATTAAATGAAAACGATTTTTTCTTGGCTAAAAAAATATTCTATAAAAAATTACATTCTCAATCTGCTGCAAGTGCTTTTGGACTTTCTAAAATTTATTACCAAAACAATAATCCATTTTATAATTTAGATTCTGCCTATAAGTTTATTCAAATTGCAAACCACAATTTAAAAACGTTAGATGCTAAAAAGCAAAAAAAATTGGAAAAATGGAATATTAGTTTGAATTCTATTTCAACTTTAGAACTTATAATTGATTCGCTAAGTTATAACAAAGCGTTTGCAAAAAATTCAATTCAAGAATTAGAGATTTTTATGCAGAAAATTCCAGCAACAAAATTTCTTTTTCAGGCACAGCAGCAAATAAATTTCTTGGCTTTTGCAGAAGCCTCAAAGCAAAACTCAGTAAAATCTTACGAAGAGTTTATTCAAAAATATCCTCAAGCAAATCAATACCAAACTGCTAAAAAAAGTTTAGATTTTTGTAGATTCAGAAACGTGGCTTTAAAGAAGAAAGTAGAGGCTTATGCTCAATTTATTAAAGATTTTCCGCAAAGCGAATATATCGACAATTGTCAAGATTCTATTTTTAGAATTTCGGCACCAAACAAAACAGAATCACAACTTATAAATTTTGTTAGAAACTATCCTAAAAATAATAATGTTGAGTTTGCTTGGCAATTATTATACGAAATGGGCAACGATAATTCTGCAAATTTCTTTAGTAAATTTATTACAAAATACCCTGATTATCCATACTTAGAAAATGTTGCAAAAGAGTTATCTTTAGCTCAAACTGACTATATAAAAATAACAGAAAATTCTAAATGGGGTTTTATAGACATAGAAGGCAAAGTAAGAATTGAACCTAAATTTGAATGGGTAGAAAATTTTTCAGAAGGTTTATGTCCAGTAACTTTAAACAATAAAGTTGGTTACATAAATAAATTTGGAAAAGTAATTATAGATTTTTTATTCGACGAAGGAGAGGAATTTAAGGAAGGAAGAGCTGTTGTAAAAATCAATAATAAATTTTCTGTTATCGATAGAAATGGAAAAATTGTTTCTGAAAACTGGGAAGAAATTTCTGATTTCTCAGAAGGTTTTGCAGCTGTAAAAAAATACGACATCATTGGCTATATCAATAAAAATGGAGAGCTTGCCATAGAATGTAAATTTTCTTCGGCAAGTGATTTTACAAATGGAAAAGCAATAGTAGAATTCAATAAAAAATTTGGAGTTATCCTTAACAATGGAATGTTTTTAATTCCAAGCGAGTATGAATGGATAGATGATTTTAGAGGAGATTTATGCAGAGTTCAAAAAGAAGAATTGTTTGGACTGGTTTCTGTAACTAATCCAAATCTGATAGTACCACAATACGATTTTTTAGAATTTTTAAACGACGAAACTTTACTTGCAATGAAAGAAGATAAATGTGGAATTCTCGACATAAATGGAAATATTATTTCCCCATTTAATTTCGAATTTTCAGGAGCTGTAAATGATTTTGGGCACAACAGAATAATTGTACAAAATTCTAAAAACAAAAAGGGAATTGTTAATTATGCGGGGAAAACTTTTCTGTCTTTTGAATACAAAAATTTAAAATTATCGAAAGGAAATTTTATTCCGTTCGAAAAGAAATTAAAATGGGGATTAACTGATTCTTCACAAAAAATAATTTTAAAGCCCAATTTTGACGATTTAGGAAATTTTGATTTGGGAGTTGCAAAAGCAAAATTGAAAAAAAAGTGGGGAATTATTGATATTTCTGGCAAATGGATAATAAAACCTGAATTGCAAAACATAGAGCAGTTTAATGATTATTTTGTTGGCAAGAAAAATAATCAATTAGGTTTGATTTCCGGAGAGGGTCAATGGTTATATCCTCCTGTTTTAGAAGAAATACGTGAAATAAAAAGTGATTTATTATTGTTTCAAAAAAATAATTCTATAGCAATATTTCATTTGAAAACAAAAAAGTTTATTTACGTTGAAAAAGGTTTTGAAGTTCAAAATTAAGTTAGCTTTGTTTTAATTTAAAAATGAAAAATACCAACGAAAAAACCCTAAAACAAGCAATTGAGGAATTAGTGAGGGCTTATGGTTTAAATGACAAATTACTAAAAACACAAATTGAGCAGGTGTGGGAGCAAATTGTTGGTAAGGATTTAGCAAAACATACAGGAAGAATTGATATTGATAAATCAACATTAAAAATAGAAATTACATCCTCTGCACTAAGGCACGAATTAAGTTTTTCTAAAACTGTAATATTAGAGAGACTCAATGAGGCATTAGGTAAAAAGGTTTTAACAGAGATATTTTTTTATTAGTCCCGTTTATTAAAATTTTACTTGATGGCTGAAAAAACTAAACTAAAACAATTATTATTTACAGTTAATTCTATACTTCTTTTAATTTTTTTTCCTTTATATAGCTATTCGCAAATAAGAGCAACAATAAAATTAAAGAATGGTGTCAAGGTTTTTGCCAATGATGTTCAAGGTCATGGCAAAGATTCCTTATTTATTCAGGTAAAAAATGTTTGGGGAACAATTGCTTTAAATGAAATTAAATACATTTCAAAAATTTCTACTAAAAATAAAACCGAGGCACCTTCAAATAATTCTTTTTCTAAATCACAAGTTCTATTTAGTGGAATGATAGATTCTCTATTAAAAACAAATAATATTCGAGCACAAAATTCAACAAAAAAAAGATTCTACAGGTTTGCAATTATCGTTTCTAATAACAGAGCAATAAATAAAAGTTTGTTATTTAATACCCTTGGTTTTTCTCTAAATAATAATCTTTACATCAAACAAAAAATATCTCTTTCACTAGGTCTTGGTATGTTTAGACTAACAAATGTATTAAGAGATGGAAAAATACCTGAACCTATTTCAAACATCGAAATAATGAATAAGCATGTTTTTTTGAGTTACAATATTGGAATTAATTATTTTTTTGGCTCAAAGGATCAAAGTTACATTAAGGCTGGTTTTTCTGGAGGAATGGCAGGTCCAAATTCTTCATGGAAAAATACTGGTCAAACTAATAGAACTTATAATTATTTCAGTAACGGTCAAAATATACCTATTCCTTATGTCTTAAATTACAGTTCTTTTAATACTTTTAAAGTAGATAACTTTCAAAACATTGATCTTGTTTTCGGACAAAAAATACCGGTTTTAAAAAATCAAAATCTATTGTTTGAATTTGGATTCAGAAAAACAGATTTGTTTATTACAAATATCACAGAAACTTTTTATTCTCTCCCTTACAACACAAATTACATTGTATCAAATAATGTTTCACTAGAAAGTAGCTATCAAAACAGAGTAACTCATTTATCCTTTTTTGCGGCTAGTTTAAATGTTGGTTTTGAATTTTGATATTGATTTTTTTTCTTTTCCATTTCTTATCAACATTTTAATTTTTTAAGGTTCAAATTAAGTAAGTTTGTACTTAAATTATTATCTCCCAAATGCAATTTTCTCATCTACATGTTCATACTCAGTTTTCATTATTAGATGGCGCTGCCGCTATTTCTAATCTTCTTCAAAAAGCAAAAAACAACGAAATGAAAGCCATGGCAATTACAGACCATGGCAATATGTTTGGTGTTCCAAAATTTGTTGCCGAAGCAAATAAGAAAGATATAAAACCTGTTATTGGCTGTGAATTTTATTTGGCACGTGGAAGTAGGTTCGACAAAACAAAAACCACCGAAGTAGATGAAAAAAATATCTATCATCAATTAATTCTTGCCAAAAATCAAATTGGTTATAAAAATCTTTCAATTCTAAGCAGCAGAGGATTCACCGAAGGCTATTATTACAAACCAAGAATAGACAAAGAATTAATTAGAGAGTTAAAAGAAGGATTAATTGCCACAACCTGTTGCCTTGCTAGCGAAGTAAATCAGGCAATTTTAAAAAAGGGAGAAGTTGAGGCAGAAAAATTATTTTTAGAGTGGTTAGATATTTTTGGCGAAGATTATTACATCGAAATTCAACGTCATGGAATTCCGGAACAAAATATTTGCAATGAAGTTTTATTGCGTTGGGCAAAAAAACACAACGTAAAAGTTATCGCAACAAATGATGTTCATTATGTGGATGTGAAGGATGCAGAAGCTCAAGATATTTTGTTGTGTTTGCAAACAGGAAAAGATTTTAACGATCCAAAAAGAATGAGATTCGAGAACAATCGTTTTTTCTTAAAAACAAAAGAAGAAATGGAGGAACTTTTTAAAGACGTTCCCGAATCATTAGAAAATACTCAAGAAATTATAGACAAGATAGAAAGTCCAAAAATTACCAGAGATATTTTATTGCCGGTTTATCAATTGCCACAAGGGTTTACAAGCGAAATAGAATTTCTAAAACATATTTCTTTTGAAGGTGCAAAAAAGAGATATTCAACAGTGCCAGCAGAAGTTGAGGAACGTTTAAATTTTGAATTAAACGTTATAAAAGATATGGGCTTTGCAGGATATTTTCTTATTGTTCAAGATTTTACAACTGCCGCAAGAAACTTAGGTGTTTCTGTTGGGCCAGGTAGAGGAAGTGCTGCCGGTTCTTTGGTTGCTTATTGCATTGGAATTATAAACATCGATCCTATAAAATATGATTTGCTCTTTGAAAGATTTTTAAATCCCGAAAGAATTTCAATGCCAGATATTGATATTGACTTTGACGAAGATGGAAGACAAAAAGTAATAGACTATGTTGTAGAAAAATATGGCAAAGATAAAGTTGCACAAATTGTAACGTTTGGTACCATGGCGGCCAAGTCGTCAATTAAAGATGTTGCAAGGGTTCTAGGACTTCCTCTGCACGAAGCAGATAGATTAACAAAATTACTTCCTGATGAATTAGGAATTAATTTAAAAAAATCTTTAGAAGACGTTAAAGAGTTAAAAGAGGAGCTAAGGAGCACAAATCCTCTCATAAGAAAAACATTAGAATTTGCTGGTATTTTAGAAGGTAGTGCAAGGCATACAGGAATTCATGCTGCTGGAGTTATTATAGCTCCAGATAAATTAGAAAACTATATTCCACTTTGCACTTCAAAAGATGCAGAATTATTGGTAACGCAATACGATGGAAAATATGTAGAATCTGTTGGAATGTTAAAGATGGATTTCCTTGGTTTAAAAACCTTGAACATCATCACAGACTGCATCGAGAACATATTTAAAATTCATGGAATAAAAATTAATCCAGATGAAATTCCATTAGAAGATGAAAAAACATTTGAACTTTATAAAAGAGGAGATACTGTTGGTACTTTTCAGTTTGAGTCGGAAGGAATGCAAAAACATTTACAAGATTTAAAGCCTAGTACTTTCGAAGATTTAATAGCCATGAATGCACTGTATCGCCCTGGTCCAATGCAATTTATTCCTCAGTTTATAAATAGAAAATTAGGAAAAGAAAAAGTAGAATATCCTCACCAACTTTTAGAACCAATTCTAAAGCACACTTATGGGATAATGGTTTACCAAGAACAAATTATGCAAACAGCTCAAATTATGGGTGGCTTTTCATTGGGTGGTGCCGATTTACTTAGGAGAGCAATGGGAAAGAAGGATGCTAAAACCATGGAAGAACAAAAAGTTGTTTTTATTAATGGCTCACAAGAAAAAGGTGTCGACAAAGCAAAGGCCAGCGAAGTATTTGATGTAATGAAAAAATTTGCCGAATATGGATTTAACAGGTCTCATTCGGCAGCCTACTCTCTTTTAGCTTTTCAAACGGCTTATCTAAAATCACATTATCCGGCAGAATATATGGCGGCAGTGCTCACAAGAAATATGAGCGACATTAAAAAGATTACTTTTTTTATGGAAGAATGTCGCCGAAGAAATATTACAATGCTTGGGCCAGACGTTAATGAAAGTGAGTTTAAGTTTTTTGTAAATAAAACAGGGCAAATAAGATTTGGTTTAGGTGCAGTAAAAGGTGTTGGCGAAGCAGCAGTGGAAGCCTTGATTTCTGAAAGAGAATCAAATGGAATTTTTAAAAGTATTTTTCAATTAACGTCAAGAGTAAATTTAAGAGCAGTAAATAAAAGATGTTTAGAAAGTTTAGCCTACAGTGGTGCATTTGATAGCTTTGAAAATACAAAACGTTCAGATTTTTTTCTAAAAGATATGGAAAGCGTTAATCTATTAGAAAAGTCTGTTAAATATGGCTTGGCAATTCAAGAAACAAAAAATGCTGCTCAAATAAATATGTTTGGAGAATTAGAAGAAAGCGATGTTCCCGAACCTCCTGTAATTCCAGCACCTAACTGGAGTAAAATAGAAACTCTAAAAAATGAAAAAGAGGTAATTGGATTTTATTTAAGTGGTCATCCTTTAGATACTTTCCGACTTCAGATGGAATCTTTTTGTAAGAATAAAATTTCTGATCTAAATAAAAATCTCACGGCATACCGAGGCAAAGATGTTGTGTTTGCAGGAATAATTAGCCAAGCAACACACCGCCAAAGCAAAAAAAATGGAAATCCTTTTGGTTCAATCGTAGTGGAGGATTACGATGATTCTATTGCCTTGAATTTATTTTCAGAGAATTATTTAAAGTTTAAACACATGTTGGTGCAAGATACTTTTGTTTATATAATGGCAAAAGTTAAACCCAAATACAAAGACGATACAAATTTAGACATCGAAATAATTAATATTATTTTATTGGATGAGGTTTCCGAAAAGAAAACTAAACACGTTCAAGTTAGTTTGGCATTAAAAGATTTATCAGAAAGTTTGATAAATAGTTTGGGCCAACTCATAGAAAAAAATCCTGGTAAAATTCCATTGCGGTTTGTTATTGATGATAGCACAGATGGCATTTCTATAGAATTATATCCACGAAAATTTAAAGTTGATTTAACTGGTGGAATTCTCTCTAAATTAGACAATATGTCTGATTTAAAAGTTAAACTAATTTCTTGATTTATTTTTGATGCAGGATTTATATTTAGAAAAAATTTCATTGCTCTATTTTAAGAATTACTTTAGCACCGAAGTAAATTTTTCTAATCAAGTAAATATTATTTTTGGAAACAATGGCGAAGGCAAAACAAATATGCTTGATGCCATTCATTACTTATGTTTAACAAAAAGTTTTTTAAATTTTTCGGACACACAAAACATACACACTGAATCTAACTCATTTTTAATAAAAGGCGTTTTTAGTAAAAATAACATCACAAATGAAATTGCTTGCAGCGTAGAAAAAGAACAAAAAAAAATCATTAGAAAAGATAAAAAAAATTACGAAAAATTTGCCGAACATATTGGTCAGTTTCCTTTAGTGGTAATTTCACCTTTAGATTTTTTTTTAATAAATGAAGGAAGCGATTACCGAAGAAAATTTATAGATGGAATGTTAAGTCAGTTGTATTCAAATTATCTAGAAAATTTAGTGCAATACAATAAAATTTTAGCACAAAGAAATTCGTTGCTCAAAACAAAACAAAATCTAAAAACTATAGAAGGATTATTGGATGTTTATGATTTTCAGTTGGGGCAAATGGGAGATAAAATAGTGCAAGAACGGTTAAAATTTTTTGAGGAATTCATTAATTTATGCAATCAAATATACCTTGTGCTTTCTGGTAATAAGGAAGTGATTTCATTGGAATACCAAAATTCATTCAATTCAAATCAGCTAGAAAGTGAGCTTGTACAAACCCGAAACAAAGATCTGCAAATTGGATATACAGGTGTTGGGCCGCACAAAGACGATTTAAAATTTTTGCTGAACAACATGCCAATTAAAAAGTTTGCATCGCAAGGGCAACAAAAGTCGTTTTTAATTTCGTTGAAGCTTGCCCAATATTCTATATTTAAAAATCACTTAAACATAAAGCCAATTCTATTATTAGACGATTTTCACGATAAACTTGATGCAAACAGAGTTGGAAGATTAATTGATTTATTAAATCCCAAAGATTTTGGGCAAATATTTATTACAGATACAGATGAAAAGAAACTTATTCATCATTTTGAAGGAAAATTAAGAGATTTTAAATTATTTAACTTACAGAACTCCCAAGTAAATGAGGTATCATTTAAAACTCTTACGTAATTTCGCACATTATTTTAAAGTATGATATTACCAATTTTTGCATACGGACAGCCGGTATTAAAGAAAAAAGCTGAAGAAATTACTCCTGAACACTCTGGTTTATCTCAATTGATAGATGATATGTTCAAAACTATGTATCATGCAAATGGCGTTGGTTTGGCAGCACCTCAAATAGGAAAATCGCTTAGATTGTTTGTGGTAGATGCCTCTCCTTTTGCCGAAGATGAGCCAGAATGTGAAGATTTTATTCAAGTATTTATTAATCCCGAAATTGTTGAGCAAACAGGAGATAAATGGAAATTTAACGAAGGCTGTTTAAGTATTCCTGGAATTAGAGAAGATATCGAAAGAAAACCAACTATTGTTGTTCGTTATTACGACGAAAAATTTGAATATTTTGAAGAAGAATTTTCAGGTAGAATAGCAAGAATAATTCAACACGAATACGATCATTTAGAAGGCAAATTATTTACTGACCATATCAGTGCACTCAAAAAAACGTTGCTAAAAGGCAAATTAAACGACATCAGCAAAGGCAGAGTGAGTATAGATTACAAAATGAAATTTAATTTAAAATAAGAAACAATTATGATAAAAAAAATTATTTTATTTTCACTAATGGCTTTATTTTTTAATGCAATTGTTTCGTGTAAAAGTTCAACTAAAAATAATGAACTTAGTTCAAGAGATTCTTTAGTCATAAAAATTAATGCAAACGAAAAAGAACTTTTTTCAAATGCAACAAGTAGCACAATTTCAAATGCAAAAGCAGTAGAAACAATAGCTTTATATGAAAAATTCTCACGTACTTTTCCAATTGATACATTGTCGCCAAAATACTTGATGAAAGCTGCTGATATTTGCAGCAACACCAATCAAGCAGCAAAAAGTGTTGAGCTATGCAGGAGAATTGTTGAGCAATATCCCAACTTTAAGGACGTTGCAACAGCAATGTTTTTAATGGCATTTGTAACAGAAAATAAGTTAAACAATATACCCAGAGCAAAAGAATTGTATCAACAATTTATTCAAAAATATCCAAATCATCCAATGGCAAAAGATGCAAAAGCATCTGTAGAAAACTTAGGATTAAGTGACGAAGAATTGATTGCGAAGTTTAAAAAAATGAATTCTTAATGGATATTCAAATAAAACAAGTTGTTGATTATTTAGAATCCAAAGTTCCTCTTTCACTGCAAGAAAGCTACGACAATTGCGGACTTCTGGTAGGCAATAATAATCAATTAGTAGGCGGAATTCTTTTGTGTTTAGATGTAACAGAAGATGTTCTTAACGAAGCAATACAATTAAAATGCAATTTAATAATAGCCCATCATCCATTTATTTTTAGTGGTATAAAAAAACTTACTGGCGCAAATTCAACTCAAAACATTTTAATTACTGCAATAAAGAACGATATTGCAATTTATGCAGGCCACACAAATTACGATAACGTAGATTTTGGTGTAAATAAAATTATCTGCGAAAAATTAGGACTTCAAAATTTAAAGATTCTAGCACCACAAAAGAATTCACTACTAAAATTACAAACGTATGTGCCAACTGAACACGCCAGCAGTCTTAGAAATGCAATTTTTGAAGCAGGAGCTGGTTCTATAGGCGAATATACAAATTGCAGTTTTAATACCGAAGGAACAGGCACATTTAAAGCATCTATTGAGGCAATTCCTTTTGTAGGCGAGAAAAACAAAAATCACTTAGAGCCCGAAACAAAAATTGAAGTAATTTTCCCAAGTTACATTCAATCAAAAGTAATTTCTGCACTCATCAAAAATCATCCATATCAAGAAGTTGCTTATGATATTATTGCACTTCAAAATTCTAATCCGAAAATAGGAGCAGGTATGATTGGGGAACTTTCCAATGAAATAAATGAAACAGATTTGTTAAAACTAATTTCAGAAAGGTTTAACGCAGAAGGAATTAGGCATACCAACCTGTTAGGCAAAAACGTAAAAAAAGTTGCAGTTTGCGGAGGTTCGGGTAGTTTTTTGCTTAACGATGCAATTGCAAATGGTGCCGATTTTTTTATCACTGCCGATTTTAAATACCACCAATTTTTTGATGCCGAAGGGAAAATAGTTATTGCCGACATTGGACACTTTGAAAGTGAGCAATTTACAACAGAATTATTCTTTTCTCTATTGAAAGAAAAATTTAGTACATTTGCAATCCATTTTTCAAAAACAAAAACAAACCCAATAAATTACTTTAAAGCATGAGCAAACAATCCGTTGCCGAAAAAGAAACAACAGTAGAAGAAAAACTTAGAAGTTTATTTTCTCTTCAACAAATAGATTCCTCAATAGATAAAATAAAAATTATTAGAGGAGAATTGCCTTTAGAAGTTGCCGACTTAGAAGACGAAGTAGCAGGACTTGAAACTAGAATTTCAAAACTTTCCGAAGAAGTAAAAAACCTTGATGAGGCAAATGCTGATAGAAAAAACTCCATTAAAGATGCTCAAGAAGCGATTAAAAAATATACTTCTCAGCAAGATAAAGTAAGAAACAACAGAGAGTTTGATTCATTAACTAAAGAAGTTGAATATCAAAACCTAGACATTCAATTATCAGAAAAAAAGATGAAAGAAATTAAAGTTTCTTTGTCTACAAAAACTGAAATTCTTAAAGAAACAGAGGCAAATTATACAGAAAGAAAAAACGATTTAGACCTTAAAAAAGCTGAATTAAATGATATTATTTCTGAAACTCAAAAAGAAGAAGAAGTTCTAGATAAAAAAGCAAAAGATGCTGAAAAACATATTGATGCAAGATTATTGAATGCTTACAAAAGAATTCGTTCAAACACAAAAAACGGACTAGGTCTTGTTTCCATCGAAAGAGATTCATGCGGTGGATGTTTTAATAAAGTTCCACCACAAACTCAAATAGATATTAGAGCACACAAGAAAATTATTGTTTGCGAACATTGCGGCAGAATTTTAATTGATTCGTCAATTTTAGTTCCAAGCAAAAACTAAGGAAATTAAAAACTAAACTAAACCCACTTAATGTGGGTTTTCTTTTTTTATGAATCAAAGCAAAATATTAAATCATTTTCAAATTTCGGCAAAGCTTGATAGGTTGGCTCAACAACTTTATGAAGATTTTTTTGAGGAAGAAAAAATTATTTTAATAGGCATTGACGAACGTGGTTTTTTAATTGCCACTGAATTATGCAATCGATTAAATACTAAATATCCAGAATTTAAAATTGAACTATTTAAGCTCAAATTAAACAAGAAAGAATTGCATTGGGAAGATTTTACTCTTGATTCTTTTGAAATTCCTAAAAACAAAATAATTTGCTTAATAGATGATGTGGTTGATAGTGGAAAGACAATGTTTTATTCTCTATCTTGGCTGCTGCAATATATGCCTAAACAACTTAAAACTCTTGCTTTAGTGGATAGAAACCACAGAAGATTTCCTGTTCAAACAGATTATATTGGATTAAAAGTTAGCACCACATTAAACGATAACGTATTGGTTGAATTTGAAAACAATCAATGGAATGCCTTTTTAAAATAAGAACCTAAAATAAAAACAAAATATAAATGACAACAAAATCAATAATTGCCATTGCATGCATTGCAGCAATATTTTCTTCGTGCTCAGGTAAAAAAGAAGAAACTAAATTTAAAGGCCCACTTGCTATAGACTTAGCAAACATGGATACAACTGTAAGACCTCAAGACGATTTTTACCAATATGCTAATGGCGCTTGGTTAAAAAATAATCCGGTTCCTTCTACAGACAGCAGATGGGGTAGCTTTTCTCAGTTAATGGAAGATAACCTAAAAAAATTAAAAGGTATTTTAGAAGAAACAGCTAAAAAAGAAAATGCACAAGGTAGCAATGCTCAAAAAATTGGTGATTACTTTTTTACTTACATGGATTCTGTAAAGAAAAATGCCGATGGCGTTAAACCTCTCAGCCCATATTTAAAACAAGTGGATGAATTAAAATCAAATGCTGAACTAGTAAACGTAATTACTAATTTACAGTTAAATGGTGTTAGAGTTGCTTGGGGATTATATGTTTCTTCTGATCCAAAAAGTAGCAATGTAAATATTGCTCAAGCAAATCAGGGTGGACTTGGATTGCCAGATAAAGAATATTACACAAGAACCGACGAGGAATCAAAAAAACTTCAAGCAGATTATTTAGAACATCTTTCAAAAATGTTTCAACTTTTAGGAGATGCAAAAAAAGTTGCCGATAAAAATGCAAAAAGTGTTTACGATTTTGATTTAAAACTTGCAAAAGCATCTATGACTAACGTTGAACTTAGAGACATAGAAAAACAATACAACAAATATACTTTGGCCGAATTAGATAAAAAATATCCAAATATTAATTTCACTAATTACCTAAAAGGTTTAGGATTGCCTGCGGCAAAAGAAGTAATAGTTGGGCAGCCCGATTTTTTTAAGCAAGTTGATGCAATGTTAAAAACTACAAGTTTGGAGGATTGGAAACAATATATTAGATGGAATATTATTAACTCTTATGCCGATCAGTTGAGTGATGACGTTTCTAAACAAAATTTTGCATTCTACAACACAACACTTAGCGGACAAAAGGAGATGAAGCCACGTTGGAAAAGAGCCATTACAGAGGTTGATAATGTCTTAGGAGAAGCTTTAGGTCAACTATTTGTTGAAAAATATTTCCCCCAAGATTCAAAGAAAAAAGTTAGTGCTATGGTAGATAATTTAATTGCTGCCTACAGAGAAAGAATAAATGGTTTAGATTGGATGAGCACGGCGACAAAAGCTATGGCTCAAAAGAAACTAAATACAATTATCAAAAAACTTGGTTTCCCTGATACATGGAGAGATTACAGCAAATTGCAAGTAGCTAAAAATTCACATTTAGAAAATTATGTGAATTCTTACTCGTATGAGCTAAAAAGAAACTTTGATAAATTATCTAAACCAGTAGATAAAATGGAGTGGTTCATGAGCCCGCCAACAGGTAATGCATACTACAATCCAACTACAAACGAAATTACTTTCCCGGCAGGAATTATGCAGCCACCTTTCTTTTTTGCTGATGCAGATGATGCAGTTAATTATGCTGCAATTGGAGCAGTAATAGGGCACGAGTTAACACATGGTTTTGATGACCAAGGTTCTCAGTTTGACGAACAAGGAAACATGAAAAATTGGTGGACAAAAGACGATCAAACAAAATTTCAAGGAAAAACCAAAATGGTTGTTGACCAATACAATTCTTATGTTGCAATAGATTCTTTGCACGTAAACGGAGAATTAACTTTAGGAGAAAACATTGCAGATTTAGGTGGAGTAAGTATTGCTTATGCTGCATTCTTAAAAACTGAGCAAGCTAAAAAAGCCGAAAAAATTGATGGTTTTACACCTCAACAAAGATTCTTTTTAAGTTGGGCTCAAATCTGGAGAACAAATTACACTGATGCTGCACTTAAAAAACAAGTAAATACAAATCCACATTCGCCATCTAAGTTCAGAGGAAACGGCCCATTAACAAACTTACCAGAATTTTACGAAGCTTTTGGAGTAAAAGAAGGAGACAAAATGTTTGTTCCAGCCGAACAAAGAGCAAAAATCTGGTAGTATTTAACGATGTTATTTTAAAAAAAACCACCGATGATGCGGTGGTTTTTTTGTTTTACACTGAAATAGGTTGACCATTTTTTGGGGTTAATAGACATTTGTGGTGTTAAAATTCTTTGTAACACAATACAGTGTTAGCTTTGAAGC
>Ga0105049_10003917_pt1 | contig 17518 bp, 11 predicted proteins | sample MAT06_FD_78087 | JGI IMG/M metagenome (GOLD analysis project Ga0105049, IMG submission 78087) | Freshwater microbial communities from Lake Fryxell liftoff mats and glacier meltwater in Antarctica - MAT-06 | ecosystem: Environmental > Aquatic > Freshwater > Ice > Liftoff microbial mat | place...
CTCGCCGCCGCCGGGCACATCGCCCGCGCGAACGGCCGTCGTGATCTCCCACGATGCCGAGGCCGAGCTCAACGAAAAGTCTGCTCAGAGCCACGAGCACCTTGCGGACTTTGTCGCGAGCCTGCGCCTCGCGGATCCGCACGCGGTGGTGCTGGGTGTGAGCCCTTGCAACGGGACGGCCCGCTTCTACGACGCGCTGGTCTCGCTGCCTGTGACGCCGCACGCGTTCCGACTCGCGGTCAGCCAGCCCGCGCAAGCCGCAGGTTCGAGATCCACGAAACCTCCAGCGAATCCACCCGCGCCACAGCCCGCCGCCGCGTGGAGCGATTCGGGACTGGAACTTCCGCCAGCCATTGAGCCCAGGCCAGCGCCGATGGGCACATCGGCCATGAGCTCGGGTGATCTCTTGCTCGTTTCGATGCTTCTCAAGGGTCAAGATCCCGAGCCCGCGGCGGTGGCGATTCTGCGAGAGCGCAGCGGCGACGACTCGCTCACGTTCCACACGGATCCCGCGGGCGCAGCTCCTGCAGACAGCGATCCGCGTGCGCAGACGGTCGCGTGGGAGGGCGTGGTCTTTGGACGACTCACCGCCGCACGCACCGCGCCGAGCGCTCTTGCGCAGCACGCGCGATGGCTCGCGGGCTGGCTGAGGCTGCGCGATCAGCAGAGCCAGCTCAGGACCGCGGCCTTCACCGATCCTCTCACGGGCTCCTGGAACCGGCGATACTTTGATCGCTTTCTCGCCACCGCCATCGACGCGGCCCGCGCGGGACGGCGGCCCGTCACGATCCTGCTCTTCGACATCGACAACTTCAAGCACTACAACGATCGCTACGGCCACGAGGCCGGTGATGAGATTCTCCGCGAGACCGTGCGGCTGCTGCGCAGCGTGATCCGACCGACCGACCGCGTCTGCCGCGTGGGCGGCGATGAGTTCGCGGTGATCTTCCACGAGCCCGACGGCCCGAGGCAGGAAGGCTCCAAGCACCCGGCGACGGTCTTCCAGCTCGCGCAGCGCTTCCAGCAGCAGGTCCAGAAGCATCGCTTCCCGAAGCTCACTGACTGCGCGGCGGGAACGCTCACGATCTCGGGCGGCCTCGCAACATTCCCATGGGACGGCGCGACGCCCGCTGAGCTGCTCGCGAAAGCGGACCAGCTCGCGATGGCGAGCAAGCGCCAAGGCAAGAACGCCATCACACTTGGGCCCGGCGCGATGCACGAGTGAGTTCGCGGTGATTGGCAAAAGAGTGGCGCGGCGCCCGCTTCCGGGTGCCGCGGCAAGAGCTGACATGCTCTGGTTCTTGGGCCGCGATCCGATCAGCGACGGCGGCAGAAGATTGCAATCGCGCCGATCGCGGCGAGCGAGGCGGCACCCGGCGCTGGGATCGTGAGGACGCGGATGTCGTCGGTCGCGCCGCTGGTGCGGAAGTTGTACCGCACCTCGAATCGCGAGAGCGTGATGACGAAGCGATCGGCATTGGCCGAGAGCTCAAGGCCCCGGGCCGTGTTGTCGGCGTAGGTCGTTCCGGCGGCACCGAGGATCGCGTCCGAGCCGTTCAGGCCCGCACGGAAGATGATGATGCCGATGATGGGCTGGCTGAATCGGACGAAGCCCTCGTAGACGCTCTCGGCGCCGCCGACAGGATCGCTGTAGATGTAGTGGCTGTTGACCATCGTGCCGGCGGGAATGATGCCGGGCGTGAGGGACGCGTTTCTGTCGTACGTGCCAGCGGTCGTGGCATCCACGGCGAGCGGTGTGGTCAGCGTGAAACGCTGGACCTCGTTGAAGGCCCACGCGTCGGTGTTGCTCTCCAGGGCGCCCAGCGCCGTCGAGGCGGGCGGGGCGATCACGGCGGTGGAGCCGCCCGAAGCAACGATGATGGCGTGGGAAGTTCCGGCGGCCAGCGCGAGGGCTGAGGCCACCACGATCGTGGGGGTCGTTCGCATGTCTGTCTCTCCATCTCGGCCGGGCTTCCGCCCGGTGTTGATTGCTCAACGCCCGGCGTCGCGGCGTTTTGCCGAGGTCCCGAGAAAATCTCTTTGCCCACCGGTGTGAAGCCAAAGAAAAAGGGACCAACGCTCGGTGCGTTGGTCCCTTGGATGTGGTGCTGGGTCGAACTTCGTGGACAGTCCGCCGGGCCGGATCAGTGCTGCACGGATCAGCGCTGAACGGGGCTGCCGGGCTCGCCGACGATCGCGTCGCGCAGGCCCTGGGTGGTGTCGACCGGCGGGGGCGCACCGACAACAGCGTGGCGGTCCGCGCCGAGGGCTTCGGCGGCGGCGCTGGCCTCGTCGAGCATCAGCTCGTCCTCGTCCATGTCCTCCTCGATCTCGACGAGCGGCTTGACCTTGATCTCCTGATACGCCCGGAAGCCCGTGCCCGCGGGGATCAGGTGGCCGAGGAGCACGTTCTCCTTGAGGCCGATCAGGGTGTCCATCGCGCCTCGGAGCGAGGCCTCGGTCAGGACCTTCGTGGACTCCTGGAAGCTGGCACCCGAGAGGAACGAGTCGCTCGAGAGCGCGGCCTTGGTGATGCCCAACAGGAGCGTGCGGCCCGTGGCGGGCTTGGCGCGCTTGGCCTTGGCGCCGTCCTTGCCGGCGGCCTCGGCCTTGGCGTTGGCTTCCTTGATCGTAGCCTTGGTCACGAGCTCGTTGAGCTTGAGATCCGTGCCGCCGACATCGGAGATGCGGACGAAGTTCTCGATCACGCGGTTCTTGGTCTTGAAGTTGTACTTATCGACAACTTCCTGAGGGAGCAGGTCGGTGTCGCCGGGGCTCTCGACCTTCACCTTGCGCAGCATCTGTGAGAGGATGATCTCGATGTGCTTGTCGTTGATGCCCACGCCCTGAGCGCGGTAGACGTTCTGCACCTCGTCGAGCATGTAGCTCCACAGCGCCTCTTCGCCCTTGATCCGGAGGATGTCGTGCGGGACGAGCGGCCCTTCGGTCAGGGCGTCGCCAGCCTGCACGTACTCGCCGGTGTGGACGAGGAGCTGCTTATCGGCGGGGACGTGGTGGTCCTTCTCGATGCTCGCATCGCTCGTGACGCGGATGGTCATCTTGCCCTTGCGCTTGTCGGAGAAGATCTCGACCTTGCCGGAGACCTCGGCCATGATGGCGGGGTCCTTTGGCTTCCTGGCCTCGAAGATCTCCGTGACGCGGGGCAGACCCCCCACGATGTCCTGGCTGCCCGATGCCTGACGCGACTGACGCGCGATCATCTGGCCAGCCTTGATCTGCTGGCCGTCCTCGACCTCGATTCGGGCGCGAGACGGAAGGTGGTGGAAGTCAAGGATGTTGCCCGCGCCATCGAGGACGTTGATCTGCGGGTGCAGATCGCCCTTGTGGTCAACGACGACCTTTTCCTTGCGGTTGCCGCCGGCCTCTTCGAATCGGAAGGTTTCCTTCTCGACCAGGTCCACGTAGCGGACGGTGCCGTCCTTCTCGGCAAGGATGGGCTGGCGGTGGGGGTCCCAGCGGACGAGGGTCTGGGCCTTCTTGACCTCTTCGCCTTGCTTGCAGTAGAGGAACGCGCCGTAGGGGACCTTGAACTTCTCGACCTCGCGCCCGGCCTTGTCGAGGACGCCGATCTCGCCGTTTCGCTTGAGGACGACGAGCACGTCGTGGCCTTCGTCGTCCTTGCCCGGGACTGCGTTGCAGTCACGCAGCTCGATGACGCCGGGGTTGGACGCGTCGTACTTGGTCTGCTCTGCCGTGCGCTGGCCGACGCCGCCGGTGTGGAACGTGCGCATTGTGAGCTGCGTTCCGGGCTCACCGATGGACTGTGCTGCGATGATGCCAACGGCAAGGCCGGGCTCGACCATCTTGCCGGTCGAGAGGTCCAGGCCATAATCCAGGACCGAGCAGCCGAAGCGGCTCTCGCTGGTGAGGGCCGAGCGGACCATGACCGAGTCGATGCCAATGTCCTCGAGCTTCTTGGCGATGGCGCCGGTGATGATGCCGTTCTCGTCGATGACAACCTCCGTGCTGCGCGGGTCGGAGATCTTGTTGACGCTGACGCGCCCGACGATGAGGTCACGCAGCGGAATGTCGACCTGCTCGCCCTTGTAGAGGGCGCGCTTGACGACGCCGCGCTTGGAGCCGCAGTCGTACTCGCCGATGATCACGGACTGTGCGATGTCGCACAGCTTGCGGGTGAGGTAGCCCGAGTCGGCGGTCTTCAGCGCGGTATCGGCCAGGCCCTTGCGGGCGCCGTGCGTGCTGGAGAAGTACTCCAGGATGTTGAGGCCCTCGCGGAAGTTGGAGCGGATGGGCGTCTCGATGATCTCGCCGCTGGGCTTGGCCATGAGGCCTCGCATGCCGGCGAGCTGCTGCATCTGCGTGATGTTGCCTCGTGCGCCCGAGTCGATCATGAGATAGACGGGGTTGAGGTACGTGCGTCCCTTGCCGGGCTCGAGGGCCTCGGTGCCGTCGTCCATTCGACGATCGCTCTTGAGGGCGGCGACGAGCTTGGCCTGGACCTGCTCGCGGCAGTGTGTCCAGACGTCCAGGAGCTGCGAGTAGCGTTCGCGGGCGGTGATGATGCCGCGGTCGTAGTTCTTCTCGATGCGATCGACCTTCTTCTGGGCGTCGGCGATCAGCTCGTGCTTCTCCTTGGGGATGCGCAGGTCGGTGATGCCGAAGGAGAGGCCCGCGAGCGTGGACTGCTTGAAGCCCATCTCCTTGAGCCTGTCGAGAAGGTCAATGGTTGCCGCCTTGCCGGAGGTGGCGAAGCAGTCATCGATCACGCGGGCGCAACCCTTCTTGCCCAGGGCGCAGTTGTAGAAGGGCATGCCGGGCGTGAGCACGTCGGTGAAGAGGCAGCGGCCGGCGGTCGTGACGAGCCGGTTGTTGGCGGGCATGGGCTTGGGAGCGCCGGTCTCCTTGTCCACGACCTTGTCGAAGCCGTCGATGCGGACGACGATGCGATCGTGGGGCTTGATCTTGCGCTGCTCGAGGGCGAGGATCGCCTCGCGACGATCCTTGTAGCGGGGATACTGCTCGATGGGCTTCTCATCAGGATCGACGAAGGTGATGAAGTAGACGCCCATGACGATGTCCTGCGACGCCGAGATGATGGGCTTGCCGTTGGCGGGCGAGAAGATGTTGTGGGTCGAGAGCATCAGGACGTGTGCCTCGGCCTGCGCCTCGATCGAGAGGGGCAGGTGGACGGCCATCTGATCGCCATCGAAGTCCGCGTTGAACCCGCCGCAGACCAGCGGATGGATGCGGATGGCGTTGCCCTCAACGAGCACGGGCTCGAAGGCCTGGATGCCCATTCGGTGAAGCGTGGGGGCGCGGTTGAGGAGCACGGGGTGCTGGTAGATGACCTCTTCGAGGATGTCCCAGACGGAGGGGTCGCGCCGCTCGAGCATGCGCTTGGCGCTCTTGATCGTGTCCGCGAGGCCATGCTCCTTGAGCTTCCTGATGATGAAGGGCTGGAAGAGCTCCAAGGCGATCTTCTTGGGAAGGCCGCACTGATGGATCTTGAGCTCGGGGCCGACGACGATCACCGAACGCGCGGAGTAATCAACGCGCTTGCCGAGCAGGTTCTCGCGGAAGCGGCCCTGCTTGCCCTTGATCATGTCGGTCAGGGACTTGAGGGGGCGGTTGGAGGAACCGAGCACCGGGCGGCGGCAGCGGCCGTTGTCGAAGAGCGCATCGACGGCCTGCTGGAGCATCCGCTTCTCGTTGCGGATGATGACCTCGGGTGCGTTGAGGTCCATCAGCTTCTTGAGGCGGTTGTTGCGGTTGATGATGCGCCGGTAGAGATCGTTGAGATCGGACGTGGCGAAGTTGCCGCTCTCGAGCAGGACCAGCGGGCGCAGGTCCGGCGGGATGACGGGAACGACGTCCATGACGAGCCAGGCGGGATCGTTCTCTGAGCCCCGGATCTGCTCGATGAGCTTGAGTCGCTTGGCGAGATCCTTGATCTTCTGCTTGCTCTTGGTGTTGGCCAGGTCCTCGCGCAGCTTGGCGGCGATAGCGGGGAGGTCGGTCTTCTCGATGAGAGCGCGGATCGCGTCCGCACCCATGAGGGCCTTGAAGGCGTTGCCGTACTTGTCCTCGGCGGCACGGAAGTCGTCTTCCGTCAGGATCTGCATGTGCTTGAGTTCGGTGTCGCCAGCGTCGGTGACGACGTAGTCCTGGTAGTAGACGACCTTCTCGATGTCGCTGGTCTTCATGCCAAGCAGCGTGCCCAAGCGGCTGGGCATGCTCTTGAAGAACCAGATGTGGACGACGGGGCTGGCGAGGTTGATGTGGCCCATGCGCTTGCGGCGGACGCGCGAGTGGGTGACCTTGACGCCGCAGCGGTCGCAGATGATGCCCTTGTACTTCGTGCCGCGGTACTTGCCGCAGGCGCACTCGTAGTCGCGCTCTGGCCCGAAGATGCGCTCGCAGAAGAGGCCGTCCTTCTCGGGTCGGTAGGTGCGGTAGTTGATGGTCTCGGGCTTCTTGACCTCGCCGTAGGACCAGGCCCGGATGTCGTTGGGCGACGCCAGGGTGATCTTGACGGCGGAGTAGTCATTGACGCGCTCGTATACGGTCTCAGCCATGTTGTACTCGCACATTGTGGCGCAGCTTGGCCAGCGCCGGACAATTGAATCTAGATCGTTGCATCGACACGCCCTCACTCGCGGACGAGGGCGGATAAACCGAAGACACTAACCCGCGCGACGGGTCTTGCTGGATACACGCTTCTTCACCAACGGATTCAGGTTGAGCCGAAGTCCTTGGTACGTTTCCTCGACGTTCTGTTCGATCGTTGCAAGAAGTGACCTGACGAGTTCCAGATTAACTTCCTGGGGTTTGGTGCTTGCACTGTGACGGACTCAGACAGCGGCCTTGAAGTACCCCTCTTCGCTGCGGATGTCCCCGACGTCGAGGCTGAAAGGCAGCATGTAGAGCTCGCAGACGCGGTTCGCCTCGGACTGAAGGAGCCCTCGCACCGCTTCGAGGACTGAATTCTCGTTGCACTTTCTGGTCTTCATTAGACGCCCCCAGGGCTCGGAAGACTTCGTTCATGTCCTTGATCGCCGTGCGAATCGAACGCCGGGCCGGTAGTCTGCATCCTCGCGACGAGTACGCAGGCGACGGATGGCCTGAGCAACGCAACGACGATCGACGATGTCGATCGAGCTCAACCTATTCATCACAAGTGCGGGAAGATTGCCGTGGTCTGGATTTTTGAAGCGACCAAACGAACTAAGACCATCATCGATCAGGGCCGCCGTGACGGCTGAGTATGCCGAGTAGTAGGCACGGCTGACCGAAGCACGAAAGAGGCGATGAGTGCGCAACACGCGCGCCGCTGAGCGTTGCTCATCGGATGATGCCTTCCACGCTCGGGCGAGTTGTCGACTCAAAGCAGGCTTCCTCCCTCAACCTTCTTCTTCTCGAGCGTAATGTTGAGGCCCAGCCCCTTGAGCTCGTTGCAGAGCACGTCGAAGGCGACGGGCAATCCTGCCTCGAGCTTGTTGGTGCCCTTGACCATGCTCTCGTAGATCTTCGTGCGGCCCTCGACATCGTCGGACTTGACGGTGAGGAGTTCCTGGAGGATGTAGGCCGCGCCGTAGGCTTCGAGGGCCCAGACCTCCATCTCGCCGAATCGCTGGCCGCCGGTGCGGGCCTTGCCGCCGAGGGGCTGCTGCGTGATGAGGGAGTAGGGACCCGTGGCGCGGGCGTGGATCTTGTCGTCGACCAGGTGGTGCAGCTTCAGGATGTACATGTAGCCGACGGTGGTCTTCTGGTGGAGCGGCTCTCCCGTGCGGCCGTCATAGAGCTGGATTTTGCCGCCGCGGGGCATCTTGGCCAGCAGCTCGCGCGGGTGCGGGAAGGTGCTGGTCTCTTCGTGCTTCTTGAGCTTGGCCTCGACGTGGCGGTTGGCCTCGTCGACGCTGGCGTGGATCTCATCTTCGGTCGCGCCGTCGAAGACGGGCGTGATGGCCTGGAAGCCCAGGACCTTCGCGGCCCAGCCCAGGTGGGTCTCCAGGATCTGGCCGACGTTCATTCGGCTGGGCACGCCCAGCGGATTGAGCAGGACCTCAACGGAGGTGCCGTCCTCCATGAAGGGCATGTCCTCTTCGGGGACGATCTTGGCGATGACGCCCTTGTTGCCGTGGCGACCGGCCATCTTGTCACCCACCGAGAGGTGGCGCTTGGTGGCGAGGTAGACCTTGACCATTTCGAGCACGCCCGTTTGGAGCTCGTCGCCGCGCTTCATGTGCGCGACCTTGCGAGCCTTCTCGGCGGCGACGGCCTGGACGCGAGGCCAGAACTGGCGGAAGAGGACCTCGGCCTTTTCCTTGACGTCCTTGCCACCCTTGATCCACTTGGCGTCGAAGGTGCGGATCTGCTCCAGGATGACTTCCGCGATGTCGCTGGCGCCGACCTTCTGGCGAGTGTTGGGATCGACCATCGGCGTGCCGATCACGTCGTTGATCGCGTTGGTCATCTGCTTGAAGAGGCCGATCTGCTTCTCGTCCATCGCCTTTTCGTAGTCGGCGATGTCCTTCTTGAGCTGCTTCTTCTGCTCCTCGTTCATGTGGAGGCGGCGGCTGAACTTGCGAGCACCGATCACGACGCCCTCGACGCCCGCGGGGACCTCGAGGCTGTCGTTCTTCACGTCCTCGCCAGCGCGGCCGAAGATCGCGTGCAGGAGCTTCTCTTCCGGCGTCAGCTCGGTCTTGCTCTTGGGGCTGACCTTGCCGACCAGGATGTCGCCGGGGCCTACGCGAGCGCCGATGCGGATGATGCCGCTCTCGTCGAGGTTGCGGAGCATCTTCTCAGAGACGTTGGGGATGTCGCGCGTGAACTCCTCACGCCCGAGCTTGGTCTCGCGGATCTCGACGTCGAAGGCGTCGATGTGGATGCTGGTGAAGACGTCGTCCTTCACGAGGCGCTCGTTGATGACGATCGCGTCCTCGAAGTTGTACCCGTCGAAGGTGTTGAAGGCGACCATGACGCTCTTGCCGATGGCAAGCTCGCCCATCTTCGTCGAGGCGCCGTCGGCGATTACCTGGCCGGCCTCGACCTTCTGGCCCTTCTTGACGACGGGCTTCTGGTTGAGGCAGGTGCGCTCGTTGAGGCCGACGAACTTGCGGAGCTCGTGCTCATCGGAGTTGTCGATGATGATGCGTTCGCTGTCGACGAAGGTGACAACGCCGGGGTTCTTGGCGCGGATCACCATGCCCGAGTTGTGGCCCACGGCCTTCTCAACGCCGGTGCCGACGCAGGGCACGTCCACCTTGATCAGCGGAACGGCCTGACGCTGCATGTTGCTGCCCATGAGCGCGCGGTTGGCGTCGTCGTGCTCAAGGAAGGGGATGAGTGCCGCGGAAATGCCGACGACCTGCTTGGGGCTGATGTCGAGAAAGTTGACCTCTGAGGCATCGACCTGCGCGAGCTCGCCATTGACCCGGGCAACCACGGCCCCCTTGCGCATCTTGCCATCGAGATCGAGCGCGTCGGGCGTTGCGAAGATGGCCTTCATCTCCTCATCGGCGCGGAGCGTGATGATCTTGCCGGTGGGCTTTCCCTCCTTGACCTCGCGGTAGGGAGTGCGCAGGAAGCCGTACTCATCGATCGAGGAGTAGAGGCCCAGGCTCGCGATCAGACCGATGTTCGTACCCTCGGGGGTCTCGATCGGGCAGATGCGGCCGTAGTGGGAGATGTGCACGTCGCGAACCTCGAAGCCCGCGCGTTTGCGGTTGAGGCCGCCGGGCCCGAGGGCCGAGAGACGACGCTCGTGCACGAGGCTCGAGAGCGGGTTGGTCTGATCAACGACCTGCGAGAGCTCGGAGCGGCCGAAGAAGAAGTCAATCGCGGACGAGATGGACTTGGTGTTGACCAGGTCGGCGATCTTGGTGAGCTCCTCGGGATCCTTGACGCTCATGCGCTCCTGCACCGTGCGGCGGAGCTTGAGGAAGCCCTTGCGCAGCTCCTCGACCGCGAGCTCATCGAGCGTGCGCAGGCGGCGGTTGCCCAGGTGATCGATGTCGTCCACGACCGCGACGGGGCGCCCGGTCTTGGCGTCCTGGCGACCGCTGCGCAGGTCCAGGAGATACTGGATCACGCGAAGGAAGTCCTCGCCGCGGATGAACATCAGATCCTCGGGGCTGTCGAGGTCGAACTTGCGGTTGATCCGGAAGCGACCCACGCGCCCGAGGCGATAGCGGTTGTCATCGAAGAACTTCTCGAAGAAGAGTGCGCGGGCCTTCTCGACCTGCGGCGGGTTGCCGGGCCGGAGCTTGGTGTAGATGCGGAGCAGTGCGCGCTCGTAGTCGTTCGCGTTGGCGAAGGCGTCGCTGTGGCTGTTCTCCGCGTCGCGCTTCTCTTCCTCGACGGCGATCGTGTTGAGGATCAGCACGTCGCTGGGATTCTCGATGACCTTGAGCTTGCGCAGCGTGCTGTTCTGGATCGCCTCGGCGTTCTCGCCGATCTGGCGGCCGACGGCGACGAGGACCTCGCCCGACTCGGGGTTCACGATATCCGCCGCGGCCCAGTGCTCGGGCTTCACGTTCTCGGCCTTGATGTCGCTGACCTCGTAGAAGATCGAGATGAGCTGATCGGTACCCGCGGCGGCGCCAGCGAGAGCGCCGACATGCTCGAGCGACTCCTTCGTCGGCTGGCCGTCGTCACCCTTCTTGACCTTGCGCATGGCCTCTGTCGCGGCATCGGTGCCGAGCAGGCAGCGCAGGAACGTGGAGGCGGCGAGCTTGGTCGACTGGTCGATTCGCATCGCCAGCACGTCTTTCTTCGTCACCTCGAGCTCGATCCAGCTGCCGCGCTCGGGGATCACGCGGGCGGAGTGGAGCGGACGATCGCCCTCGCTGGAGAGGATCGAGAAGTCAACGCCGGGCGAACGATGGAGCTGGCTGACGATGACGCGCTCGGCACCGTTCACGATGAACTCGCCGCCACCCATCATGATCGGGAACTCGCCGAGGTAGATCTGCTCCTCGGCCATGTCCGGGCGACCTTCGCGCTTCAGGCGCACGCCCACGCGGAAGGGGCGGCCGTACGTCAGGCGCAGCTCGCGACACTCGTCGGAGGTGTACCGGGGCTCTTCGAGCGTGTAGTTCACGTACTCGAGCTTCATCGTCCCGTCGTAGCTCTCGATCGGGAAGACCTCGAGGAGCAGCGCCTCCAGGCCCAGGGCCTTCAGGCGGTCGTCGGGGTTCGTGCCGAGCTGCAAGAAGCGCTCGTACGCGTCGGATTGGACTTTCGTGAGGTCGGGAACCGGAGTTCCGTCGCCCCGCTTGGAGAAGTTGCGGATGGGGCTGGAGGCCGAACCGGTAGACGTAGACATTGCTGCCATCGTGTTCCTCTCGATGCAGAAAAAGACCGCTCGCCACCGGGTCACGCTTTCACATGACTCATGCAGCTAGCGGGTTCAGTTTTCGGCGGACCAATCGTTCAACAGTGATCCCACAGGCGCCCGTGCCGTCTCGAACCGAAGAGTGTAGCCCGGCATGACCCTTGCTGCCAACTTTTTGTGATATTCTTAAGATTCTTCTTGACGGTTGTGGATGCTGGGTTCAGCGCCTGATCGGGTAGAACTCAGCCCGAAGCCGCCATGCTCGCACCGACACCAAACAAAAACGGGGCCCGGCACGCCGGGCCCCGCTTGTTATCCAGTATTGAGCGAAAGACTTAGGCGAGCTCGACGGTCGCGCCCTGCTCCTCGAGCTGCTTCTTGAGCTTGTCGGCGTCCTCCTTGGAAAGGCCAGCCTTGACAGCCTTGCCCGGAGAATCGACGAAGGCCTTGGCCTCGGCCAGACCGAGGCCGGTGGCCTCGCGCACGACCTTGATGACCTGGATCTTCTGCGGGCCAGCGGCCTTGAGGACGACGTCGAACGTGGTCTTCTCTTCAGCCTTGGGAGCGGCGGCGGCGGGACCGGCGGCCATCATCATGCCACCGCCAGCGGCGGCCTCGATGCCGTAGGTGTCCTTCATGTACTTGCCGAGCTCGACAGCGTCTTTGAGGGAGAGAGCCGCGAGCGCGTCGCCGAGCTGATTGATCGTCATCGTGGACATGTGTCAGACCTTTCTACGCCGGGAGAGTCCCGGCAAACTGCATCCCCAGAGGCGCCCGGCACACCCGGGCATTTCGTCCGCGTATTGAGCGGACCAGTGGAGATTACGAGTGTTCTTATGCTGCGGCGGAAGCGTGCTCCGCCGCGGTGGAAAATCCTGAATACCCGACTGTTTTACGCGACGGCCGCGGTGGCCTCGCCCTTCTCGAGCTTGGTCTCGATTGCCTTGATGAGGCCCGCGACGTTGCTGCCGGGACCCTTGATCTGGCCCAGGAGCTTGCGACCGGGGCTGACAACCAGCGTGACGATGTTGGCAATCGCCTCGTCCTTGGTGGGGAACTTGGAGAGTTCCTCGCAGCCAGCCTTGCCCGTGAAGAGCGTGCCGTCGAGGACCGCGCCCTTGAGCTCGATGCCGGGGAACTTCTTGACCAGCCCGACGATCTCGCGAGCGACCTCGATCACGCTCTCGCCGCCGAAAGCCAGGGCGGAAGAGCCGGTGAGAAGCTCTGAGAGGTGGGAGAGGCCCGTGTTCTCGAAGATCTTGCGGGCCAGAGCGTTCTGGACGACCACGACCTTGATTTTCTTCTTGGAGAGCATCCCGCGGACGCGCGTGTTGTCCACGGCCTTGAGCCCGCGGATGCTGATCAGCATCGCGTCGGGGAACTCCTCGCCCGCGCCAGCGATGCGGGACTTGTAGTCTCGCATGATGATGCCCTTGACGGTCTTCGACATGGCAGACTCCCTACATCAAACGGCCTTTTTCGGGGCCGGGATCTGGTTCTTGATCGGACAGGCAGGCCGCGAATGGCTCTTCCCGGTTACTCGGCGGTGACGATCTCCGCCACGTGCTTGACCTTGACGCCCGGCGTCATGGCCCCGCTGATGTGGATGCTCTTGATGAAGGGACCCTTGACGGTCGCGGGGCGGCTCTTCTCGATCGCGTCGATGAAGAACTCGAGGTTCTCGCGAAGGGAGTCCTCGGGGAAGGAGAGCTTGCCGATCACGGCGTGGACGTTGCCGCCCTTGTCCGTGCGAAACTCGACCTTACCGGCGGAGTATTCCTTGACAGCGCGAGGGATGTCCGGGGTCACGGTGCCAGCCTTGGGGCTGGGCATGAGGCCCTTGGGTCCCAGGACCTTACCGAGCTTGGAGACGACGCGCATCATGTCCGGAGAGGCAACGGCGACGTCGAAATCCATCCAGCCCTTCTCGATCTCGGCGACGAGATCCTCCGCGCCAGCCTTGACGGCTCCGGCCGCGAGGGCCGCGGCGGTCACGTCGCTGGGGCAGAAGGCCACCACGCGCTTGGACTTGCCGATGCCCTTGGGCAGCGACACGGCTCCGCGCAGGTTCTGGTCGGCCTGGGCCGTATCCACGTTGAGATGCATCACCAGGTTGACCGTCTGGTCGAACTTGGGCGCCTTGAACTTCTTGAGTGCGGCCACGGCGTCGCCGGGAAGGATCGCGTCCTTCACCACGAGCGACTCGTTGGCCTTATCACGCTTGGTCAGTCGAACTGGCATCGTGCTGGCTCCTCTGTCGCTTGACTTACGCCTCGACCGTAACGCCCATGGAACGGGCCGTACCCGCGATCACCTTCATCGCCGCCTCAATGCTGTGAGAATTGAGGTCGGCCATCTTCCCCTCGGCAATCTTGCGGAGGGCGTCCTTGCTCAGGGTGCCGATCTTGTCCTTGTTGGGGACGCCTGCGCCCTTGTCCTTGCCGACAGCCTCGAGAATGAGGATGCTGGCCGGGGAGTTCTTGATCTCCAGCTCGAACGACTTGTCCGAGTACACCGTGACGATGCACCCGACGATCTTGCCCTTGATGGCCTGGGTCGCGGCGTTGAACTTCTGGATGAACTGGCCGGGGTTGACGCCCTTGGAGCCCAGAACGGGACCAAGCGGTGGGGCCGGAGTGGCCTGCCCACCGGGTGCCATGACCTTGAAGACGTTGACGATTTCTTTTTTGCCCATACTTTTCCAACCTCCCACCGGCCTCCAGCTCTCGCTGGCGTTGACCCTCCGGACGGGAGTGCCAAGGCTCGGTAGTTCCAACGGTCCACATTGTCTCGCCAAGCCCGTCGGGGCGCGGCGGCAAGCTACAAGCTCATCCCAAGACCAAAATCCCGGGGAGACGAGTTTAGGCAGGCAAATGGACGGGGGCAAGAAGCAAGCCCACTCGCTCTTTACTTCCGAGCCGACGGGCGCAGGCCGGCGGCGGGTCTGCGAAAAGAAGAAAGCCGCCCGCTTGCGCGGGCGGCTTTCAAATCAAGTTTGATGTATCCGGCTCCGCCAGACCTACTCCCCGCCGTTGATGATTGCTTGCACGAGGAGGCTTAGGTCCTGCGTGTCCACAACTTCGTCCTCGTTGTAGTCGGCGTGTTGGTCAAGGAAGACGGGCACATCGCCCATGTCTGGTGCGCAGCTGAGGTTGAGATCGAAGCATTCGAGACTAAAGGTGTGCTGCCAGTAGACGACCGGCGGGTCAATGGCGACGAGTGTCTGATCGCTGCGGACATGTGTGGTGGTCGCGTCGTTCGGCGTGCTGAGCCGCGGCCGGATTCGGTAGGAGCGACTGCTCCATGTCTCGCCGGGGCAGATCGAGTTGACGGTCGTCTTGGGCCAGATCCAGATTTCACGCTCGCCGGTGATGTTTGACGGTGAAATACTGCTCGTGGGAGCTACCGAGACGTAGAAGCAGCTTGTGACGTCGTTCCAGACAGGAACGAGTAAGCATGTTAGATTCGGGAAGACTGGCGGCGGCGTCGGGCAATGCACCGCCCAGTCCTGCCTCTCGATGACGACCGCGACCAGTGTCTCGCTCGCTTGGCTGACCGGGCCGTAGTGGCGAAGGACCACCGTCCGCTTGTTGTTGTTTGGCAGGTAGGGATTGATCTCACAGATGCCCTTCGTGCCGTTGGGAGGCAAGCAGTCGGTGTCATGAAGGTTGAATGGGACAAGGCCCACGGAACCGCTACCAATCGAAGCTGACAAGCCGCTGTAGTACGGCCCTTTCCAGTTACCCGACTGCGTTGGCGAAACCTCAAGCAATGGACACCCGGCAGTGGTCTCGCCGACCTGGACGGCCCCTGTCCAGAGCGCGGGCTGCGAGATCGCCGATCGTGATGACCGGTATGTGCCCATCGAGGAATCCGGGCGGTGTTGGCACTGGCGTCTGCGCTCCGCCAGTCGCGATGATCGCTCCCTGCAGCGTCCGCCCAACCCGGACAGGCTCGACGAACGTCTGAGCGACGATGTTCGAGTGGTCCACGACGAACTCGATGTTGATCGGCGCGTAGCAGATTCCACGCACGTAGATGCCGCGACGAGGAGCAAACTACGAGCTCGATGAGCCGACAAGGTTCGCGGCCTTCACCTCGCCGTGAAGGTCGCCGCCGACTTCGAGGAGGTCGAGCGGACCGTCCTCGCCCGGCGATGAGTACGCGAAGGTCGCCGGGTTGGCACGCATGGTGGCGTTGGCCGTGACGTTGACGTGGGCGTTGCGGGCAAGAACCGTGTTCTCGTCGCTCTCGGCGACGGTGCGGATCTGGCCGATGCCGTTGCCCGCCGTGATGGTTACGGCGGTCGTCGCGTTGCCGATCGGGCCAGTGAAGAAGACGCTGGCGATCCTTCCGGTCGCGCCGGTCGCGAGGATGTCGCCCTGGATGCCAGCCGCGGCGGGGGTGCTGGCGGGATCGGCCACGATGCGCACGGCGGCGATGTTCTTCGCTGTCTCGGTGATGTCGCCAGAGATGGAGTTCCACGCGCGGACCTGCCCGATGGCGTTTGTAGAACTGTTGTACAGCGTGCCCGCGCCGTCGGCGGTGATCGGGCCGATGATGTTGCCGCCGATCCAGGTGGAGGAAGGACCGGCGCGGCGCAGGGCTTGGATGCGGACGATCTGGTTGGCGTGGATGCTCGGGGCGGCGGCATGGAACTGGGTGAGGTCTCCCGAGATGGCGACAGAGACGCGCGTCTTGGCGCGAACGTCGGGATCGGAGATCGTCAGACCGGAGAAGTTGACGCAGCCGACGTCGAGAAAGACAACGTTGTCATCCGACCAAGCCTAACTTGGTCCGGCGATCAGTACTGCCAAACTGTTGATACCGGTAGGATCGCCATTGAGCGTTACCTTGCCGATGTTGTGTATTGGCGCACTCGACGAGGCACAGTCGTAGACATGAATCACCCAGTCATCCGAGGTCCACGAGTAACTGGCGAGGTTGATCGTAAAGTCAGTTCCAACGCTCGTGCAGAAGAGATCCTCTGGCGCACCGGCGCCAGGCTGGCCGAAGGCGCTGGGAACCCGCACGACGCGAATGTCGTCGGAACCGGCTACGCAACTGGCACACTGACCGCGCACCGAGTGCGTGAGCCCCGACATCAGCCCCAAGACTACCGCAACTGACCTGAACCTGACCATGAGCCGCCTCGCTTTCGACGCAGGCCAAGGGTGCACAACGCACCAGTGCCGATGGCCCACGGGCCCGGCGCGGGGATGGTGGATGCGATTCTCAATCCGAACTCGTAAGTGGGAATATGTGGAAACTCAGAGCTCGCGCTGCGGATCCGATCCCCCAAAAGTGCTTGAAATCCATCTTCTCCCCAATGTGAACCGTCGAACACGCGGGAGCGCATCCCGTCTGTGGTCCGCACACTCTCCGTCCACTCCGTCGTTCCCCCCGCCATGTCGTACAGCCCCCACGGCGACGTGGTTGCGTAAGCGCCGAGAGAAATCGAAAATGGGCCCGGGTTTGTAAACCCCGCGTTGGCTTGGCCTGTGCCGGGCGGGCCGTACGTGTACGGCGTGTCGCTGGCGTTGCTGTACTGCCACCAGCCGCCGAGAGAGCCGTCTGAGTTCTGCTTCGCTGGGTCATAATGGGCTGCCTTCAACCACTCATCCCAGGTGGGAATCCAATACTGAGCGCCGGGGCTATGGACAAGCTGATCAGTGAAGATGCCACCGTTGAAGCCGAAGGTTGAAACTTCGTACGCGCCGCTCAGGAACGCGGCCCGGTTGCTGCTCTTCCCGTTCGTAAGCCAATTGCAGTAAATAGCCGCCATGCGCCAGGAGATGTCGCCCACCGGGAGCATCTCGTTGCCGCTCGGCACCGTCCAACGCTGCCGCCCGGGTGTGTTCGGCGTTGTGGGCGAAGCCCCCCAGAAGTCAGGCGGCAGCAGGTGCGGCAACCGCGCATCGGCCCGGTCGTAGGCCGCGTTGAAGAACTCAACCCACTGCTGGGTCGTCACCTCGTACCTGCCAAGGCGATACTCGTATCCGACCGAGCCGCGGCCATTCACAAAGTCGTTTGGAATGATCGACTGGTACGCCGCGTTGCCCGGCGCGCCGATGGTGACGAAGTCGATGCCGGAGGGATCGGGCTGGGCCTGCGCTGTGGTGAATGTGGAGAGGATCGCGGCGGCGAAGGCCACGAGCGCGGTCACGCGATATGGGCGATGGAGGTGCTTGGTGTTAC
>Ga0105049_10003919_pt1 | contig 17516 bp, 21 predicted proteins | sample MAT06_FD_78087 | JGI IMG/M metagenome (GOLD analysis project Ga0105049, IMG submission 78087) | Freshwater microbial communities from Lake Fryxell liftoff mats and glacier meltwater in Antarctica - MAT-06 | ecosystem: Environmental > Aquatic > Freshwater > Ice > Liftoff microbial mat | place...
AAAAAAGCTTATAAGGTCAATAGGTTCCCGCTTCCCAAGCAATAAGTAGTAAGATATAAAGCGCAGGTTCGCTTGTATTGTGAGATTGAGTAATTGGACTCCAACCTCCGTACCAGGCATATAGAACGTAACAATGACGATCCATCGTTGGCATTCGACGGATCTGACCGAAATAAGACCTTTTGGAGGTAACAAATGGCCAAGAAACTATTCGTCGGGAATCTCGCATTCTCTACAACTGAACAATATTTAAACGATACATTTTCACAGTGTGGATCTGTTGAGTCGGTACGCATCATCACTGATCGTGACACTGGACGCAGCAAAGGTTTCGCATTCGTTGAAATGTCGAGTGATGACGAAGCCCTTTCGGCTATCGAAAAGCTCAATGACTCTGATCATGACGGTCGTAAGATCGCTGTGAGCGAAGCTCGTCCCCAAGCTCCCCGATCTGAAAGTCGTGGCGGCGGCGGTGGCGGCGGCGGATCTCGAGGACCTTCTCGTGGATGCGGCGGCGGTGGCGGCGGCGGTGGCGGCGGCGGCGGTCGTGGTGGCCAATCCGGTGGCGGCCGTGGCGGTCGTTGGTAAGCTGATCAGCTAATCAATTCAAAGGCACAGGCCTTGCATCGAATAAAGTAGATGTTGGGGCCTGTGCCTTTTTTTTCGCTTAAAGTCCGTCTGGCCTGCTTCTGCCTAGCCCTCAGCCTGCTTCCCTATGCAAGCTTTTCTCAGTCCCTCCCTACTCCCCCTAAATCAGAGAAATCAAAATGGGAGCAGCTCTGCGAGATCAATTTAAGAAAAGCGGGACGAACTCTTCGAATCATGACGGTTCTAGGAGCAACACTTTTAGCCGGTCCTCGAATCGTAAATGAATCGGTTGGTCTAGTGGCCGACACCTCCCATATCGGAGGCGCCATCTACTTGGATGCCAGCCGAGTCGAAGCGCTACTAAGCCCTGATGAGCAGAGACTTCTCGACAATGTTCCAAAAGATCAAAAGGCGATCATCGAAATGTTCGCTGATAAAATCTCTGGCGATTATGACACCGAGTACTTGCAAGCAAATACTCGCATGCCCTCGGTTCGATTTGTGTCGAGCTATTTCAAAGGCCAATGTAAAAAAAGAGGCATCTGCCGTGACAAGTCTCTCGCTCTTCAAGCGGTTCTAAACCATTACGGCATCAAGGCCGAAATAAGAACTGCGTCAGGCGGCCACCCCGATGCCAACGGCACCATTCTACAACCCTACGGACATCAATGGGTTTATCTTCCCGAACTCGATGCGGTCATCGATCCGACCGAAGCTGCTTTCAAATTTAAAATCGTAGATCGAAAAAAATTTGAATCCGAGATGGAGTCCTTGGGATATCGGATCGATTCTCCCTCCACCTTTTCTGAGAGCCTTCAATTCATAAGAGAAGGGCTGCAGCGTTAAATAACTAAAAAATCGCGACTCTGGTGTTCATCAACGAACCCTTAATCTTTAAAAATTTGATGCGGTCTTCGTCTTGTCGAAAAAAAAGCTTGTTAAGCCAATTCATTTTTTTAAAAACTTCGGGGTGCTTCACCCCTGCGTACGAAACGGCAAGTTCGGTAATATTAGTGAGGCCACTAAGGCTCTGATACCGAAGTGGATTTCCAGAAAGATCAATCGACGAAAGCTTAGGCGCCCCGCCTAACGCCGAGACATCTTCTATTTTATTATCATCTAACCAAGCTGATTCTAGAGCGGGGACCTCAGCCAAAGGCGAAATATCTTGAATCTCGTTTTTCGAGAGAGCAACTTCAACTAAAGCCGTTAACTTTGAAAACTCACTCAACGACTGAATGCCGTTCTCAGTCAGATTTAGCGCAGTGAGTTTTGACAGATCTTGCAAGGGCCGCACATCCCGAATTTGATTTTGAGCTGCTGATAGGCTCTCAAGATCTCTCAAATTATTGAGCGCTCGCAGATCAGAAACTTGATTGCCATCGATCGACAAGGCCTTCAATAACTTTAGATTCGACAATTGTCCTAAATCAGCGATTCGATTTCTTCGCAGATTCAAAACTTCTAGATTAATAAGGCCCGCCAGCGGAGAAAGATCTTGGACTTGATTTCCATCCAAAGTGAGATTCTGTAATGATTTTAAATTTCTTAAAGGCCTAAGATCTTCAATCTGATTATCCGAAAGCCGCAACTGGGTAAGGCCAGCGAGCCCCTCCAAAGGAGAAACATCCCTTATCTTCGCCCCTGAAATAGCGACTCGCGAAAGTTTAGTTAGTTTTTTAATAAACTTTAAATCGACAACTCCTTGCCCATCGAGATTGAGGACTTCTAACTGCGTAAACTCCTCTAAGAGATCGCTATCGTAAAACCTCGGCCCGTTGGGTCCATTTAAGGGAGTGAGCACCAAGCCGGTACGAGTTCTTAAATTCTGATAAATGCTTTCGCATTGCACCAACTCCCGAGCCTCTTCTTTAAAATGCGGATAAAGAGATTCTCGCAGCCGAAAAAGGCTTTCTTCGCCGGTCGCAGATATTGCGAGGGTCTCGCAGAATTTCGAAGACTCTTGGTCGGCGCTGATGGGTTTAGTTATTAGTTTCGAAAATCCTAGAACGGCAATTGAAACTACCGCAATTCCCCATCTCCCCATGCCACACCCCTTATCTCCAGGCGATAGCATAAATCAGAGCGAGTGAGTATCGAATCACAAAGCCAGCTCTAAAACCTGAGTAAGCTCATTGCGGTTGATCGTTTTTAGAGAGCGGCCCCGCTCCTCTTCGCCTTTAGACGATAGGCGAAAGCCGAGAGCGTCCAGGCATTGAGCCTCATCCCTTAAGTCTGAGCTATAAGTGACCAGACGAGACGAAAACAAAAAATCAGAGTTCTTACAATCTACGGGCAAGAGGAAAGGCCAGCAGATTAAGCTGCACGGTCAGATTCTTGGTCTGACTTTGATTTTCAAATTTTTTTATCGCAAGTCGTAGAGAGCTTTCGAAACGAAAACTCGGGACCTGGATCTATCGGCATCCCAAATCCTCCTGTCATCCAAATAAAATCAAGAAGCCAGAAAACAGGGCGCTAAACCCGAACCAGCATTGCCGTAACGCGCCGCTTCTTAAGCCAAGAATTTTTGCATTTAGCATTGATCTGCGCTCCCTGAATCTCCGAACATACTCTTGGGGGAGATTCTGATGTTTACTTCAATTTTTGCGAGCTTACTTTCTATTATCCAAATGACTTCAGCCGAATGCCCAAACTGCGAGCTTCGCTTTGGTTGCGAAGATGGGGTGGCTTTGGCCGAAACTTTGCAAGATACCCTCTTGGATTTGCAGTTTGAAAGTGGTGCGATGCGAGAGCTTGCATTAAAGTCTGCGGCCGGAAGCATGGGATCTACGAAACGGACTGACCTAAATTCTGAAGCGCAGGCTCGGCTCGAAACTATGAAAGCAATTCTTGCCCAGACGAACTATCAAGATATCTTTGGCGAAACTCATAACCCCTACATTACTGGGCTAGATTTTTTACTTTCTTACCCTTCAAAAGTGAGTAACAGAAATTTAGTCAGCCGATTTCATTTTCCAAAGCTCAGTCTTGAATCCATGGGACGGGCGGCGATGTTTAGAGTTCAAATCGCTGAGCCCAATCGTCTTCTTGACGGCCCCGCCCTAAGTTTGAATGACGTTACGATTGAGCCGCCCACCAACTACGATGATATGGTTTCAACTCTAGAAGGATGGAACAGCGCGATTGCCTGGAGCAAATCCATAAACAAATCGGCTGGCAAAACTATGGTTATAGCCAAGACACTTGAGACCGTCGTTACTTTGCCTATTGATTTAAACCAACTTCCTGTTGTGGGAGCCCAATTCAAAATAAATGGAATCACTATTCTTCAAGGTTACGCGCCTCTGACCTCAGCAACCGAGTTCATAACGCTTCTAAACGACTATACGAGTGCGACCGGAGTAGCAGCTCGCTTCACTCCCTTTAATCTGGGTCAAATAGAACTCTATGCCAGGGACGGCAGAAATATTGTTGTCGATCTGATGAAGCAGACGAAACTAAAAGATCTCTTCTCAAAAACAATCTTCGCTGATCAACCCGAAGTCTTCTTTGGCGAGCTCGAACTCTGGTCCTCCGCAGCATTCAAAATTGAAGACGTAACTGGAGTCTTTACGAATGAAGACTTAAAGAGCGCGACTGTAGATAGTACTTCCCACTTAGCGAATTTAAACTTATCGACTCAAAAAGACTCCCAAGAAGGATTAATGATTATCGACTCGGCACAGCTGGACCTCATGTCATTCGTGACTGCGGTAAATAGGCTCGTACTTTACTGCCAGGAATAAGTTTCATTCAAACCAGAGCTGTCTACCAATCTAAGGGTTGGCGACTCTTATCGGTCACCAATCGGGTTACCAGGGAAAGCAACCAGCTATGATCGTTGACCTCAAATTCGCGTCGCGAAACTTTGGCCCTTACCGTACCCTCCGCCGTGCCTCGATGAAGCTCTAACGAACGCAAAGAAACATAGTTAAGATCAACATCGACGATGCCTCTCGACCCAAAATCACCAAACAGATCCACATTGCTATCGAATGTAACCATCACATTCTTACTTACCGGCAACCTTCGCATCCGAATCTCGAGCTCAGAATAAAGCACCAGCTCTTTAGCTACCTGGCACTTGCCTTCTCGATAATTCATAAAACCCTTCGCATCATTCAGAGCAAATCTCGTCTCAGGCTTGTCGAAAGTAACTAAGAAGCGAGAGTTCCGCGTTGAGGGAATAAAAACCCCTTGAACCCGAATGATCGAATTAGGAACTTTAGGATCTTTAAAGACCTTTGAAGTTACTAAGAGCTCTCGAACGATTCCGACCTCAAAGTCGATGAGATCTTTTTTCTTGGGATTCTCTCTTCTCAAAGCTAGGGAGTTCTCCCCGATAAAATAGAGAACTTCATAGAATTGCGAGAGCTTGGACTTTTTGTAACTATCCGTCCCAAAAATCTCTTTCAACTCTGTCTTCATGGGCTCAGTGATCTCTGAAAATAAGCTTTCGGCTTTTGGCGAGGCTTTCAACTTCAATATGCCTGCATAAAGGTCGTCCATCAAAACCGGTTCGGCGGGACGCTGCAGCTTATCTGTAACTGCTTTGCATTCTTGATCTGACGGGCCCGGTGTAGAACCAATTAAATTTACGAAAAATATAAAACTTAAAAAGCTAATCATTATTTAAGATCCCAATCGGACTTTGATAGCTTCTGCGAAAGTATTTTTCAACCCCAGAAGCTTTGGGCATAAAAAAAGCCGACTTCACTCTTTTAAGAGACGAAGTCGGCCTTGGTTTCAACTTCATAGAGTGAAGAGAACCTAGTTATTTAAACTTAACTAGCCCTTTTGTGTTGGCTATTCGAATGCTGGGCGTTCGAATCATCATGACTCATCTTTTCTTTCTTATCAAAAGAGTAGTCCGTGTCTTTAGAAAACTGGTTTAGTTTTGCTGTGACATCCGCTTCAGTACCGGTACCGAGTCGTTGCTTAATTTTGCGACTCATTTGATCTATATTTTCACGCGAAGAATCGATGTCCTCATCGGTAATATCGCTCCATGCGCTCTTGATTTTGCCCTTAAATTTAGACCAGCTATCTTGCGACGCATTTTTGCTTTCTTGAGAAGTATTCTTCATGTTCTTAAAATCATTTCTGCCTTCTGAATCCATGGTCTTTTTACCTTCTGAGTCCGCAGCTGATGAAGTATTCCGGGGCTGGTTTGTATTTTGATTTGTATTTTGATTTGTATTTTGATTTGTATTTTGATTTGTATTTGTCATTTAAGGATCTCCTAGTAATTTTTTTCGTGCGGTTATTTGTAGTTACTTAAGAAATCTCTCACGAAGCTATAGAGCTGCAACCTAACTTCCGATATATAAAGGTTATGTCATTAAAACCAAGCCTGCTTCACGATATTAAATCTCCGCTGACCGCTGCAAAGTTAGGACTCAGTTTACTGCGATTAGAATTAAAAGAAAAATTTGCGAATGAAGAGCCTTCAGAGAAAGCCAGCGAGATCAACCAAATTATTGCCAGCATCGAAAATAAAATCACTCAATGCATAGAAGTGATCGAAAAAAATCGAACAGCTTTCGAGGCAGATATACTTACAAACTAAAGATAGGCGTTCAGCCATCCCGTTGCAGATATCTTCGTTTATTTAACTCTAAAGGAGAAACCATGCAGAACAATCCAAGACCTATTAATGAAGCAAAAAGAGCGAAGTTAGAAGACGCCTTAAAAATCATTAGAGATGGAGCATCCGAAACAAAAGATGAGCTCCAGGACCTTCTCAACGACAAATATCAAGATGTCCGCACCTGGCTCGAAGATGCCGGCGACGAATCAAGCGCTAAAGTAAGATCTTTTGCCAAAAGAGGAGCAAAGGCAGCGAGAGGCGCAGCGAAAGATGTAAGCGAAAGTATCCATGAGAATCCCTGGGCTTACGTGGGTGGAGCCGCTCTTGTGGGACTCGCCGTCGGATACTTAATTACCAGCCGAGGTTTCAATGGCCGAAACTCACAATAGTTTTAATGAAATTATAGAGAGCATCTCTCCAAAACATAATGCCCAGGCACATGAGGCAATAGTAAACCCTATAATTGCCACTGTGATTGGACACGCCTTTGGAATCGACGAGCAAGTCGTTCAGACGCTCTCTCGGTTTGCGGACAATGAAGTAAGAGAAAAACCATTTCGCAGCATGGCAGTGGCGACAGGAGCAGCATTAGCTCTCGGCGCAAGCCTTGCTTACAGATGGAGGATAAAACAAACTTTTCGGAATCGCTATTCGTGAGAATAGAAAGCATTTCAAGATTGGCTAAGCTTTCAACCTTTCTAGGCTTAAAAAGTGACGCTAAAATGGAGTGGACTCAAGATTCTCTTCGAAACTACGTCGAAGCCGTTAAGGCAGCCCGGTCTATCGTATCGGGTGGCTTAGTTGGTCTTGCCGTGCTTCAGCTCACTACGCTTCTCGTGGTGGGCTTGTGGCACGGAGTATCCTCTCTCCAACCCTGGGCCCCTGAAGTTTGGGCATGGGTAGAAATATGCATCTGTGGAGGGCTTTTAATCATTTTATTTTTGATCAGCTGCCATTTTTTATCTCAAAAATTTTGGATTCGAGCCTTTAAGGTAGATCAAGCTCTCGACAGTCTCAGTGACAAAGATAAATCGTTTTAGGACCTCCGATTTACATCGTAAAGTGGTCATTCAGACTTTTCTAACTTTAGTTAGTCCGATCGGGCCTATCTAACATTGCATTATCGACTTTTATGGATTCTAAGATGCTATGATCGGCGTTACCGATAATATGCACACCGTCTTGTTGGTCGAAGATGAACCGGCCATTGCCGAACCCTTAGTTAAGCTCATGAATTTTATTGGTTTTAAAACGACATGGACAAGAGACGGTGTCGAAGCTTTAGAATGGCTCGTCAATGAATCTACCCCCGATTGCATCCTTGTAGATATCACGATGCCAAGAATGAACGGCTGGCAATTCCGTGAGGCCCAATTGAACAACGAAAAGATTTCTTCGATCCCCGTAGTGTTTTTTTCAGCGGATAATCGGTCGGCTCTAGAAGCGGAGAAAAGAGGCGAAAGTTTTGTGGCTAAGCCAATTGACCTAGACCATCTGAATGCCACGATCCGAAAGACCATTCTTAAAGATAAGGAAGCCAAGATATAATATGACTGCACGACAAACGGCCTATCAGGCCCCCAAACTTGCTAAAATTTTAATCGCTGAAGATGAAGAACTAGTCGGACTCTCGCTTCGTAAAGACTTAGAAAAAAGAAACTATGAAGTTGCCTGGCACAGGACCTTTGAAGATGCAGCTAGAGATATGAAAGAAAAAGACTTTCATGTCATCCTCGCGGATATCTTCTTAAGCCCCCAAAAGGCTGACGGCTTGGAGTTGGTGAAACTTGCAAAAGATTTCGGGATTCCCTGCATCATCATGACCTCTGCTTTAGACCTCGAAGTCGCTAAGTCAGGTGTGAATTTGGGTGCTGATCATATTATTGAAAAGCCGTTTGAAATTGATGCCCTGACCAAAGTCCTCACCGATATCTTTGAGAACCCCAGAGGTTTAATTGGTCGCCGAGAGAGACATCTAGAAATTCACCAATTGACCGATAAAGAGAAAGAATTCTGCCGACTCATCTTGAAAGGTCTAACTAATCAAGAGATCGCTGACATTTCAGAGTCTTCACTCGGAACAGTTAAATTTTATAGCTCGCAGATTTTCGATAAGTTTCAGGTAAAAAACCGGGCCGAGTTGTTTAATACGATTTTTCCGACCTAACTCTTGAAAGCATTACGGACTGCAATTTTCTAAAAGCCAAAAAAATTATTAAATAACGCACCAAGTGAGAGGGGTTGGGTAAATACTTCTAAAACTAACCTTCGTAGATTGTCGATCGGCGCCGTATTCGAGATGGTAATATCTTGCAAACTTTCGCAAAGAAGAGTCGGTGGATAAAACGACATCCGATTTTACTTTTGATTCTTTCGCTAAGCGTCGCGCTGCTGATCTTTAGAACTCTATTACCCAGCACTCTTCTCTATTTTGTAAATAATGAAATCCAGAATTCAAAAAAGATCACTGGTAAGATTCAAGATCTTGAACTGGGTGTCCTATCGGGCCGCATCGTGCTCCACGGCACACAGATTGCCGCTAAGTCAAATAGAGACTTTGATGTGAATCTTGGTCGGACAGAGGTGAATCTGAGGTGGTGGCCCTTGAAGAAGGGCAGACTTAAATTTGATTTAAAGATAGTCGGCGCCCTCGTGGTTTTGAATATTGGAGGGCCAAGTAAAAAAACTGAAGATTTAAATAAAGAATATGAAGATCTACGCCGAGAATTTCGAGCCACTTGGCCGACTTATTTGAACTCGCTTAATATTGATGATTTGAATGTCAGAATTATAGATCGTAGCGATCTAGCAATACCTATCTTTAGAATACTCGAAACAAAGGTTCACTTAGAAGGAGTGAGCAACCGACCAGAGAACCAATTCGAGCCAGCGAGGCTTGTTTTTGATGGTCGAACGAGTGGCAAGGGAATATTTGCTGGCTATCTATTGTTTTCTGGTATCGAAGCGAATCCCGGACTGAAAGGCGAGATTAAGCTGAGAAAAATGGACTTAAGATTTCTTAATCCATTCTTTAGAAAGCATGCAAATTTAGATCTTGAAAGTGGCCGGCTTGATCTATTTTTGGAATTTGCAGTTCAAGATTGGCGAGTGGATGGCTATGTAAAGCCTATTCTTTCAGAAATTAAATTTATCGACTTAGATAAAAAGAAAGAGAAAGGTTTCTGGCGAATCTTGTGGGAGCAAATGCTCACCTTTGTAGCCTGGGTTCTTAAGAATGAAAAAACCGATCAAATTGCGGCAAAGATTAGATTCTCGGGCCAACTAGATGGTCCCGATACTAATCCCGTGTCCGCATTTGGGACTCTCGTCCGAAACGCTTTTATTGAAGCTATCCAAAGCGGATTTGATCGAGATTTAAAGATTAAACCAAGACTCTTGCCTAAAAAAAAGACGCCCTAAGTCGAACTTCAACCAAAGGTTAGGCTCAAACCTCCTAAAATCCATTTAGCATGCAGAGAAGAGGTATAAGAATATGAAAGAATTTAAGGTTCAACTCGCAGAGCCCACGCGGGCCGAAGTTTTTCAGAAAGCGGTTCACGATAAAATTAGTCCCGCCCAAATAAAGCAAATGGATAAGCTAAATGACCTGGACGGGTTTCCGACCCCTCCAATTCTCAAAGTAGATGCAGACCAATTCCAGAAAAAGATTCGCGTCGCTAAGATGAAGTGGCAAGTCTTCACTCGGTCTAGCTCCTAATAGGTTTTTGGTATGAATAGCCCAGAAAGCTAAGCTAAAATCTTCACAGAGCCATCTGGCCGATTACGCTAGTAAAAAAAAGGATTCCGAGAGCGGGGATTAAACCCGCTTCGCGTGCCCTAAAAAGTCAAGGAGTGCACGAGTTTTAGCCTTGCCTTCAAGTGCGACCATACGTCGCCTCCTCAGAATCCTTCTTTCAATCGCGCCCCAAAGAAGCACGAAAATTTTGCACCCCCCAAGGCCTTTAATCCCAAATCGAACGATCGATTACAGATTTCTGCCGCGCAAAAAAAAATCCGCAGAAGCCAAAAAAAAGATAATGAAATTAAGATCCATCCACAAACTACTTTAGTCGGAAGACTTGGAAACAAGGAAAGGCTTTGAAAAAAGGCAAAAAAGTCACTTCGTAATTACCCAAAAGATCAAAATCCATGTTAAAGAACCCGAGCGATGAGAGAGGTAAATAAATCTAGTTTAGAGTCCCCGGCTGGGCTTTTAGAGTCCCCGGCTGGGCTTTTAGAGTCCCCGGCTGGGCTTGAAGTTCTCTACGGAATCCTCGCGAAAATTACCGATGGCTTCTTCGTCGTAGATCGTGGCTGGAATATTTTGCTGGCAAACGAATCTGCCTCGTTCATTGCGAAAAAGCCGCTTTCAGAGATCATAGGGAATAATTTATGGGCGGTAGTGCCGGAGTATAGAGATACTCCAATTTATGACCACTACCAGCAGGCCATGGCCTCTGGAAAACCAGAGATTTTTCTTACACATTTAAAGGAATTTGATATCTGGGTAGAGACCAGATTATTTCCGAGTGAAAAAGGTTTAACGAGCTACTTTCGCGACATAACGGAGCAGGTGAAATCTGACACCAAACTTAAGAAAACTCTCGCTAGTCTCGAGCAAGCCACCAAAGAGCTTTCTCGTTCTAATGGCGATTTGTCTCAATTCGCGATGATTGCATCTCACGATCTGAAAGAGCCCCTGAAATCGATAGCACTCTGGATCGATTTGGCAGTCCGGGAGCAAGATACCCTCGTTCGAGAGAAATGCCTCGCAAGGGCATCAGAGAATTCTAGAAAATGTCTTTCACTCATCGAGTCGTTATTAAGCTATTCAAGCATGGGCTCCGATAAGTTTGAAGTCGGAAAAGTCCCGATGGACTATATTCTGAAAACAGTCGTTGAAAGCTTATCAAAAATTATCGCCGATTGCGGAGCTAAGATTGAGTGGAAGAATCTTCCAATAGTAAGTGCTAATAGTTTGTATTTAGTCAGGATTTTTCAGAACCTCATCTCTAACGCAATAAAATATAGGCACCCCGAACGCACTCCCGTCATTAAAATCGGATGTGAGGAATTTTGGGATCGATTCGAGTTCTCGGTTATCGACAACGGATCGGGGATTCCAGAATCAGCTCTTTCTAAAGTTTTTGAGCTATTTCAAAGGGCTCCAAACTCCGATGGAATTCAGGGGCAGGGCATCGGCCTAGCAACTGTGAAGCGGCTTATCGAAATTCATGGAGGATCTGTCAAGGCCCTTTCAAAACTGAACGAAAGCACTAATATCAAGCTAACATTACCAAAAATGACATGAGGATTCAGAAGCTTAGTTTTTAAACCTAACTTTAGAAAGTAGATGGAGACCTAACTTTAATGCGATGTCCGGCCCATTAACGCTATGAGTACCATAACCGAAAAAAACCGACGCGTTCTAGATTTGGTAAAAACGTCCGAGATCGGATGCTGGGACTGGGATTTGCGAACCAATCAACTATTTTGGAACGACGTTAACTATAAAGTTCTCGGCTTAGAACCATTTTCTTGTGAGCCCTCTTTTGATAAATTCATCTCTTGCGTTCACACGGATGATGTTGAGGCAATTCGGATTCGAATCAGAGACACAGTTCAAAGCAACGAAATTTACCAACATCAATACCGTGTCATTTGGCCCGATGGCTCACTTCACTGGGTCGTCGCAACTGGTAAAACAGATTACGATTCGAACGGGGTGCCCAACAGAATGTATGGAACGGCTTTACGACTAGTAGAGACCGAAAAGACTCTCACTAAAAGGGCCGAGCTTGAAGAAAGAGTCCGAATGCTAGAAAATTTGATTCGAGCTCAGGAAGACCTAATGGGCCTTTTATCGCACGAATTACGTACCCCTCTTTGCACGCTCGGCATCCAAATGGAACTCGCTTTGCGAAGCACCCGAGATCGACACGCAGAAGAACAATCCTCCATCGATACGCAAGAAATTTTCGAAGTAGCTAACTTTCAAACTTCGCATCTCGCTGGCCTACTTGATAAATTAACTAAAACTTCTTACCTTTTTGGGGATCTTTTTCAACAGCCCCGTGAAACGCTCTGTCTCAATGACCTAGTCACTTCGACTGTCAAAACGCAGATCCAGGATTCTGCTGCAAGGGTGCAAATACTTTCGACAGATTCCATATTTGGAAAGTGGAACAAGAAGGGCATTCAACGGGTGTTAATCGAGCTGTTTGGCAGTGCCACGGAATTTGGAGAATCAAAGCCTGTCCAAGTCGAAGTTCGCGAAATCGATTTCAAAGCGAGCATCAATATAAAGTTTCGAATTTCTGCTTCGTCCATTTTCGACCCAGCTGATATTTCTGCCAGATTTCAAGCGCGTATGCCGCTCACCACTTGCACTGATAGAGGCCTCGGCATTTATATTGCGAGAGAAATCATTAATGAACAAGGAGGCGAGATAAAAGCACAGTTCTCGATTAAAGAAGAGTCCAGCTTCAACGTGACTCTACCCTTTGGTACACGCACTTCGACCATGAAAGCTTTGTCGGTGAACCAATGAAACTATCACTCGGTAAGGCTGGGCTCCCATGAATAAAGAAAACTTAGTTTTGCTGATCGAAGACAGCGCAGAAATACAACTCCTTTACAAGATTGCATTTGCTAAATCCAACATAAGAGTTGAAACCGCCTCGACAAGAAATGAAGCTTTAGAGCTAATAAGATTAGGACTCACTCCCCAATTAATCATTATGGACGTCAGGATGGTCGGGATGCCAATAGGATCGTTTCTGAATATTTGCCGAGACGCGCCGAACACTTCGAGGACGAATATTATCGCCGTTTCTTCTTTTTCGGAGAATGCTCCCCAACTGAAAGGACTAGAAATTCCTTTTCTTCAGAAACCCACTCGGCTTATTGAATTAATAGCTCTGGTAACCGACGCACTAGAAATAAACTCTGCAAAGCTCATCGATGAAGAAAATCAATCAAGGGGAAGATTGTGAAGTCAAAAACAAATCAACTTAATAAAGCGAGAGAATCGTGAGCCCTTATAAACAGCTATTTTTGAGGCTTACTTTTGTATTTGCATCTACTTTGAAAATTTCTGTTTTTGTTGAAGTTGAGGGTTCAGAAATTGTCGAGTTAGAATTCCGCAGAGCGTCACCTCTCAAACCACAAGAGCAGTGCTCTTCGCTGATTCGGGTTTTACGGCCGGACGAAATTCCCGTGTCCGTAAATGGAGGGCTACCCGAGATTCCTCAAGAATCTTCTATGACCCGCAATCTTTCAGACTTATTTCCAACGGCTTCTGAGCCCCGACGCAGGCTCGGGTTCGACGCCGTAATTGCTGGAGAAGAGATTTATCGCATATGCAGAACTAAAGCCGGCTTAAGCGCTCTTCCACCCTATGCTGTGGGACCCGTTGATAACAGAAGTCATCCTTACTGGGATATCGGAGTGCAAGCCATTGTCGTCTCGGCTTGGATGACAGACCGTAAAAAGATTGAAGCCACAGCGGCTGCCATGGCTTACCTTCTTCACGATATCGATGACATCGCAGATCAAAGACTCGCCAAGTCGTTAAGCGAAATGCCTTTTTCTGAATTTTCTAAACCATTGTTAAGTTTTCTTGAGGACTACTATCCCGCAGGTTACCCAGCACTTTATCAAAACGTAATGAAAGTAGTCGAATCAAGAATCCCTGGATTCGATCGCGTGGCCTTTGACAGAGCGACCCTGAGAATGATTCGAGGGGCAGTCTTACTTTCGGACGAAATACTTAGAGCAAAGCGAGAAAATTTTCAGATGGCAAACAAGCAAGAACATTTAGAAATGTTGGGTGACTACCCAGATATTGAAAGATTTTTACGAGAAGAAGTTTCTATGGTTTATTATTCTTACACCGTCAAAAGTCTACCCGATGGGATCTTCGCGTTCTATGAAGGCAAAAGTGGAAAGCCTTTTAGTAAGGGCCTTATGGTACTCTTTGGGATCATAACCGCCCCTGGATTAGTACTCGAAAATATCGTGAAAGAAAAAGCTACTAAAGAATTCAGTCTAGAAGCACTCGTCACACTCGAAGAAGTCATTCGAACCTCCCAAGCTGCTGGTGGGGTCCTTCGGACCGGCATTTCTAGAAATCGTTTCGATTGTAGCGAATTGATTGCTTTTCAAAGAGCTCTCGTCGCCTATGGAGAAGCTTTTAGTCGGGTGATGGAACAAGCAAAGTTGAAGGAAGCTTTCGAAGTAGTACTTCACGAATTAGAATCGGGCTTGGCGAGCTGCCCCCAAAACTTAAAGTAGCATCTTAAGCGATCTCCCCAATAATAAAAAGGCCAAGATCGAGTAGATGCGGTTCCCTCGACGGCCCCATCCGCCGACTGCGAAAAATTTCTTAAATCGAGACGTTCTAAGCCAATCTTCTAACTTTCGTCTGTCGAATTGGCCTTACCGTATTTAGCGATCACGGCTATCTAACAGTTCGTAATAAGGGATCAGCACCACAAATTAGGGGTTTAATGAAATGGATAATTTCGACCGTAATAAATCAGATAAAATCACTAAAGAGGATTTGAAAATTCTTATGGTCGAAGACGAAGAAGCCATAGCAAAGCCTCTTGGGAAAATCCTAGAATTGTATGGGTATGAGACCGCTTGGGCTAAAGACGGCATCGACGCTTTAGATTGGCTCTCCAAGAATAATCCTCCAAATTGTCTTCTTGTAGATATCATGATGCCAAGAATGAATGGGTGGGAGTTTAGAGAAGCTCAGCTAAAAGACTCCTCCATCTCGTCGATCCCGGTCGTGTTTTTTTCTGCCGATACTCACTCAGCAAATAGAGCAGAAAAACTTGGAGAGTATTTTGTGCCAAAACCAATCGATCTCACTCGACTGAACGAAATGATTGCCGACTCCATTGCAACAAATCAAGGAAGGCAGGCTCTAAAATGACTGCAAGACAACTGACATACAAAAAGCCAAAAATAGCAAAAATTTTAATTGCTGAAGATGAAGAATTAGTTGGTCTATCACTTACCAAAGAGCTCGAGAGGCGAAACTACGAAGTCGATTGGCGACTTTCGTTTGACGAAGCCTCGAAAGCGCTCCGAGAAAAAGACTATCATGTCTTGTTGGTCGACATTTTTCTAAGCCCTAAAAAAGCAGACGGTTTAGAATTAGTTAAACTAGCCAAAGACTATGGAATCCCGTGTATCGTGATGACAGCTTCTTTGGATCTTGAAGTTGCAAAGATTGGCATAAACCTCGGCGCCGATCATATCATTGAGAAGCCTTTCCCAATTGAAGACTTAACTTCAGTCTTCAACGATATTTTTGAAAACCCACGAGGTCTTATCGGAAGACGAGAAAGACACTTCGACATGTATCAACTGACTGTCAAAGAAAAGGAACTCTGCCGGCTTATTTTAAAAGGCCTCACCAATCAAGAAATCGCGAATATTTCGGAGTCTTCCCTAGGAACAATTAAGTTTTACAGCTCCCAGATTTTTGAAAAGTTTCAGGTGAAGAACCGCGCAGAACTCTTCAATACTATCTTTCCGACCTGACGAAAGTCAGGTCATCTATCTCGATTGAGACGATAACGTCTCATCAAATGAGCGATAAAACTATCGCTGCGAAAGGACACCAAAACAAAATGAATAAAACTTTCAAACCCACTGCAATACTCACCTTATCAGCGCTTTTAATGCTCGCGTGCAATGATGAAAAATCTCCGTCTTCTAGAGCGGCCGACGCAAATAGCGCAGCCAGAAAAAATTTACAAAATGCGAAAGATAAAACCGTAGAGGCGACAAAGAGCCTGGCCGCAAATAGAATCGCATTTGCTGAAGAACGGGTGGCTTTCGAGAGAAAAGCGACCGCCCAAATAGAGGCACTAAAAGTAAGGCAAGAGGCATTAGCTAAAGTTGAAGATGGCAAAGAAGCAGCCGCTCGAGATGCCGGAAAAATCAGAAATGAACGTGTCAAAAATGCTCTGGCTGTCACCGAAGATAAACTTGAACTTTTAAAGAAAACGTCAGAAGACTCTTGGAAGGCCGCCATGCAAGACTTCGATAAAGCCTACCGAAACACATCAGACAAATTGGAGTCATGGAAGGATCGTCAGGACTTTGAGAAAAAAATAAGTATAAATTTAAATAAAATGGATGCTCGACTCGACACCATCAAGTCTGAACTTGCCGACGCTAAAGACGGTGCTAAAGATAAATTGAATAAAGAATGGGATGAACTGAGTCCGAAACGGGACGAAGTTCGTGAAAAATATAACGAATTTTCTAACTCTGCTGATGAAAAGTGGGACGAAGCAAAAGAAGGCCTCGAGAAAACCTTCAAAGAACTTTCGAAAACTTTTAAAAATCTCTTCAGTTAAGAATTTATTTGGTTAAAAACAAAGTTTCAAAAACCCTAACCCGAAAAACCCCTCGATAATCGAAAACCCCGATACCATCAACCCCCGACCGACTTTTGTCGGCCGGGGGTTTCATTTAAGTCAACAATTCATGTGGGCTCTCTGAAATACTCTCGAGAGTCTGAAGCTCCGACTTCTCCAGCGTAAAATCAAAAACAGCTAGATTTTCTCTCATGTGCTGAAGATTACTTGTGCCTGTGATTGGCAGCATTCCCACTTGATGGGCAAATCGAAAGGCAATCTGGGGAATCGTCTTTTTATACTTTTTCGCAATTTCGACGACAGGAGCGGCACTCAGCTGTGCCACATTGGCCGTGAGCAATGAGAAGCCTTGATAAATAATCTTATTCATTAAGCAAAATTCTCGAATCTCACGATCCCAGCCGCGTATGGCATAACATCGGTTCTGCACAAAACTCGGCTTCACTCGAGAATTACCGACGAGTGCAGTCAGCTGCTCTAAACTAAAATTAGACACTCCAAGCTGACGCGCCATTTTTTTTTCAAAAAGCTCTTCCATAGCCTCCCACACTTCGAAATCCGGTGCAGTCAAACCAGATCCCTGAAAGGGACCATGCAATAAATATGAATCTAAATAGCCAGTGCCAAGATGCTTTAGACTACTGGCGAAGGATTGAACCACTTGCTCACCATAAGGCGCCTGTTCGTCGTAGGGCTTTCGGTGATCCTGCCCTCGAGCGAAAGTGAACTTCGTCTGCAAGAAAAACTCGGCGCGCTTTCGGCCGGTCTGATTAAGAAACTTTTGAAATCCGCGACCAACTGCCTCTTCGTAATAATGCTTTCTTTGGTTTGCGGTATCGATTCCGATAAAGCCAGCCACTAAGGCTTGAAAGCAGAGGTCTTCGGTTCTTTCTTCTTTCCAAGCGGTTCCGTAAAGAAACAAAGGATGCGTCGCA
>Ga0105049_10003921_pt1 | contig 17511 bp, 16 predicted proteins | sample MAT06_FD_78087 | JGI IMG/M metagenome (GOLD analysis project Ga0105049, IMG submission 78087) | Freshwater microbial communities from Lake Fryxell liftoff mats and glacier meltwater in Antarctica - MAT-06 | ecosystem: Environmental > Aquatic > Freshwater > Ice > Liftoff microbial mat | place...
CATCATCCATCGCGATCTGAAGCCCGGAAATCTGTTCGTCACGACAGACCGCGACGGCACGCCGCTGGTCAAGGTGCTCGACTTCGGGATCTCCAAGTCGACGTCGGCGCCGGCCACCAGGACCGGGGACATCATGGGCTCGCCCGGCTACATGGCGCCGGAGCAGATGAGCAACGCGAAGGCGACCGACGCGCGCACGGACGTCTGGGCGCTCGGCGTGATCCTGTATCAGGCGCTGTCGGCGCAGATGCCGTGGAGAGGCGATTCACTCCCGGCGCTGTGCATGAGCGTGATCACGGATGCCGCACCGCCGCTGCCAGACGCAATCCCCGAGGGACTGCGCGCCGCGGTGATGCATTGTCTCGCAAAAGAGCGCGACGGTCGGTTCGGCAACGTCGGGGAGCTCGCCGCTGCACTCGCACCGTTCGGCGATGCCGATGCCAGCGCCACCGCGACGCGGATCTCCAAGATCATCACGTCGACGAGCGCACACCTACCGGCGGTGATCACCAGCACCGGTGCGGTGCCGGCGACCGTGGCGAACGACCGCACCGCGCTCGCAGCCGGGGCGCCCGTGGGTGGCGTGTCGGCGCCGTCGTCAACCGAGCCGCATGCACCGGGCCATCCCGTCGAAGCGGCGACCGCGCTTGCACGTCCCGCCAAGGCCGACGCGACCCCTCAACCCCTGCGTCCGGTCAGCACGTTCTCGTCGAGCGCGGCCGAGCTCGAGGTCCCGCCGGTCGAGCTGCCGGCGAAGTCGAAGAAACCGCTGGTGATCGCCGGCGCGGGCATCTTCGCGGTCGGCGGGATCGCGCTCGCGATCGGCGTCGGCGGTGGTGGAAAACCAGATCCAGCCCCGGTGATCGCTGCCGCACCCGTCATGGCACCGGCGCCTCCTGCCGAGCCGCCACTCGAGCTCGGCAAGCGGATGTTCCAGAACAAGGGCTGCGCCGCGTGCCACTCGATCAACGGCAAGACCGGGGTCGCGCCGACGTTCGCGGGTGCGTGGGGCTCGATGGTCCCGCTGTCGAACGGCGACCGCGTGAAGTTCGACGAGAACTACTTTCGCGAATCGTTGATGTTGCCGAACGCGAAGATCCGCGCCGGGTTTCCTCCAACGCAACCGAGCTATGAAGGCCAGCTCACCGAAGCGGAGATCGGCGGCTTGATCGCATTCGTCCAGTCGCTCGCCAATGTGCCGGTCGCCGAGGCTCCCATCACTTGCGATCTGCCCGGTGTGCTCGACACCAGCGGCAAGCAGGCGACCGAGTACAAGTGCACCAAGATCGACTTCAAGACCAAGGCCTGCCAGTGCGAGATCGGTGCGTACGCGATGCGCACCGCGGATAACGTCGCCGTCTGTCACACGGTGCGCCCCGGGTGCACGCCGCCGGTCAGCGAGCCCGTGGCGACCAAGCCGGCCACGCGCCCGACGGTCGTCACGGCAAAACCGACGAAGCCTGTCAACCCAAAGCCGGGCGAGAAGCCGCCGGAGAAACCGCCCGACGAGCTGTGGATGCAGATGACCCACGACAAAGACAAAGCCAAGAAATGAAGCCGCTGCTCGTCATCGTGTTCGCATGTGTCCCGCTGATCGCGCAGGCGGACGTCAAGAGCGATGCCCAGGCGCTGTTCGACCTCGGCATCGCCGAGATGAGGGAGGGCAAGCTCGCCGACGCGTGCAAGCACCTCGCGGCCAGCCTCGCGAAGCTGTCCGACAGCGGCACGCAAGGCGCGCTCGCGTTGTGCACGACGAAGCAGGGCAGGATCGCGACGGCGTGGGCGCTGTGGAGAGAGCTCGCGGTGACCGCGCCGACGGACGCGATGAAGACCAGCGCCGCGCAGGCCGCGGCCGAGCTCGAGCCGCGCCTGCCGAGGTACCAGCTCAAGTCGAAGCGTTCGATCGCCGGCTTGATCGTCAAGATCAACGGGACGCAGGTCGACCTGACCGTCGACGTCCCGCTGCCGGTAGATCCGGGAAAGATCGCAGTGGCGGCAAGCGCGCCGGAGTACAAGGAGTGGACCGGCGAGGCGAGTGCGAGTGAAGGGCAGGTGACGGTGATCGAGATCCCGAACCTCGAGGCGCTCCCCAAGGTCGTGCAGCCGCCGATTCCCGTCGGGCCCGTGCAAGCCAAGCCGCGCAACTGGCTCGCGATCGGCCTCGCCGCCAGTGGTGGTGCGAGCATGATCGCAGGAGCGGTGTTCGGGTTTCGCGCGAGCTCGAAGTGGAGCGATGCCGAGTCGGGGTGTGGCGATGTCGATGCGTGCCCCGGCGACGCGTTCGCGAAGGCGTCGTCCGATTACGACTCGGCGCGGACGTCGGCGTTGATCTCGACCACGCTGATCGGCGTCGGAATAAGCGCGCTCGTCGGCGCGGGCGTCGTCTGGTACGTCAAGCGGTCGAAGACTCCGTCCGACCACCCGGCGCTCGTCCCGGTCGTCCACGCAACTGGCGGCGGCCTCGTCGTGCTCGGGAGCTGGCGATGAAGCGCCTCGTTGTCGTCATCGCACTCACCGGCTGCAGCTCGCTGCTCGGGCTCAGCGAGCCAACCCAGGAGGGCGACGCAGGTGTCACGCCGGATACCGGCGATGCCGGTCCGTTGCCGGGCACCGTGCGCGTGATCATGGGCGGCACAGGTCAGCAGGGCGTCGTCACCTCGGAGCCGCCGGGGATCAACTGCCCGGGCACCTGCGAGTTCACGTTTCCCGTCGATGCGGAGATCACGCTCTCGGCGACGACGACGACCGACACGTTCACCGGATTCTTTCAGGGCGGCTGCACCGGCGGCCAGACCTGCATGATCACACCGGATGGTCAGGTCGACGTCTACGCGCGCTACTGGACCGGGCAGAATCTGTGGTTCACGTCCTCGACGGTGCAACATCCCGGCGCCTTCGATAGCGTCGCTGCCGCCGACGCGCTGTGCGATCAGCTCGCCGCGAATGCGGGCCTGATCGAGCGTGATTACATCGCGTACCTTCCGACCACCACCAAGACGGCGATCATGCGGATGAAAGATCTCGTCACGGTGGGGATCGCGGCGAGCCTGTGGTTCCGTCCCGATGGCGAGCTGTTCGTCGGATCGACAGCGAATCTCCAGCAGGGCGAGATCCACTTCCCGCCGCGCCTCGACGAGTTCGGGCGCGATGTTGGCGACGACGCCATCGTCGTCACCGATACGAACGCCAACGGCACCTCGAATGCCGGCAACCACTGCTCGGACTGGGCCTCGGAGAGCGGCACGGCGGTGCTCGCTGGCGAAGCGGCGGGTGGAACCGGGCGCTTCACCTCGGTGACCACGACGAACTGCGATCAGGATTCGCACATCTACTGTGTCTCTGCGATCGCCAACGGCCTGTTCGCGAACCCGCCACCGTCGGCGAGCATGGTGTTCGTCACGTTCCCGACGATCGCGGCAAATGCCGGCGTGGCCGCGATGGACGCGTTGTGCGCGGCCGAGGGCGGGTTGCCGAACCCGACGACGAGGGCCCTGGTGTCGCCCGGGGGCGGCAAGCCCGTGAAGGACCACTTCACGGGTTTCGTGTTCTCGAGTGGCGCGGTGACCCGGCCCGACGGGGTCGTGATCGCGCCGAGCATGGATTCGCTGATGAACGGCGGGCCGTTCCTGGCCGCGCCGAACGTCGCGTCGGATCTCGAGTACCGCAACGACGTTGTCTGGGTCGGCGGCGGTGCGTTCAACGAGTTCACGACCGACTGCAATGGCTGGACGTCGACCGCGGGCTTCGGGACCACGCGCTTCGCGGCCACGACGGCCGGCGCGGCATCGGCTCAGCAGACCGCCTGCTCGGGGCAAGCTCACGTCCTGTGCTTCAACGGCGTGGTCGCGATGGCGAAGCCCACGCCAGGTAATCGCCAACCGCAGGCGCCGCGCTCGCGACGCTAACTCCGCCGAGCTCCAATGCCGATCAGATAAGATCGTTGACGTTGACATCGAGTGCGCCAGGAGAAGTCTGGCTGGAGAGGAGGGTGAGAACCTGAAACTTCAGTGAATAACCCGGGGTGAGGTCGACGCGAAGCTTCTGGAAGCTGAGCATGCGCCGCCATCGACCGACGCACCCAGATGTTGCGTGGTCAAAGTCAACGTCCAAGGTGGCGTCGACGTTCAGGTCAACGTCAACGCGATCTGAGCGGCATTGCGCCTAGCTCCAGGTCGCCGCGACTGCTTCGAGCAGCGTGCGCCGCTCGTCGAAGCGCGCCTGCAGCTTGTCACGCACGCTCGAGACCAGCGCGCGATCGGCGACCCGCGGGTGACCCGACTGAAACGGCGGGTGCGGATCGTATTCGAGCTGGAGCTGGATCATCTCGGCGACCTCGCGACCCGCGATCTCCGCGGCCAGCGTGAGCGCGATATCGATGCCGGCGGTGACGCCACCGCCGGTCATCCGGTTGCGATCGATGACGACGCGTTGATCGACGGGAATCGCGCCGATCACCGGCAGCAGCTCCATGAAGGCCCAGTGGGTCGCCGCGCGATAACCGCGGAGCAAGCCCGCTGCGCCGAGGAGCAACGCGCCGGTGCACGCGCTGGTGACCCAGCGAGCGGTGCTTCCAACCGAGGAGAGGTAGTCGAGCGTCTCTCGATCGCGAGTCAACGGGATCTGACCGGCGCCGCCGGGGACGAACAGCACGTCGAGCTCCGGCGCATCCGCGTAGGTCGCAGACGGAACGAGGATCAAGCCGCCCTCGCTCTCGACGGGATCGCGCGTCTTGCCGATCGTGCGGACGCGTGCGCCGGGCAGCGAGCGCAGAACTTCGAACGGCCCGGTCAGATCGAGCTGCGTGACCTTGGGGTACAGCAGCATCCCGATGTTCACGGGATCCTCCGCAAGCTCACCGAGCAGTCCGCGCTCGCGACGAGGTGCGCGCCGAACACGAACACCAGGGCCTCACCCGATGCCGCCCAGCGGTTGTCGAGGACGAACTTCAGCGCGTGCTCGGCGAGCTCGGTCGACGACGCCACGGTGTCCATCGCGAACGGGTGGACGCCCCAGTACAGCGCGAGTCGGCGCAGCGTCTCGTGCTCGCGCGTGAACGCGAGGATCGGCGCACGCGGGCGCTCGTCGGAGAGCCGGCGCGCGGTGGCACCGGAGTCGGTGAACGCGATGATCGCCGCGGCGCCGGTCTCGCGTGCGGCGCGGGCCGCGATCCGCGCGTTGACGCGGGCGAAGACGTCGTGATCGGTGGGAGCCGGCGCGGCATGGATCTCGCGATCGAACGGATACAGCGTCTGCTCCGTGGTCCCGGCGATCGCGGCCATCCGGCGGACCACCTCGACAGGGTACTTGCCGACCGCGGTCTCGCCCGACAGCATCACGACATCGGTGCCGTCGAGCACGGCGTTTGCGACGTCGGTGACCTCGGCGCGCGTCGGCAGCGGGTTGTCGGTCATCGACTCGAGCATCTGCGTCGCGGTGATGACGAGCTTTCCCTGCTGGTTGGCGCGCGCGATGATCCGCTTCTGATGGGCGGGGATCATCTCGAGGGAGCTCTCGATCGCGAGATCCCCACGCGCGACCATCACGCCATCGGCGACCGCGACGATCTCGTCGATCGCATCGACCGCCTGTGGCTTCTCGATCTTCGCGATGATCGGCACCACGCGTCCGCGATCGACCATCACGCGGCGCAGGTCCTCGACATCCGACGGCCGGCGGACGAACGACAGTGCGACGTAATCGACCCCGAGCGTCAGCCCGAACCCGACGTCGAGCCGGTCCTTCTCCGTCATCGCCGCAGCGGTCAGTGTGGCGCCGGGCACGCTGAGGCCCTTGTTCGAGACCAGGACGCCACCGTCGGTGACCTCGGTGATCACGTCCTGACCTTCGACCCCACGCACCACCACGGCGACGCGGCCTTCGTCGAGCAGGATCTTCATCCCGAGCTCGACGTCATGAGGGAGCAGCTCGTAATCCGTGGGCACGACCGCCTCGCTGGCCTTGCCGATCAGCTTGCGCGTCGTGATCACCAGCTTCGAGCCGGCCTCCACGCGGAGCTCGCCGTCGATCTTGCCGAGGCGGATTTTCGGACCCTGGAGATCCTGAAGTACGGCGATCGCGCGACCGCAGCGCGCCGCTGCCTCGCGCACCCGCTGGTACGTCGCGGCATGCGCGGCATGCGTGCCGTGCGAGAAGTTGAGGCGCACGGCATCGAGCCCGGCGGCGATCATCGCGTCGAGGATCGCGGGTTCGCTCGAGGCCGGACCGAGGGTAGCAAGGATCTTGGTTCGCCGCTTCACGCGGTCATCCTATCTGGAAGACGCGCAAGAAGGACTTCATCTCGGTCGGGATGGCGTGCGTGACCTATCAGCTGCTGGTCAGGGGCTGGCTCACCGTGCAGCCCGACGTCCAGTTCTCGCTGACGCGCGATGGCACCGCGGCCGTCATCGCGACACGAGCTGTCGTCGCCTTCTAGGGTTCGTAGCGCTCGTCGCCGAGCGGCTGTCGAGCGCCTCGATCTCAGTTCCGCCGGTCCGCTTGCTGGCAAACGCAACCACGAAGCGCAAACGCGACATCGCATGATCATGCGCGATCGCCGCGGCGTGTACCATCGCAACCGCGTGCGGCTCAAGACGTCGAACGAGCTGGTCAGCGAAGGTTCCGCGATGGCGGTGATCGCATCGTGGATCGCGGACGCGCCGCACTCGATCGAGGTGCTGCCCTGCGATCCCCGGCATGGTGCGATCGCACTCGAGGCCCTCCAGGTCACCGCGCGCTCCCCACTCGGTGCGATCGCGCACGAGACCGGCGGTGTGTTGATCGATGGCGGCTGGATCCGGGTGCTCGGCGCCGGCAACGTCCGGCTCGCGCGCACGATCGCGGGATGGAACGGCCTGCCGTGCGATCCGGGCGACGCGTATCTCCCGGGCGCGATGTTCGTCGCCGATGACGTGCTCGGCGGGATGTACGCCATCGATGTCGGGGCGCTCGGCGCCGCCGCGGCCGGTCACATCTGCTACTTCGCACCGGGTGCGCTGGCGTGGCGCGACACGGGCTTGACGTACGGTGAGTGGCTGCGGCACGCGATCGTCGATCCCGACGACGCCTACTCGCGATGGGATGGTTGGGAAACAGACGTTCATTCACTTCCAGGCACCCACGCGTTTCTCCTCGATCCTTCGCCGTGGGAGCCGGGTCCACCGTTCGTGGATCGCGCACGCCGACCGGTCACGATGCGCGAGCTTCGCGACGCGTTGCTCAGGCGTTCGTAGTGGATCGCGACGTGATCGCGACCTAAAGTGACGCTCATGGCACGTCTTCGGGGGATCGCCGCGGCCCTGGCTCTGTTCGGTTGCGGCGACAACGCGGTGGAAGTGGACGAGGGGATCCAGAATCCCGTGCGCGATGCGTACGACACCTGGGTGAAGATCGAGCCCCCCGGTGTCGTGTGCGGTAACAACACGCCGTACAAGCTGTTCGCGAACTTCTCCGACAAGAGTGACAACCTCGTCGTCGTGTTCGAGCCCGGTGGTGCGTGCTGGGACTATCCGAGCTGTACCGGCCAGGACGGCATCCGTGGCGCCGCCAACATCAACGGCATCCCCGACGATCACTGGGAGCTCGCGCCGTTCATCTCGCCGTTTCTGTCGCGCTTCGACGACACCAACCCGTCGCGCGAATGGAACATGATCTACGTGCCGTATTGCACCGCCGACGTGCACACGGGCAACACGATCGCGACGTACACCGAAGACGGCGAGCCGCCGGTCGAGTTCCATCACGACGGCCACGATGTCGCGAAGCAGATCGTGAGTTATCTCGACGGTGAGTTCATGCACGTGCCCAAGCTGCTGGTCACCGGTTGCTCGGCTGGCGGCGTCGGCTCGCTCGTCAATTACCGATTCCTTCGCAACGGGATTCGCGCCGTCAAGAAGGGCTACATGATCGACGACTCGGGCCCGGTGTTCCCGTCGTCGGGCTACTCGCAGCCGCTGCACTCGATGATCCGCGGCGCGTGGAACCTCGACTCGCTGATGGGCGAGATGCCGCCGAGCTTCACGCTCGACGACATGGGCACGATCAACACCGCGCTCGCCGACGAGTTCCCCGACGATCGGCTCGCCACCACGTACTTTCGTCGCGACATGAACTTCTCGCTGTACTCGTACGAGCGATTCTACAACTTCCCGCCGAAGGCCGAGATCCTGCGGATGTGGGACGCGGATACGCAGCTGCTGACCGCACAGTACGATTCACGCGCGAACCTCAAGTACTTCATCCCGTACTTCCGCGGCATCAACGACAGCCACTGCACCACGGTGCTCAACTTCGCCGGGTCCGACATCGAGGACCACGACATGACGCTCGCGCAGTGGGTCAACGACTTCGTCGGCGATCAGCCAATCGAGAGCATGATCGAAGCGCCTGTGCCCGGCGAAGACGACGAGTGAGTGACTGGCGGAGTCATCCGCTGTGCGGACCCCGCGAGACGTTACCCGCGCGGTTCTGGGGACCGGAGTCGTTCAACCCCGAGGCGTGGCTTGATCTCGCTCCGCTGTTCTCGCTGGAGGCAGAGCTCGCGGCGATCCTCGACGCGCTCGGCGATAGCACCGACGTCGTCGACGTCGGCGGTGGCACCGGGCTGATCACGCAGGCCGTCGCGCGCCGGATGCCGGTGCTGGTGATCGAGCCGTCGGCGGCGCAGCGCGATCATCTGCCGCCGGGGATCACGGCACGCGAGGGCCGAATCGAGGCGCTGCCTCTCGAGGATCGCTCGCACGATGCGGCACTCGCGACCTGGGTGCTGCAGTACACCGACGATCCACAGCGCGCGGTTCGCGAGCTCGCGCGCGTCGCGCGACGGCGTGTGGTGATCGTGCAGGGCGCACCGAGCAACGAGCTGATCGACATCTACAACATCGAGGCGAGGGTCGTCGGTGCATCGCTGGGGCATCACGGGTTGCTGGTCTCTGGCGCCGCCGAGATCCTCGAGCAGGCCGGGTTCTCGATCGTGCTCACGCACGTCCCGATCCCGTGCACGCCTCGCGATGCGCGCTCGCTCGCGGAGATCTTCGCGCGCATGCACTGGTGGCAGGATCCAAAACTCGCCGAGATCATCGCGGCGACCACGCCGGTGATCGCGACGCTGCTCGCGGCCAGGGGCATGGTCACCGATGACGCGGTCGTGATCTCGGCGACGCGATGATTCGCAACTTCGCGCGCAACGTGTCGTTCACGCCGCGCAGGCGCGTCACGCCACGCTCGGTCGACGAGCTTGTCGCGATCGTTCGCGAGTCGAAGCGCGTCCGTGCCGTCGGCGCCGCACACTCGTGGTCACCGGCGATCGTCACCGACGACACGCTGGTGTCCTTGGATGCGATGGCGAGCCCGATCGCGATCGATCGCGAGACCTTGCAAGTCACCGTGCAGGGCGGCATGCGGCTGCGCGCGATCAACGCGTACCTCGACAACCACGGCCTCGCGATGATCAGCCTCGGCTCGATCGATTCGCAGACCGCGGCCGGTGTGATCGCCACTGGCACCCACGGCAGCGGATGTAACTTCCCGTGCCTCAGCGCGCAGGTCGCGAAGCTCGAGCTGATCGACGGTCGCGGCGAACGGGTCACACTCACACGAGGCGACGCGGACTTCGCCGGTGCGGTCGTCGGGCTCGGTGCGCTCGGTGTCGTGCACGCGGTCACGTTCGACGTCGTCCCCGCGTTTCGCCTCCACGACCTCACGAAGTGCGAGCCGTTCGATGAGGTCGTTGACCAGCTCGACCGGCATCTCGCGAGCGTCGATCACTTCAAGGTCTGGTGGCTGTGCCCCGACGAGCGCGCGATCGTCTATCGCTATCGCCGCACCGACGAGCCCGCGAATGACAGTGGGTTCCGGCGGTGGGTCAAGGAGCGCATGGTATCGGTCGGCGTCTATCGCACGCTGCTCGCCCTCGGCCAGCTGCGCGCGCGCCGCTGGATCCCCGGCATCAACCGGTTCCTCACCACCGAGGCAGGGCGGCCGCTCGATCGCATCGTGCCGAGTCACATCGGCTACCTCACCCCGATCCCTCCCCGGCATCGCGAGGCCGAGTGGGCCTTCGAGCTCTCGAATGCGAAGGAGCTGCTTCGCGAGTATCGGCGGTTGCTCCCCGACGGTGGCCACACCTACAACTTCATCCAGGAGCTGCGGTTCAGCCGAGCCGATGACCTGTGGCTGAGCCCGGGCTATCAGCGCGACTCGATCTGGTTGTCGCTCTACAACGTCGACCGCGTGAACTGGAACGCACAGCTCGCGAAGTTCGAGGCGTTCGCACGCGCGCACGGCGGCCGCCCGCACTGGGGCAAGGAAGCGACGTTCGATCGCGCATATCTGCGCGGCCAGTACACGCGCCTCGACGACTTCGCCGCGCTCGTCGCGCGCTTCGATCCCGAGCGAAAGTTCCGCAACGCGTGGATCGACGAGCTGCTCGGCTAGCGCGGTACGGCAGGGAGCGGCACGAAGACGACCTTCGGGGTGCCCTGCAAGATCAACGTGGCGACGGGCAGACCTTTCGGATCGACGACGGTCAGCGAGATCCCACCCCGCGCACGCACCGCCGGCGCCGCCGCCTCGAGCACGCGCCTCCGATCGAACTCGGACTTGTTCGCCCACTCGCCGTCGGCGAGCACGCCGAGCATCGCGCCGTCCGACAGCACGATCTCTCGCAGCGGGATCTCGGTCGTGATCTCGGCCGGGGGAATCTTTATCGAGTTGCCTCCACCCGACGAGCCGCTCTCGCCAAACGTGAAGTATGCCGACATGCCGGCGGCGCCCAGCCCGATCACGCACGCGATGATGGCGAGCTTCTGGCGCGACGACTCCGCGGCCACGGCCCGCTGCGGGATCGAGACGGTCTCGATCGCTCTCGCGAGCGGCGGTGAGGTCGTGGCGCGTGGCGGCGACACGACCTTCTCAAGATCGTGGCCGTCGATCCGGCACTCGCGAGCCTGCGTCTCGATGGTCTCGCGGTCGAGGACCTGCAACACCACCGGCAGGATCACCGTGATCGCGAGCTTGTCCTCGAGGAGCTTGAGCCGGCACATCGGTGGCGTCGCCTGGTCGCGATCGAACCCGGCCTGCGATTCGAGGAGCTCCCAGACGGGCTGGAGTGCGAGCTGTCGCGACTCGGGAAACAGCTCTCGCGTGCTGCCGGCGAGGACCGTACGCAGCGCGTCGGTGCCGACCAGATCGCGGAGCTGCGACCGCGCGAACACCAGCACGATCACGTCGATGATCGTCTGTTCGCTGGGCGTGCTGGCCTCGGGCACGTCAGTCGTTGTCGAGGAAGTCGAACCGAGTGGTCGTGATGTTGCCGTCGGCGTCGACCTGCAACGCCCGATACAAGAAGCCTAGCAAGCCGTCGCAGTCGATATCGCCTAGCCCGTACGCGAAGGCGAAGTTGTTGCCGCCACCGAGCCAGATGTACTGGTAGTACCCGCCCTCGTCGAGGTGGAAGCCGAGCGGACCGAAGCCGGGATCCGCGGCCCACACCGACGGCGCCATCACGGGGGTCTTTCCGGTCGCGGTTCCGCAGGATGCGACGTTCGGCAAGAACCCGCCGGACGGCGGAAACGTGCCCTTCTCGAGCCGGAACACGCGCGCCTTCTTCACGATCGTGTCGAGGCTGAGCTCGATCTCGGTGGACTTGCTCTTCCGCATGTACTGCATGAAGGCTGGAATCGCGATCGCGGCGAGGATGCCGATGATCGCGACCGTGATCATCAGCTCGACCAGCGTGAAGCCGCACTGACGTGTTCGCACCGCTGTCACTGTCCCACGTTCGGATCGCGTTGTGTGAACACTCCCGTGACGACCTCGTGTCGGAGTCGAGCGCACATGACTGCCCGGCTATTGCGCGGTCGCGCCACCCGACGACGACACCTCCGCCGACGCCTCGATGGAGACCGAGAACCGCGCCTCGATCTGCACCGATGACGCAGCGACGGCAGCAAGCTGCACCCCGACACCCAGGCCCTCCTCGCCGACCTGTCGCACCTTCTGAACTTAGACCGACGATCGGAGCTCGAACCAGAACGTCGTCGTACCCTGCGAGCAGGTGACCCCGACGGTGCCGCCGTGCGCTTGCGCGACCGAGCGTACGATCGCGAGCCCGAGGCCCGATCCACCGGATGCGATCCTCAACCACCCGGGGGCGACTCCCTGCGGACCCGCGTGGAGTCCCGGTCGGTCTTTCGTGGAGATTTCGTGGAGCCTGCGAGATCCGCGGGTAGTGTGGCGCAGCGACAACGATCGAGCCGCCAGTGCGACGTGAGCTCCAGATCTTGCGCCCCGTGAGCCAGGCACGCTGATTGCTCGGCGCAACGATCATGCGTCCGCTCCACACCGTGATCGCACTTGTCCTCGCCATGGTCTCTTCCGCGCGCGCAGACCCGCTGTCGCAGTTGAGTGGCCGAGTCCTCGATGCGAAGCACGGCACGCCAGTGGAGTCCGCACTCGTGCTCGTCTCGGGTCCGAGCGGCATCGAGCACCAGCTGACCACCGATGCGGCCGGTCACTACAGGGTCGCGATCAAGCCGGGCTCGTACATCCTGGTCTTCGTCTACGGCACCGCGCGATCGAGTGGTCGCGTCGTCGTCGAGCCGGGGCGCAACGCCTTCCTCGAGGGCCGGGTCGATGCGACCGAGGGCGAGGTGATCGTGATCCGCGATCGGATCCGCCCGCCGGTGCCGCCGCGCCCGACCAACCACAAGTGGGGGAAGGCGCCGCCGTACAGCGATCGCGCCGTGCTCGAGGATGCGTGGACCAAGGCGTGGCTGCTGCTCGATATCGATCAGCGCGGCAAGGTCCTGCGCATCAAGTGGCTCAAGCGTCCCGGCTACGATCTCGAGAAGATCGCGATCGCCGAGGTCGGCAAGCTCGCGTTCGATCCGGCACGCGACGCGAGCGGCAAGCCGATCCGCACGTGGTTGATCTGGAGCATCGAGTGGCCGTCGGCGTGGTGGCTCGACAAGTTCGTCGGCACGCGCGCGGGCATGCCGCCGATCGTCGGCTTCCCGCCGCGCCGGATGGACGACTACATCCCCTGCAAGGGCAGCGGCCCGTGGCACATGGGCTCGCTCCACAAGACGTACAAGGACTGCTCGCAGCCGGATCTGAAGGTCGCGGCGAAGGAGCCGTGGATCACGCCGTGATCACGGTCGCGTGCCGGTCAGCGTGAACGGGTAGTGGACGCGCCGCCGAGCTCGATGCGATCGACCAGCGTCGGCATCCCGGGCTCGCCGAGCAGCGTGAGCTTGACCTCGAGCGTGCCATCCTTGCGTGCGAGTCGATCGAACGCCTCGCCATAGCATTCGAGGAGGAGCGACGAGACGTCGCGGATCGCGTAACGCATCGTCGATTTGTCGAGCTTGCTCGGATCGGGCAGCTCCTCGAAGGCCTTCGGGATCGTCATGTGCCAGGTAATGTGTCGAGCCAGGAACGTGTGACCGAGAAAGTTCACCCAGTGTGACAACGAGTTACACCGGCAGATACCGTTGGACCCACGTTCCGGATCGGTGCGGGCTACGGCAAGCACGTGGCGACCGCGAAGGAAGCCACGGTGGAGGTGAAGCAGGCCAAGAAAACGATTAACGATATCCTGTCGGTCCTGCCGGTCGGCTTCGACGGTGAGCTGTCGGTCGGTTATGCGTTCTAGCGGCCGAGCTCGTGCTGGCGTCGCCGCGTCGCAGGGCCGATCGACCGGCTAGGGACCGAGCGAGCCGACGATCAGCGAGATCGCCGATGACAGCTTCGCGTCCGACATCACCACGCGCACGACGACGTCAGTCTCGTCGGCAGAAACCACGAGCTCGTCGAAGAACATCGCTGCGGCCGTGGTCTGTGCTTGCAACGTGGTCGCGGTCGAGGCTGCGATGGTCGGATCGGGGAATCGGATCCGGATCTGCGCGCTCACGCCATCCGCGATCCGCGCCGAGCCCATCACCAACCGCATCTGCATCCCCATCGCGGCGGCACCGAGCATCTTGGCATCGTCAAACACGAACCACAGGGGATCGTTCGATTCGAGCCTGGTCAGGTGCTCGGTGAACCGCGGGTTGACGCGCAGCGGTGCACCGGAGTCGATCGAGGCGAGCAGGGAGGCCTGATTCGCCTCGGGACCGATCTGGATCACCAGCGTGGTGTCGTCGGCGAACGTGAACACCAGCTTGCTGCCGTCTGCGGGAGTGGTCACCACCCCGTTCTCGATCGTCATCGTGCCGGGCGCTGCGGCATTGGCCTTCTCGATGCAGGCCATCAGCTGGTCGCGCCGGTAGCCGCGGATCACGATCACTCCGTTCCTGTTCGGGCCATCGAGGTCGCGGAGGCCGATCGAGACCCGCTTCACCGACAGCGGGTCGAAGCCACAGGACGCGAAGTACTGGCTGACGTCCGCCGGAATCCGCTGCTGGAGCCGCGGGGCGAGCGTGCTCCACGCGGCCGATTGCTTGAGCTCCTTGAGATCGACCACGACGACCACGGACGAATCGTCGGGGAGGAACCCGAGTGGATCGGAGATCGCGATGGCCCGCTCTGGCCTGGTGACCACCGGCACGGTCGGCGGCGGAGCCGGCGTCGCGCTGGTGTAACAGCCGACGGTGATGGCGATCAGACCGACCAGCGCTCGCATCCATGATGCCGTAGCACACCTGGCCGGCTTGTGGACTTCGTCGGGGCCGGCACCTATCATCGCGGGCGACGAGTGGGGCCGTGCGGATCGCGATCATTTTCTGGGTAGTCAACGTGGCCTGCGTCGACGGGTTTCGCGGCGCGAACGTCCAGATCGATCTGTCGCCGGGCACGCCCGTGCAGGCGTCGGTCGGTCAGACGCCGGGCACGAATGAATTTCCCGAGAACGTGCATCTGCGGCTGTCTGCGATCCAGCACATCGAGGATCGCGATGCCCTGATCGAGGTCCAGCGGTTCGAGCTCCACAAGGTCGTCGACGTCGCGTCGCCGTGCTTCATCGACGTCGGCATCAACGTGCGGTTTCCCGGCATTCACGTCAGCGAGTTCGAGCGCGCGGTGCAGGAAGACACCGGCATCACCGACCTCGCGAATCCGCCCGCGGGTGCGACGGAGCAACAGAAGATCGACGCGGCGACCGCACAGCAGCGGATGCTGAACCTCGCGCGGCTGGGAGGATCGATGGGGATCAAGGTCGTGACGTCGGCGTCGGAGTCGATCTACCCGGCTCTCGATGCGGATTGCACGGGCAGTGGACTGCCGCCGCCGGCGTGTCGCGACGAGGCGTCGAACGCGCGCCGGCTCGCGATCTGTCAGGACACCTGGGCAGCCGATCCGCTCCTCTTCGAGGGCACCGATCGCGTGCTCACCGCACCACTCGCGGGGACAACCTTTGGCTTCGTCGACGGGCTCAACCCGATCACGCCGACTCCGATCGGAGGCGCGCAGTGGTTCGTCGACGTCGCGCTCGAGGAGATCGATGAGTACGCGATCACCGTGCATCCCGATGGCACCGACGATCCAGGCACGCTGTTCCTCGTCGGCACGCCCGTCGATGGACCACGCGGCGTCGATCACGTGCATCTCGAGAGCCCGTCGCTGCCCGGCGTGGTCACCGCCGAGATGACGGTGTTCCCGAACCTCGGCGAGGACGAGGTGAGCTTTTGATGCGGGCGCTGCTCGCGCTGCTCGTGGTTGCTCCTGGCTGCAAGGCCGTCGAGTGCGGCCCGGGCACGTTCGAGAGCGACGGCCTGTGCATCCCCGCCGACGACATCGTCGATCCCGCGACCTGCGGCCCGTTCACCGAGCTGGTCGCCGGCCAGTGCGTGCCGCTGTTCCCGCCGACGACGTGCGACGACGAGAGCACGACGCCCGAGCTCGATCCTTCGACCGGCGTGACGACGTGCATCGGAACCGGCACCGGGTTCGCGTGCGAGCAGCCCGTGCAGGGCAAGCAGACGATCTGCGGTCAGCTCCACGATCTGCAGACCGGCCTGCCGTTCACCGATGGCAATGCGGCGTGCGCGCCGTGTACGACGTCGACGGCAACGGGCGTGTGCTCGCTCGGCTTGCGCGCCATCGACGCGATCAAGTTCGCGATGAACCCGCAGGATCCCGGTGCGGTACTCGCGACTGGCGCGCTCTACCTCGACGATTGCGGCCGCTTCAAGATCCCCGACATCACGTTGCCGACCAACCCGTTCGTCGGGATCGGGATCGACGATGCGGCGCCCGGGATGGCAGGCCCAGCGGGGACGACGAACGCGATCGGCATGGCGACGCCGGCGGTCGCGAACCTCGCGCTGAAGGACTTCGAGGCCTTCATCGCACCGACGGCGACCACCGACGTCTGGGACACCGGCGGGCCGAAAGTCTCCGATGGCATCTTCGTGGCGATCTTCCGCGCGGCGCGGCTCGGCACCGTCGGCCAGGCAGGCGTCACCATCCTGCGCGCGGGCACGCCGATCCCCGGCGACGACTTCTACTTCGCCGGCGCGCCGCGGACGACGATCGATGGCAACGCATCGTCGACGAGCGCGAACGGCACCGCGCTGGTCACCGGCGCGCAACTCGATGGTTACCTCGGCGCGGGTGGCTTGCCCACCGAGTGCTCGTACGAGGGGCACGCCGGCGTCTCGATCCCGAACGTGCTGTTCATCCAGATCTTCCGTCCGAACGGGCCGACGTGCGACCTGTAGCAGCGCTCGTCGTGCTCGCAGTCGCTGGCCCGGCCGGCGCCGATTCGACGAGCGGCGTCGATGGCGCGCTGTTTCGCAGCTCGTACGACACCAACGGTGTGTTCGCCGTCGAGGGTGCGCGACTGCTGCCGCATCACGATCTGTCGCTGAAGTTCCTCGTCGGTTACGGGCGCTCGCCGGTCGATGTCGCGGTGCCCGGCATCGGCGATGGCGCGCGCGACCGGATCCTCGATCAGCTCTTGATCCTCGATATCGCGTTCGCGATGACGCTGGCGAAGCGGTTCGCGATCGGCATCGACGTCGCCGCGTATCGCACGGCCACCGGCGACGGCTACGGCGATCGCGGTCGCTATATGACCGGCAATCAGATCACGACAGGCACGGGCCTCGTCGCGCTGCGCCGGATCTCGAACCTCGATCCGAGCGCCTCGCCCGACGATCCGTCGAGCTATCTCGGCGACGGGCTCGCCGGTCCGCTCGATGCGCGGCTCGGCGGCAAGCTCGCGCTGATCCAGCAACCCACGCTCGCGGTCGCGCTCGTCGGCTCGGTGTTCCTGCCGTTCGGCGAGGACGAGATGCTGCTCGGCGATCGCAGCCTGGTGTTCGAGCCCAAGCTCGCCGTCGAATGGAGACCTGCCTCGACTCGCTCGACTCGCATCATCGCCAACGCCGCGGCGCGGATCCGTCGCCGCACCGTGCTCGAGAGCTTCGATGCCAACGCGGGCATGCTCGACACCGACGCGAAGGTCTTCCTCGACGTCGGGAGCGAAGCGGTCGCCGGCATCGGTGGCGTGCTCGAGGTCTCGCCGCGCGTGCACGTCGGCGCCGAGGCGCAGCTGTTCATCCCGTTGCC
>Ga0105049_10003923_pt1 | contig 17510 bp, 14 predicted proteins | sample MAT06_FD_78087 | JGI IMG/M metagenome (GOLD analysis project Ga0105049, IMG submission 78087) | Freshwater microbial communities from Lake Fryxell liftoff mats and glacier meltwater in Antarctica - MAT-06 | ecosystem: Environmental > Aquatic > Freshwater > Ice > Liftoff microbial mat | place...
GAGACAAGGTCCCGGGCCTCGCGGCGGTCACTGCATACCCCCGCAAGGTGCTCGTCATCGACCGGTCACTCCTCGACGAGCCCGATCCCGGGCTCCGCTTCCTGCTCGGCTACGCGTTCGAGGCGATCCGCGGTGGCTACGCGACGCTCCTGCAGGTCGGTGCACGCCAGCGCCGCGAGCTCGCGATGCTGATGCGCTCGCTGGTCGCCACCGATGGTGAGCTACCGAACGCGGTGGTCGATCTCGTGAACACCGCGAACGAGCACGCGCAGGAAGTCCTCGAGCGCCACGCCGGGACCCGCGATGTCGATCCCGGTGCGTGGGCCGACGGCATGCTCGCGCTCGCCAAGCGAGCGGGCTTGCTCGCGTGCGACGACTTCCAGGCGGCGATCTGGATGGTCGGCCGGCTCTCCGGCGAGCAGCTCTCGAGCCACGACGCCACGGTCGCGCTCGGTGCAGTGCTCGGCGGCGCCGACCTCGTACGGTTCTATCTCTCGGACGACTACCAGCACCTGCGCGACGTCCTGACCGCCTGATCGTGACGACCGTGACAACCGTGATGGTTCCCACGCTCCTACATTAACCTACATGGCCTAAACCATCGGGTGGCTGGATCGAGCCTCCACCTCGCGATAGATTCGCGCATGCAGCCGGTTATGCGATCGTCGTGTAATCAGCCATACCGCCGTTACGTCGAGGACAGAGCGTGAGCCAGAAGTTCCAGTCGGCAGTCCAGCACCGGGGCGACGTCAGCTACGTGAAGCTAGGCGGCGTCATCGACGAGGACAACGAGCTCGGCGAGCTCGTCGAAAAGATCCCGCTCGGCACTGCCGTGATCGATCTCGGCGAGGTCGAGCGCATCAACTCGTGCGGCGTCCGCGACTGGGTGAACTGGCTGTCGAAGCTCGAGGGCAACGGCACACGCTCGGTGCTCGTCGAGTGCTCGCCCGCGATCGTCGCGCAGATCAACCTGGTCAACAACTTCACCGGCAATGGCGTGGTGAAGAGCTTCTACGTCCCGTACTTCTGCCCGGAGTGTGACGAAGAAAAGGTGTTGCTCGTCGAGGCCGGCGACATGGGTCCGCCTCCACACGAGCCACCGACCTGCCGGTGTGACGAGTGCGATCTGGTGATGGACTTCGACGACATGCCGGACTCGTACTTCGCGTTCCTCTCCAATCAGCGGAAGCTGCCCGAGGACTCGAAGATCAGTCAGATGCGGGATCTTGGTGGTGGCAAGGTCGAGAACAAGCACAAGGCGCGGTCGCGAGCGAGCGCGACCAACCTGCCGGGACCCGCGGCGAGCGTGCCGTCGTTGCCGTCGATCCAGCAGCGCTCGAGCGCTGGCGGCTTCGCTGCCGCGCACGGCAGCGGCCCGGGCCGGTTGGCGGCCAAGCCTCCGAGCCGGCCGATGATACCGAGCAACAACAAGGCAGGCAGCCGACCGCCGAGCGGGATGGTCTCGGGCCCGCACACGCCAGGGCAAGCAGGGCCAGGACAGAGCTTCTCCACGCAAGCACCGATGCCGATGCCCGCTCCCCGGTCGAACGCGCTGGTGTTCGTGCTGATCGCAGTTCTCCTCGGCGCGATCGGCGTGCTCGCGTACCTCGTAGTTACGAAGTAACGTGATCGGGCAGACCGTCGGGAACTTCGAGATCGTCTCGCAGCTCGGCCGCGGCGGGATGGGTGAGGTCTGGCTCGCGCAGCAGAAGACGCTGAAGACCAAGGCCGCGATCAAGATCCTCGCAGCGGGTATCTCGAACAACGCGCAGCACGTCGCGCGGTTTCACAACGAGGCGCTCGCGGTCAGTCAGATCCCGCACTCGGGGATCGTGAAGATCTTTGACTCCGGGATGCTCGGCGGGCGCGCGTATCTCGTCATGGAGTACCTGCAGGGCGAGACGCTCGCGAGTCGCATCAAGCGGATGGGCCAGCTCGAGCTGACGCAGCTGTGTGACTTCGGGCGGCAGATCGCGTCGGTGCTCGACGCCACGCACGGCGCGGGGATCACGCATCGCGATCTCAAGCCCGAGAACATCTTCCTCGTGCGCGACGCCGAGATGGTGCAGGGTGAGCGCGTCAAGGTGCTCGACTTCGGCATCGCGAAGCTCGACGCGGCGATCGGTCCGCGGATGACCGCCGTCGGTGCGAGCTCGATCGGCACGCCGAATTACATGTCGCCCGAGCAGTGGCACAGCCTCGCCGAGGCCGACTGGCGCACCGACGCGTATGCACTCGGCTGCGTCGCGTTCGAGATGGCGTGCGGGCGGCCGCCGTTCATCGCCGAGTCGCGCGTCGAGATCTGCGCGATGCACCTTGAAACCCCACCACCGCCGGCGAGCAGCCTGCGCCGCGGCTTGCCACTGCCGTTCGACATCATGGTCTCGCGGTTGCTCGCGAAGGAACCGACGATGCGACCGTCGATGCGCGAGGTGATGGGCGTGTTCACCGCGCTCGGTGAGCAGGCGGGGATCATGCTGTCGACGCTGCGGCCGGGCACCAAGGTCAGCTCCGATTCGATGGGATTCAGGGTCACGCCGCAGGCCGGGTTCGCGTCGCAGACCGATCTGCCGGTCACGCGAGACCACGACGACGCGACACCGGTCGCGGACATGTCGCTGCAGTTCCGCGTCACGCCGCGTGCGGGGTGGCCGTCACAGACCGACATGCCTGTGATGAATTCGCGAGGTGCCTCGCAGGGCATGGAGATGTCGGCGATGAAGCGGTGGCCATGGCTCGTGATCGCCGGGATCTGCGTGGTCGCGATCACGGCGGTGATCGCGATCGTCGCGACGCGCAAACCCGCGCTCGCCGTGTTGCCGGACGCCGCGGTGATCACGCCTGACGCCTCGGTCGCGATCGTCATCGACGCTGCGGTACCTCCACGTCCGCCGCCGGTGAAGCAACTACCGCCGCGGATCGAGCCCGCGCAGATGCCGGAGCTCACCGCGTCGCTCGACGTCATCGTCTGCATCACGGAGGCCGGCGAGGTCGACGACGTGCGGCTCGCGAACGGCGCGACGCCCGACAACGCGATCGAGGCGAAGGTGCTGACGTGGAGCTATCAGGCCGGCACGAAGATGTGTGGACCGGTGACCCTACCGGCCGCAGCCGCAGCGGAGGGTGTGCTGCCCGAGCGCCTGACCCAGAAGTTGTTCGACCACGGCGTCGGTGCGGTGCAGGAGGCGATCTTCGAGTGCGCGGTGCACGGCGAAGGGGCGTTCTCCGTCGAGGTGGTTGTCTCGCCGGCGGGTGTCGGCAAGCTCAAGTCCCTGGCCGGGGCGATCAATCCGCGCCTCAGAAAGTGCATCACCGCCGCGGTGGCGGAGGCGGTGTTCGCGAAGACCAGGCTGGGCGGTAAAGGGAAGACCACCGTCGAATTGGGTGGCTGACGGAACTGTGGCGGTTTGCCAGCCGCGTTACGTTCGCGGCATGACCGAAGGGGATGAGCTCCGTCCACGTGACGATGCGGCGAGTTTGCGGAAGGACATCACCCAGAAGCTGTTCTTCGAGCTGGCGAAGTTCCCCGCCGTCGCGACGCAAAACGACTACTACCTCGCGCTCTCGTACGCGGTTCGCGATCGGTTGCTGTTCCGGTGGATCCAGTCGTCGCGCACGTTCTACACGGGCAAGCACCGCAGCGTGGTGTACCTGTCGGCCGAGTACCTGATCGGCCCGCAGCTCGGCGCGAGCTTGCTGACGCTCGGGCTCGAGGAAGCGGCGAAGTCCGCGCTGGCCTCGTCGGGCATCGATCTCGTCGATCTGATCGAGCACGAAGAAGAGCCCGGTCTCGGCAACGGTGGTCTCGGTCGACTCGCCGCCTGCTACATGGATTCGCTCGCGACGCTCGATCTCCCCGCGGTCGGCCACGGCCTGCGCTACGAGTTCGGCATCTTCGATCAGGACATCCGCGAGGGCTGGCAGGTCGAGCGTACCGATCGCTGGCTGCGCAAGGGAAACCCGTGGGAGGTCCGCCGCTTCGAGATCGAGCACCGCGTCGGCTTCGGCGGCTGGGTCGATCACGTCACCGACGAGCACGGTAAGTACACCGCGCGCTGGCTCCCGGCGCAGATCGTCAAGGGCGTCCCCTACGACACCACGGTGCCCGGCTACGGTACGCAGACGACCAACTTCCTGCGGCTGTGGTCCGCCGTCGCCGACGAGGAATTCGACCTCGACGCGTTCCAGGTCGGCGAGTACTGGCGCGCGGTCGATCAGAAGATCCGCAGCGAGAACCTCACCAAGGTCCTCTACCCGAACGACTCGAGCCCGGCCGGCAAGCAGCTCCGCCTCGAGCAGCAGTACTTCTTCGTCAGCTGCGCGCTGCAAGACTGCATTCGTCTGCTCCTCCAGCGCGCGCCGATCCGCGAGTTCGCAGACAAGTTCGCGGTGCAGCTCAACGACACGCATCCCGCGCTCGCGGTGCCCGAGCTGATGCGCCTGTTGATCGACATCCACGGGCTCGGCTGGGACGAGGCGTGGGATCAGGTGCGGCGCAGCGTCGCGTATACCAATCACACGCTGCTCCCCGAGGCACTCGAGACCTGGCCGCTGCCGCTGATGCACCGCCTGTTGCCGCGCCACATGGAGATCATCTACGAGATCAACCGCCGGTTCCTCGACGAGGTTCGCGCGAGGTGGCCGGGCGACGAGGAGCGCCTCGCGCGGATGTCGTTGATCGGCGAGGCGGGCGACAAGCTGGTCCGCATGGCGCACCTCGCGACCGTCGCCTCGCACCACATCAACGGCGTCGCGGCGCTGCACTCGCGCCTGCTGCGCGAGACGGTGCTGCGCGACTTCGCCGAGCTGTGGCCCGAGCGCTTCATCAACGTGACCAACGGCGTCACGCCGCGGCGGTTCATCGCGCTCTCGAACCCGAAGCTGACCGACCTGATCACCGACGCGATCGGTGTGGGTTGGATCAAGAACCTCGACAAGCTGCGCGATCTCGAGAAGCACGCCGACGATGCCGGGTTCCAGGAGAAGTGGCGCGCGGTCAAGCACCGCAACAAGGCCGACCTCGCGGCGTGGACGAAGCAGACGTACGCGCTCGAGTTCGATCCCGCGGCGCTGTTCGATGCGCAGTGCAAGCGCATCCACGAGTACAAGCGCCAGCATCTGAACCTCCTGCACGCGGTCGCGCTCTACGATCGGATCCGCCGTGGCGAGGACGCCGGCATCTCGCGCACGATCGTGTTCGCCGGCAAGGCGGCCCCCGCGTATCGCGCGGCGAAGTTGATCATCCGGCTCGCGCACGGCGTCGCCGATGCGATCAACGCCGACGCGCGCGTTCGCGAGCGGTTGCGGCTGGTGTTCATCCCCGACTTCAGCGTCAAGACGGCGCAGCGGATCTACCCGGCGGCGGATCTCTCGGAGCAGATTTCGACCGCGGGCATGGAGGCGTCGGGCACCGGCAACATGAAGTTCACGCTCAACGGCGCGCTCACGATCGGCACGCTCGACGGCGCGAACGTCGAGATCCGCGAGTGCGTCGGCGCCGAGCACTTCTTCCTGTTCGGGCTCACCGCCGAGCAGGTCACCGAGCGCAAGCGCACCGGCTACCGCCCGTACGTCCAGCTCGCCGAGGATCAGGAGCTCGCACACTCGATCGATCTGATCACGTCAGGTGAGTTCTCGCCCGGCGATCGCGGGTTGTTCGGACCGCTCATCGACAACCTCGTGCACCACGATCCGTTCCTCGTGCTCGCCGATTTTCGTGCGTACGTCGATACGCAGCGCGACGTCGAGTCGGCCTGGAAGTCGCCGGCGAACTGGACAAGGTCATCGATCATCAACACGGCGCGCGCCGGCAAGTTCTCGTCGGATCGCTCGATCGCGGAGTACGCGAAGAACATCTGGCGCGTGCAGCCAGTCAAGTCGAAATAGCTGCCAAGCGGAGAGCACGTGTTCGTCGTCGACGTGGTTCCGCGGAGAGCCCGTGCACCTTCGCGCTGGTCACCTGCCACCGGCGCACATACGCTCGCGGGGTGCTGCCTCCGCTGTTCGCGAACCTGCCCGCGTGGTTCGTCTTCGACTCCGAGTCGCCGTGGACGCTGCTCGGGGATCCGCTGGACCGCGTGCTCGGCGATGCGGTGACGATCGAGGACGGCGCGCAGATCCATCCATCGGCGGTGATCGACGGGCCCGTGTTCATCGCGGCCAGCGCGCAGGTGAGGCCGGGCGCGGTCATCCGCGGCGGTGCGTGGATCGGCGAGCGTGCCGTCGTCGGTGCGGACACCGAGGTCAAGCGCGGGATCTTGCTCGCGGGCGCACAGGCACCGCACCTCAACTACGTCGGTGACTCGATCCTCGGTGCGGGCGTCAACCTCGGTGCGGGCGTGATCCTGTCGAACCACCGGCACGATCGCGCGAACGTGCGGATCGCTGGCGTCGATACCGGGCGGCGCAAGCTCGGCGCGATCCTCGGCGATGGCGTCGCGATCGGGTGTGGCGGTGTGCTTGATCCCGGCGTGATCGTCGGCCGCGAGTCGCAGACCTATCCCGGCGTGCAGCTGCGGCCGGGCGTCTATCCGGAGCGCAGCGTGATCAAGCTCCGGCAGGAGCTCGAGATCGTGTCGCGGCGCTGACCGGGTCAGTTCTGGCGATTGGCATCGATCGCCGCGACAGCGGCAGGATCGCGTGGCTTGCCGTCGCACTCGCACATGCCGCCAAGGCTGTCGCCAGAATTCGTATCGGACAACCCATCACGATCGCGATCGATGCTGGCGAAGTTCTCGCCATCGTCTTCAACCGTACCATCGTTCGGCTCACCGATAGCCCACAGCACGTCGAGCACGGGCCCGCCGGTGATCGAGAGCCAGCCCATCGTCGGCATCGCTTGAAAGCGTAACTGAACCACTCCGACCCACGCCCTGTTGTTGGGGAGGTCGTCGAGCGCAACCTCGATCTGAGCCAGCTCCGCGGGGGTGTCGATCGCGACGAGGTGCGTCGCGCCGGGGAGATCGGTGGCGCAGTCGTCGCTGTGGTCCCAGGCGTTGCGCTCGTCGATGATCACGCGATACCGCGACGTCTGCCCGAGCAGGATCAGCGTGTAGTCGGCTGGGCATCGCGTGGCATCGAACGCGTCGGGGAGCGCCGCAGCGTCGGGCTCGCCGGTGGTGGGCGCGTAGCTGCACCCGGCGACGAACAACACCCCGAGACGCACGCGATCAGGGTATCCGAGGGCCCGCGTGAGATCTAGAACCGATCGCATCTGTCGATGATGGCGATGCAGAAGGCGGGCGCGGAGGAGACCCACTGCGCATTGGCACTTTCGCCGCTGCGCTTCGAGCTGTGGCGGTGCAACGAGGCCGACGACCACGAGCCGATCGTTTCGATCCTGTTCATCCGTCGTTGACGGTACCCGACTCGCGCCCTTGCGGGGCTCGAACCGGATGTGTGGCCTGACCAGTCGGAGGATCTTCTTCGCGTGTTTCGCGAGGGGCTTGCTCGCGCGGATCTCGGAGATCGCTTTGTCGGTCGCGGTCGGCACCTACCGAGCGTAGCTCAACGCCCCACCAGCATCGGCTGTTCGGCAACCTGCTTGGCGAGCACGTCGGCCAGCTCACGCTTGCGTTGTGGACGTTGCTCGTCACCTCGACCCAGGCGAACTTGCGTGTAGTCGCGGGCGTCCACCCGCACGCTCGCGATCCCGATCTGGCCGCGTAGGTAGAGATCGGTGATTGTGAGCTGGAACCCGGCATCGAGCGCGAGCGCAACGGTCGTGGCAACCAGCAAGGCGTCAGCGACGTAGCTGTGCGAGCGACGCACCGATCCAGCACAGCGACGCGAACGCCGGGACTCCGCAGCCCGCGATCGCACCCGTGATCCACGTGCCCTCGAGCCGCCAGGTCCAGCCGAGCCCGGCCACCAGGCCGGCGATGGCGAACAGCACCCAGAGCGGCCGGAACATGACGTCCTTGACCGCCGGCTCACCACGGCGGAGGTAGCGCGCGTTGCGCATCCGCTTCCTCGTGATCTGGAAGATCTCGGCGACGACGGAGCCGAGGGCACCGGTGATCATCCCGGCGACGCCACCCAGCAGGATCTCGGTGGGACTCAGACGGTCAGCCCCTTCTTGTAGGCGAGCAGTTCTTTCTGGGTCTTGAGGAGGAGCTGGTTGGTCTCGAGCAGCTCCTTGGTGCGGGCGCGGACCTGGTTCGCGAGGCGTTCACGCTCGCGGGCCTCGGTCTCGAGCATCTCCTGGTACTTGACCTGGACGACGGCCTCGTCGGTCACGTTGCGCTGGATCTCGAGGGCGCCGACGTGGTTGCCCTGCTCGTCGGTGATCGGGACGGCCGAGAGGATGAAGCGGAGCTTCTGGGTCTCGCCGACGATGTTGCTGCTGATCTCGTCGAGGCGGACGTGCCGGTTGCCGGCCCAGCACTGCTGGGCGATGCACTCGGTTTTGCAGATGTTGTGCTCGAGGACCTCGAAGCAGTGCTTGCCCTTGAGGCCGCGCGCGACCTGGCGCGGGAGCAGGGCGAAGAAGGCTCGGTTGAAGTCGACGATGCGACGCTCGCTGTCGACGATGAAGTAGCTGTCAACGATCGCGTTGGCGACGCGCTTGAACTCGGTCAGGAACTGGGTGAGCGCCGGAACGGTCACGGGCGGGGACGCCAATGTAGCAGTTCGGAAGTGGCTGGCATACTCTTCGACCGGCCCTCGGCCAGGTGACGGATGAGTGACGGATGAGCCTGTCGGTCAAGATGATGCTCACGACGACGGCGTTGATCGTCGTGACCGTCGTCGGCTCGGGCCTGCTGAACGTGATGAACGTCCGCAAGGCGTTCGACAGCAACACCGAGCAGCAGATCGAGACCTACCGGACGGGCCGGGAACGCGCAGGCGAGGCCTTCACGCCGGTGTTCGCGCGCGCGGTGGAGCCGGCGCTGATCGACAAGGGCGATGACATGTCGACCCGCGCGCTGGTCAAGAACACGGTGGCCGCGGATACCAAGGAGACGCCCGACGGCACCGAGCTCGGGCTGCGGTTCGCGCTCGTGCTCGACGGCAATCGCAACGTCGTCGCGCAGTGCATGGAGGATCCGCAGCCGAGGTGTCTGGAGGAGGGCTCGCATCCGCCGGTCAGTGACGCCCTCGGGATCACGTCGCAGGCGTGGACGACCGTGCTGGTCGCGTGGGAGTCGGCAGCAAAGGCGGGCAATGCGCCCCTCGTTCGTGTCGAGTTCGCGAGTGGCGAGACCAAGTATCGGGTGTTCGCCTATCCGGTGATTACGGGGGCCGAGGCGACGGCTGCGGCGGCGCTCGCGACCGAGCCGGGCCCGCGGCAGGGCTACGTCATGCTCGGCTATGACCTCGCCCCGATCGCCTGGTTCGAGGCGCAGGCCGAGGCTGCCAAGAGCGCGGCGGTGAAGCGCGCGGCGTTGTATACGGCGGGCGTCGGTGCGCTGTTCGCGTTGATCGGCACGGTCCTCGCGATCCTGCAGGGGCTGTCGATCTCGCGGCCACTCAAGCAGCTCGCGTGGCGTGCGGATCAGATCGCACGTGGTGATCTGAGGGCGCGCGCGGACGTGACGTCGACCGACGAGATCGGTGTGCTCGCACAGAACTTCAACTTCATGGCCGACCAGATCTCGTTGCTCCTCGAGCAGACCGCCGAGAAGGCGCGGATCGATCAGGAGATCGAGGTCGTGCGCGTGATCCAGGAGACGCTGGTGCCGTCGTCCGAGCAGGTGACGCGCGACGCGCTGGAGTTCGCCGGGTTCTATCAGCCGGCGGAGCAGACCGGTGGCGACTGGTGGACCTGGCACGAGCTCGACGATGGCAAGATCCTGATCGTCATCGGTGATGTCACCGGGCACGGCGTGCCGAGCGCGATGATCACGGCCGCCGCGAAAGCCGCGTGTGATGCCGCGCGCTACGTCCATGGCGACAACCTGACGGTGACGCGCCTGCTCGAGATCATGAACCACGCGATCTCCGAGGCAGGACGGCGACGGTTCGTGATGACGTGCTTCGCGTCGATCATCGATCCGAAGGCGCGCACGATCACGTACGCCAACGCGGCGCACAACTTCCCGTACCTGTATCGGGTCTCCGACGGCAAGGGCGAGTTCGGCTCGCTGATGACGCGCGGCAATCGGCTCGGCGACGATCCGATGTCGACGTACGAGGCCAGGTCCACTGACCTGAGGCCGGGCGACGTGCTGGTCTGGTACACGGACGGCATCGTCGAGTGCGACGGTCCGAGCGGCGAGGAGTACGGGGAGAAGCGGTTCCGCGCGTCGGTGAAGCGCTCGTCGCTACTGCCGGCGGCCGAGCTGCGCGACGCGGTCGCGGCCGATGCCACGGCGTACTTTCAGGGCACCGCGCGCAAGGATGACATCACGCTGATCGTCGGGCGGATCGCATGAGGCAGCCGACAGGAATCGGCCTCGCCCTTGTGATGCTGCTGGGGGCTTCGGTGGCGCGGGCGGGTGTCGAGGACGATCTGCGCGATGGCGATCGCTACTTCGAGGACGCCGAGTGGCTGAAGGCCGCGACGGCGATCGAGCGCGCGATCGCGAAGGCGCCGGGGCAGGTGCCCGCGACGGCGTACGGCAAGCGCGCCGCGATCTACATCATCCTCAAGAGCTACGCGCCCGGTCTCGACTTCATCGCGAAGGCGAAGCAGCGGCATCCGGGGGCGCCCGAGATCCTCGAGCAGGAAGCGCTGATCCTGTGGGAGACGGATCGGCGCATCGAGGCGATCGCAGTGGCCGAGCAGGTGGTCGCGACGCGGCCGCAGACGTTCACGAATCAGAAGCTGATCGGCGAGCACTACGCGGCGCGCGATCCGGGCAAGACCGTCGTCGCGTACGAGGCGTACCTCGCGGCGCGGCCAGCGAACCTCGAACCCGGCGACGTGTTGCCTCGTGTGCGACTCGGGTTCGCGTACATCGCGGGTGCGCGCGAATCGATCGCCGCGTCGAGCGAACCGCGCGCACGCGAGCTGTACGCCAAGGCGGCGGTGCAGTTTGAAGTCGTGCAGCGTCGGCATGCGAGCCGGCCGAATGCGCTGCTCAACGCGGACAACGGGCTGTGCGCCGCATACACCGGGCTCGAGCGGTTCGACGAGGCGGTCACCGTGTGTGATCGGATCACGCGTGATCCGAAGCGCGTCGATGCGGCGGCGAGCGCGTGGTTCAACCTCGCGACCGCGTATCTCAAGCGCAAGAACCTCGCGCAGGCGCGCACGTCGGCCACCGAGTACATCAAGCTGCGGCGAGGCGAGGCGCGCGGATACTTGTTGTTCGGCGACGTGCAGTTCGAGACTCGCGAGTACGCGCTCGCGCTCGACAGCTACGGCCGCGCCGAGAAGCTTGCCAAGGCGGACCAGACCCGCGAAAAGCTGAAGATCTCGATCGGCCTCGGCAAGACCTATCGCCGGTTGCCGACGCCGAACCCGACGCTGGCGATCGACAAGCTCGCGGCGGCGTCTGCCTCGAACCCGACGAATACCGAGCTCGCGCTCGAGCTCTCCGGCGCGTATCTCGAGACCAAGCAAGATGCGAAGGCCCTCGGGTTGGTCGATGCGCTGATCGTGGCGCCCGGGTTTGGCGATGCCCCGGTGACCGATCGCGCGGCGGCGCTGGTCGTCGCGGGCAAGGCGCGGTTCAACACCGGCGAGCTCGACAAGGCACGCACGCGCTTCGAGGCTGCGCACAAGCTGCGTCCAGATCTCGCCATCCGTCGCGCGCTCGTGATCACGATCAACGAGCAGGCGGCGGGCAAGGATCCGAAGGTCGCGCGTGCGTTGCTCGATCAGGCAACCGCGATCGATCCGGCATCGCCGATCACCATCGCGAACTTGGCGGTGTTGTCGCTCGCGGTCAACGAATGCGATGCCGCGCGCAACCAGCTCACCACGCTCGAGGGGATTCGCGGGCATGATGCGGCGCTGCGCTTGCGCCTACTCGCGCGGAGCTACACGTGTGGAGCGCGTCCGGATCCGAAGCGCGCGTCGGAGACCTACGCGGCGGCGGAGAAAGCGGCGCGGCGAAACAATGCGTCGGTCGCCGAGATCTATGTCGAGTGGGCGCCGCTGCTGTGGGAGACCGAGCTCGACGACAGCATCGTGAAGCTCGAGATCGCGCTGCGCACGCAGGATCCGGAGATCGCACCGGCGGCGCGTCGCAACCTCGCGCTCGCGATGTATCGACGCGGCTGGAAGCGCCTGCGTGAAGGTAAGGACGCCGTCGCCGACTTCGAGCGCGCGCGGGTGCCCGAGCTGCGTGGGGTCGAGGTCCAGGTCGTCGAGCTGTCGTATGCGCTCGCGCTCCTCGAGGCGAATCGCGCCGCCGACGCCGCGAAGACGTTCAAGGCGCTCGCCGCGAAGGGCGATCAGGCGCAGTACCTCAAGCCGCCGTTTGCGCGGATCCCGGGGCTGTTCACCGCGTATGCGAACTACCGCACCGGCACGCTCGCCGCGCGTCAACAGGCGGCCGTCGAGCTGACGAGGCTCGAGAGTGAAGCGCAGGGCTTCGCACCGCGGTTGCGCGAGCTGCTCGCCGGAACCTGGGAAGCGATCGCCTACGATCAGTGGCGCGCGGGCCAGCTCGGGGCGGCGCGTCGCTCGCTCGATTCCGCGGACAACTACGCGAGCGGCGACGTCAAGCGGCGCACCGGCATGGATCGGATGGCGTTGGACCTCCCGCGCGCCGACCTGCGTGCGCTCGAGGCGCTCGGGACCAACCCGATCGAGGCGCTCGTCAACCTCGGCATCGTGTACGACCTGCGCGGGCGTCACAAGGAAGCGCTCGAGGCGTGGCAACGTGCGCGTGGCCGCGTCCAGGTCCGCGATCTCCAGCGCTGGATCGACGGAAAGAAGCGGGTCCATGGTTTGTGACGAGCGGGCTTACGTTTGTTCGCGCAGTGCTTCCGCGCGCGTGAAGACGTGGATCCTGTCGCCGATCTTCGTGCTGCTGATGCTCGGTGTCGCGCATGCGCAGCCGCGGAAGCTGACGCTCGGGATCTATACGCCTACCGTCGAGTTCGGGGCGGCGACCGCACGCCTCGCGTACGTCAAGTCGCTCGCCTCGGCGATCGAGCAGAGCACGGGGATGGCCGTCGAGGCGCAGTCGTACGCGAACCTCGGCGCGCTCGTCCGCGCGAACGTCGACTTCGCGATCGTCGATGGTCCTTGCTACTCGACCAACCTCAGCTGGCGCCTGCTCGCGAACGCGAATGTCGGTGGTGGTGTCTCGCGCGCCTGGGCGCTGTTCGGCAATGCCGCTGGCGATCTGTCGTCGCTGCGCGGGAAGAAGCTCGCGTACGTCGCGGGCTGCAGTGATGCCGCGTTCGTCGATCACGCGATGTTCGAATCGGAGGTCGATGCGGCGTTGTTCGGCGCGCGGGTCGCGAAGCAGGACCTCACCGGTGCGATCGCCGAGGTCGCGTCGTACCGGACGGCGCAGGCGGTGTTCGCGCCGGCGTCGACGAAGGGACTGACCAAGATCTTCGACACCGGCTCGGTGCCGAACCCGGCGTTCGTGGTGATCGGCAAGCCGCCCGCGCAGATCGTCGGCAAGGTCGCCGCGGCGGTGCTCGGCTTCAGTGGTGGTGGTGCGATCGCCGGCTGGGCGAGGCCCGATCGCACGATCTACACCGCGTTCGCGGGGCGCCTCAAGCGCGCAGTGAAGGCAGGCGTGTTCGCGGTGCCCGAGCCGGTGCGGATCGATGCGCGTGATGTGCTCGTCGAGCCCCCGTCGTTGCGCGAGCCGGCGAGCATCGATGTGCGTAGACACTGGGTGCGAACCCCGGGACGCCTGGAATAGCCAGCGCAGCTGACCGCAGGTCGGACTGCATGGACCGACATCGGCGCCGTACCAGCGGTGCACTGGTATGACAGCCGTTGCATGGTGAGGCGGCGCGGGCAGGCGATCCAGAGCCGTCTGCGCGGGTACTCCAGTTGCAGATGCAAGAGAGGCATGATGAGAACCTACGTCGTCGCGATCAGCCTGTTGACCGCGTGTGGTGGAAGCGACCTCGATCCGGGCTCGGGTAACGACCCTGGTGCCGGGAATGGCACGTTGGTGGTCGACGGAACCGCGCGCGCCGAGCCGCGGGTGTCCAACGCGTTGGTCGCGAGTGACTTCGACACCGAGTTCGAGGTGCGCGTGCAGCTCCAGGGCGTCGACGTCACCACCGGCAGCGTGGTGGTGACCTCTGAGAGCGGGGCCTTCGAGCTGACCCTGTCGGACCAGCGCTGGCGTGGCAGCTCGCCGCGCTACGACGAGGTCTACCTCCTCGACGTGGTGAACGGTGAGGACACCGTCGAGGGGGTTCGGGTCGATGGCCCCGACATCCACTCGTTCGTCGATCCACTCCCCGGGGCGACCGTCGATGCGACGCTGCCGCTCGAGATCCAGTGGACGGGGGACCGCGGGGCGGTCTCGGCCTCGATCGATGCCGACGAGATCGACACGGTCGCGATCTCCGACAGCGGGACCTTCAGCCTCGCGCCCGGCTCGCTCAAGACCGATAGTGACAAGGCGCGCGAGAACACGCTGCGGTTGACCCGCAACAACCTCATCGTGCCCGCAGGTGCGGCGGCGGGCTCCGAGTGGCGCGTGTCGATCCGGAACGAGATCCAGGTGCTCGCGGCGCCAGCGCCGTGAGCTACGCGAGCGAGATCAGCTCTTCGAACGCGGCGTAGTAGCTCCGGCGAAACGCCGCCAGCGTCGCCGTCCCCGCACTCGCCCGGTGCGTCACCAGATTTCGCACCGCCGCGAGCGTGTGCAGCCGATGCGCGAGCGCGATCGTGCGCTCCGGCGTCTTGTGCCCGAGCTTCATCAGGTTCTTGAAGCCCGTCGGATGATCGACGGCGAACAGCACCATCATGCGCGACCACTCGGTCACCGAGAGCGGCGAATCGAGGCGCTTGCGCCGGTGCTCTTGCAGCTCGCGCACGGCATTCGGGATCGCGCGCAGCGGCACGTCGACCCTGGCACTGCCGACCTCTGCCGGATCGCGCCACTTCGGTTCGATCCAGCGCTGGAAGCCGGGCCAGCTGCCGCCGATCACGCGATCGACGTAGTCGAACAGTGCGGCGGGCTCGCGTTGCAGCGTGGCGAGCCGCGGTCCGAGCCACGCGTGGACGTAGTTCTCGAGCACCTTCATCCACAGGGTGATCGGCGGCGACAGATCCGCGTCGGGTGTCGAGCCGGTGGTCTGGAACAGCTGCTCGGCGGTGCGCAGGCTGCGCACGAAGTTGTCGAACCCGGCGAGCTTGGACATCTGCGCGTAGGCCGGGAACTCCTTCGCGATCTCGGCATCGACATCGAGCGCCGGCGCGTCGGCGGGTATGGCGGTCTCGAGCTTCATCCGCAGCAGCGGCTCGAACGCGGGGTCGTCGGCATCCACGCGATGGAGCGCAGCATCGATCTCGTCGACCAGCTCTCTCGCGTGCGCGCGGGAGATCGTGAGGCCCGCTGCCAAGGTTGCACGTGCAGCGACATCGCCATCGCTCGAGATGAAGGCGATCGCCTGCGCGAGCGCACCGGGCGTGCCGAGCCGGAGCAGGCCGGCGGCGGCGCGCTCGTGGACGGCGGGATCGTCGTCGCGGAAGGCCGCGATCAGGGCGGCCTCGGTGGCCGGATCGGCGAGCTTGCCGAGTGCCCACGCGGCGGCACCGCGCACGGAGGCCGAGTCATCCGCGGTGAGCTGCGCGATCGTCGTCGCGGGGACGGCACCACCGAGCAGGCCCGCGATCTCGGCGCCGGCTTCGCGCAGCCGCGCATCGGGCGAGGTCAAGAGCTGGCTCGCACGCGGCGCCAGGCTCGCGAGGTCACCGGCGTCCGGCGAGGTCGCGACCAGCGCATTGGAGGCGGCGCCGAGCACGCGTGGATCGGTCTCGGTGCGCACCATCGCGGCGACCTGGGTGGCGACGCTCGGCATTCGCAATTCACCCAGCGCGACGTACGCCGCGAGTCGAAGATCCGGCGGTTCGCTCGACGCACAGCGCTTGACCAGTGCAGGTGCGAGCTCCGCGAGCCCGAGATTGCCGGCACCGTACGCGGCGCGACGACGCACGAGTGGATCGGCATCGTCGAGCATCGGCGCGATGATTCGCGAGATCGCGGCGCTGTCGTTGGTGGCGCGGCTCGCGAGCTGCAGCGCCCACAACACGGCGCCACGGATCGTCGGCGCCTCGGACGTCGCGAGGTCGCCGATCCGATCGATCAGCTCGATGCTGGTCGCGAAGGCGCCCATCGCCTGGACGGCGGCGGCGCGCAGCACGTCGTCGACATCGGCGTGTGCGAGCGCGGCGAGCGCGGCGCGCTCCCAGTCCTGATCTGCTTCGATCGCTCCGACCGCACGCGCACGCACCGCTGCCGGAAGATCCGTTCGCCCGGCGAGTGCGAGCAGGTAGCGCGTGATCTCGGCATCGCGAAGCTCGCCCAGGATCTGGACGACGCCCTCCGGATCCTCGACGAACAGCACCTCCGCTTGCTCGATCACCGTCTGCGTCGGTAGCGTGCGCAACCGTCGCGCGAGGATCGCTCGCACCGCGCGATCGGGCTCGCCGAGGGCGACCAGGAAGCGCTCCGCCGCATCGCGATTGCGCTCCGCCTTGAGCGCGCGCGTGGCCTCGGTCGCCGCGATCCGGACCTCCGCATGATCGTGACGCGCGAGCCGGCGCAGCACCGGGCTGACCTCGAGCGCGCCGAGGTCGGCGAGGTATCGCACCGCCGCGATCTGCACCTCGGGTTCGAGGTCGTGATCGAGCACGACGAGCGCCGATTCGCGGCCCGCAGGCGAGCGGATCTCGGTCAGCGCGGTGAGCGCCGCGGCGGCTTCCGTGGGATCGCCGAGCACGAGCGGCACCAGGCGATCGATCGCGCTCATCGCGCCCATCCGTCCGAGTGCCGCGATCGCCGCTCGCCGCAGCTGCGACGACACGCCATCACCGAGGAACGACGCGACCGCCTCCTCGAGCGCCGGAAACCCCAGCCCACCCGCGGCCTGCAGCGCGGCGGCAGCGACGTTGGGATCGCGATCGGTCAATCGCCGATGGACGAACGGCAGCAGCCAGATGTTGCGAAACCCGCGACCCATTGCCTCGAGCACACCGCGGCGGTCGGCGGCGGTATCGGCGATCCGTGCAGCCTCGAGCAACGCGAAGGCCGCGCGCTCGGCGACTTCCCACTCGGCACCGAGCGCACGCCCGGCGAGATCGCCGAGCAACCGACACGCGTCGAGGCGCGCACTGCGCGTCGGCGCATCGATCGCGGCGGCCGCGAGGAGCTGGACCGCATCGGCGGCGGTGGTCTCACCGTGCTCGAGTCGGGTGCGCAGCCGTTCCGCGTTGGTCTCCTCGACGGCTTCACTCATGGTTCCTTCGACTGTAAGGTGCGCGCACCCGTGTCGTCCCGCTTCTCGTTGCCGATCACGCCCTGCGCGGCCGACATCGACGAGCTCGGGCATGTCTCGAACCTCGTCTATCTGCGCTGGGTCCTCGAGATCGCCACCTCACACTCGTCGTCGCTCGGCTGGACGCACGCCGA
>Ga0105049_10003924_pt1 | contig 17508 bp, 13 predicted proteins | sample MAT06_FD_78087 | JGI IMG/M metagenome (GOLD analysis project Ga0105049, IMG submission 78087) | Freshwater microbial communities from Lake Fryxell liftoff mats and glacier meltwater in Antarctica - MAT-06 | ecosystem: Environmental > Aquatic > Freshwater > Ice > Liftoff microbial mat | place...
CAGATAAACTGGAGTAAACGATGTCCCGAACGATTCGCATTGTTGCGTTGCTCTTTGCAGGTACTTGCCTGTGCGTGCTGGCTGGCACGGTGGCTTCGCAGCAAGCCCGAAAATCGGATACTTCACCGCGGCTCGAAGCGATCGCGGACACGAAGCTGTTGATGGTCGGTCTCGCAAAATCGAACATGGATGGCCTCGGCAAAACGCTTAAAGATCGCCCCGCCGATGCGGAAGCTTGGGGTTACGTTCGCGGGCAGGGATTGTTGATCGCCGAGACGGGGAATCTGCTGCTGATGCGGCCACCGAAGTCGCGGCAGGCGCAAGATTCGTGGATGATCTTCTCGGTGTCGCTTCGCGATGCCGGGGTGAAGATCGCCAAGGCCGCCGCAGCCAAAGACTACCCCGCCGCCCGTTCCGCCGTCGCCAGCATGTCCAACGTCTGCAACCACTGCCACGAAGCGTTTCGCGTCGCCGAGCGCATCGTACCGCTCGCCGATTAATCCGGTAGTGGCTTCCCTTTTGTTTCCGGGGCGAAACAAATCAGGATGAGTCCGACGAGGTAGACGCCGCCGACTACGGCACAGGCGTTGCCGTAATCGTTGCCAAAGAGTAATAGCAAGTTCGCCATTTGCAAGTTGCCGACGGCCGCGATGATCCGTCCGAAGTTGAAGGCGAAGCCTTGCCCGGTGGCGCGGACGGAGGTGCGGAATAACTCGGGCAAATACAGCGGCAACCAGCCGTAAAATGACGCAGTTGTCATGCCCATCAGACCGGCGGAAAAGATCAGTATCGTTCCGTATTGCGTGTTCAGTTTGTAGAAGCCAACCATAACGAGGAACGAGAGTATGCACAGGATCGCGTAGATAATCCGCCTGCCATAACGCCCGCCCAGCACAGCACCGAGGACGCAACCGATGGCGGCACCCAACGACGACGAAATCTGCATCAGCGGGATCGCTTCAGGGGGTGCGGGGAAACTGGCCGAGCCAACCCATTTGTACATCCACATGACACCAGACCATGTTGCAAGTAGCGGCACGCCGCTCAGCCCCGCCGCGAGTAACATCGTTTTCAGCGTGCGACGCCGTTCCTGCGCTGGCAAACCCACGCGACGCAAGTAGCAGCGAACGGGGTAGGTGTAACCCGCCGTCACCACGATCAGGCACGCAATGGAGACGAAAATTCGCAGCGTCATCGTGTGATCGAAACCGAAGTCGCCCCATTGCGTCGTGTCGGTCGCCCACACGTAGATCATGACGGTGGCGGCGATGGCTCCGATCAGCACGCCTATCAAATCGCGCGTCGACCAGTTCGAGACGCGCCCCGTTTTCTTCTCGGCTTGCCACTTCTCGGACTCGGGAACGAACAGGCGTAGCAACAGCGTCGAGAGTGCCGGTACCGCGCCGATGAGCATCAGCAATCGCCAGTTTCCGTTGGCAGTCAACGAGAGTGCCCACGATTCGGGACAGCCGATTTGCACAAGAAAACGAGGAATTTCGCCGCCGAATTGCAGTAACGTGTAGGCAATCGAGCCGATGAGCGTGTAGCCGAGGTTGCCGAACGCCCCGATCCAGCCCGCGAGCCAGGCACGTGAGGAGTTCGGCCAAAGCTCCATTACGAGTGCCACACCGAGCGCCCATTCCCCGCCCATTCCGAGCGCACCGATGAACCGAAGTACGGCGAGGTGCCAGACTTCCTGCGAGGCCGCACTCAGCCCGCTACACAGCGAATAAACGAGTACGCTTACCGTCATGGCCCGTACGCGGCCAATCCGATCGCCGAGCCAGCCGAACAGCACGCCGCCCGTTGCGGCCCCAACCAGAAACATCGCGATGATGACGCCAAACCATCGGTTTACGTTTGCGTCACCCTTGCTTGCCCCCATCAGTTCGGCGAGTGCGGACTTCGCAACGAGCGGAAACAAGCCCATCTCCATGCCGTCGAACATCCAGCCGAGCAAAGCGGCCACAAGAGCTAACCAGCGTGCTTTCCGCGTCGAATACGACATAGCTTCTGCAGTCATGATGAACTCGACGAGTTGTTTGGCAGGATGATTCCAAACCTACGAGAATCCACTGCGCTTCGTAGATGCTAGCGCCGATTTCGACTTGCGGATTCACGAAACGGTGATTGCAGCGACGGTGATCGATGCGGTAGAGTGGTGTTTGTTTTGTGGGATTCGATTCTGCCGAGATTGTACTTATGATGTCGAAACCGATCCTGATTCTGTCGATGCTCGCACTCTCGCCATTCGCACTCGGACAAGGGTTTTCGCCAAAGGAAGCCGTTTCGCGTATGACGCTGCCACCGGGGTTCACGGTACGTGCAGTGGCGACTGAACCGATGATTCGCCAGCCGTTGAGTATGTCGTTCGACGAACGCGGGCGGTTATGGGTGCTGCAATACTTGCAGTATCCGAATCCAGCGGGATTAAAGGCAGTCAAGCAAGATCAGTATCTGCGAACGATCTGGGATCGCGTGCCCGAACCGCCACCAAAAGGGCCTAAGGGTGCGGATCGCATTACGATTCTTTCCGACCCCGATGCCCACGGTGTCTATCGCAAAAGCCACGACTTTCTGACGGGGCTGAACATGGCTACCGGCTTCTGCATCGGACGGGGCGGCGTGTATGTCGTGCAGCCGCCGTACCTGCTTTTCTACCCCGATAAAAATGGCGACGATCTCCCCGATACCGACACGCCCGATGTGTTGGCGACGGGCTTCGGGATGGAAGATACGCACTCGTACGCAAACTCGTTGCAGTGGGGGCCGGACGGCTGGCTGTACGGCGCGCACGGCAGCACTGTGACGGCCAAAATCGTCAACCCCGGTGGCACGCCGAATCCGATCGAATTCCAGCAAGGCATCTGGCGTTACCACCCGATTTCGAAGCGTTTCGAGCTATTCGCGGAGGGTGGTGGCAACACGTACGGCCTCGATTTCGACAAGCACGGCAACGCCATCGCAGGTACGAACGACGGTCGATCCGCCTGTTTGCATCAGGTGCAAGGGGCGTACTATGTGAAAGGTTTCACCAAGCACGGCCCGCTACACAATCCCAATACCTACGGTTACTTCGAGCACGTTCCCCATGCGAACTTCAAGGGAGGTCACGTCACGTGCGGCGGCGTGGTCTATCAGGGCGATACGTTTCCCAGCGAGATGCACGATCAGTACATCGCAGGCAACTTGCTGTCGAATGCAGTGTACTGGCACAAATTTACCGCAGATGGTGGCACGTACAAAAACAGTCACGGTGGCGATTTGCTGCTAGCGAACGATTCGTGGAATCGGCCGGTCGACCTGATGCTCGGACCCGATGGCTCGATCTACGTGGCCGATTGGTACGACAAGCGTGCTGCCCACCTCGACCCCATCGATAGCTGGGACAAGACCAACGGGCGGATCTACAAGATCGAGTATGTGGGCACGGCAAACTTTCCGACGTACGATTTACGCAAGAAAACGAGCCTCGAACTGCTCGAGCTTCTGAAACATGCGAACGCAAGCTGGCGGCGCGAAGCACGTCGATTACTGACGGATCGTGCCGACGCAACGACGTACCCGATCCTGAAGAAAACGATCGCCAACGAGACTTCGCTACTTGCACTCGAATCGTTGTGGGCACTGTATACGAGTGGCGGTACGGACGCGGCATATCTAAACAGCCTGCTGGAGCACCCGAACGATCAGGTGCGTACGTGGGCGGTGCGACTCGTCGGCGACGAAATGAAGATTGATGACGACACTGCGGATGCATGGCAGCAACTTGCGAAGCGAGAAACGAGTGCGGTCGTCCGCGTACAACTGGCATGCAGTGCGAAGCGAGCGTCTGCAACGGTGGCTGTGAAAGTGGTGGCGGCGGTCATTCGCACAAATGGCGTGCAGCCCGACTCGCGGATGCCATTGCTGATGTGGTGGGCCGTCGAAAGCCAACTCGCTAATAATCCCGTGCCCGCCACGAATCTGGCACTCGATCTCATTCGCACGACGCCGGCGTACGATGGCAATCTCGTCAAAAACATCGCACGACGATTGATGGCAAACGACATTCCCGACGGTCAGAAACGGCTCGAGGGATTGTTGCACGAAGCAGCCCCGCGGAACCGCGCCGATCTCGTGCTGAGTGGCATTTCGGCTTCGCTCGATGGCGGTCGCAGCGATCGCCTCGATCCCGAATTGTCAGCCGAACTCAAGCGAATTCCGACAACTGTTGCAACGCGAACGATCCTCGCGCGGCTCGGCGACACCACTGCAATCGCCGCGATTCGTGCGACCGCACTGGACAACGCGAAGTCGATCCCCGATCGGATTTCGGCAATCGAGTTGCTACGACAAGTTCGCGACACCGAGGCCAAAGCCGCATTCGTCGAAATGCTTCAGACATCGACATCGGACCCGTTGCGCATCGCGCTTCTGCCGGCGATGGAAGCATTCGACGATCCCAAAATCGGGCAATCGATCGTGAATGGCTACCCAAAATGGTCGCCCGCACTGAAAAAGCGAGCGATTTCGTCGCTCCTCGCCCGGAAGAGTTGGGCGTTGTTGTTGCTAACGCAAGTCGATGCAAAACAGATCCCCACGACAGACATTTCGACCGAGCAAGTTCGCGCGGCGATGTCGTTCGACGATCCGGCAATTGCGAAACTCGCCGAGAAACATTACGGCAAGATCGGCCCTGCCACGCCCGGCGAGAAACAGGCGCGGATCTCGTGGCTCGGCGTCGCGATCAGCCGCGGCAAAGGCGACGCAGCAGCGGGGAAAGTTTTGTTCAAACAGCAGTGTGCGTCATGTCATATCTTGCACGGCGAAGGCAACAAGATCGGCCCCGAGCTGACGGCGGCGGATCGTAAAAATGTCGGCTACATGCTCGCGAATATCATCGACCCGAGTGCGCTCGTTCGCCCCGAATTCGTGCAGCATATTGCCACGACGTTCGATGGCCGCAAGCTATCGGGGCTGGTGATCGCCACGAATGCGGAGTCGATGACTTTGCTCGATGCACAAAATCGTAAGATCGTATTGGCGAAAGCGGACATCGACGAGATCAAACCGACGGCCGTTTCATTGATGCCAGAGAAACTCCTCGATACGCTCTCGGATGCCCAGGTTTGCGATCTGTTCGCATATCTGCGTAGCGATCCGCCACCCGTCAAATAGGTGCATTCTTGAACCGTGGGCTGCTGGCGATTATGTTGTTTTCCGCAAGTGCAAACCTCCATGCCGAGGTCCGCGACGCGGCGGAACTGTTCCCCGAAACGACGCTCGCATATGCCGAGGTGCGCTCGCCGGGGGCCATTGCCGAGACACTTGCCGCACTCGTACAGGGTACGCCATTCGCCGATACACTGAAGGCAGTTCACGACCGCCGCGATGCAATCCGCGAACCGGGCCTGTTCGCGGGCCAGTCGCACCTCGGCATCGCATCGTTGGCGGCATCGCCGGAATTTCAATTGGAACTGAAGCGTTTTCACGGTGCGGGCGTCGGGCTGTGCGGGTTCACAAAAGCCCATGAGCCGATTCTGGCGGGGGCCGTGCTGACGGGCGACAGCCATGCAACGGGCTTGCTGATTCGCGGCTACCTCGCATCGGACGCATCGATCCGTCGCATCGATACCGTCGAGGGTGTGGCGATTTTTCAACAACGCGGCATTCCACCGATTGCGATGGATCAGGAAGGGAAACCGGTACCGTACGAAAACCCCAAGCCGACCGAAGGCCCACTCGAAGCGACGTACGCCTACACCCCCGGCTTGTTCGCGTTCGGTTCGAGCAAAGCCGCCGTTGTCGAATTACTGACGCGGTTCCGCAAACCGGGTGCGAACAATCTGGCGAAATCGAGCGGTTTCCCAGCCGAGCGCAATGCAGGAATCGGGTTCTTCGTGCGACCGCCCGAACTCGTTGCCGATCTCGACAAGGCGCGAAAAGCGAAGCGGGAATTCGTCGATGGCAACTGGCTGGGCTACGCGAAGTTCGTGCTGAATGCGCGTGCGGTGCCGCAGATTCACGGCTCGCTCCGCATCCGCCCCGACGGCATCATCCTGGCCGTTAACGGTGCAATCCATCCGACCGAACGCAGTTTGCTGCTCGACTTTCTCGATGCGGCCAGCCCATCGCCCACGTTTCCGACCTTCGCCAAACCGTCTACGCTCACTGTCAGCATCGCGATGCCACCGACTGACAAGCGGGTGACAGCGACGGTTGCAATTGCGGATGCGATCGCGAAGGCACGCGGCGAGGTCGGCAAATTACCGTCCGATTGGATCGCTGAGGCCGAGAAGGTTGGCCTGCCGATTCGCACGAAGTTGTTGCCGGGCGTGCGGCAAATCACACTCGTCGTTCCGCCCAAACAAGACATCCCCGTCGGCGCGATGGCATTGCCCTTACTCGTACTCAACCTCAACGATGAGCCAACCGGCGCAGACTGGGAAGCCGCATTGCCGAAATGGCTGCAACTGCTCGATGCGGCAAAAATCGCCCCGACGGTTTCCATCGAGACGATCGCGGGGGCGAAAGTGTCTTCGACGCAATCGAGCATCGGCGCGGTTCACTTTGCCCGCAACAGAACGACGCTCGCAATCGGTATGGATCGCAAGTGGGTGGCGAACTGCATGCAACTGGGCGACACGAAAACGTCCGGCACGACAACTGAAAATGCGAGCATTGTCGCAGTGGTGACTCCGTCGGGTCTCGCACGGTGGGAACCGCCCGGTACTGTCCGTTTGGCGAAGAGCGTCGTCATCGAACCGGATTCTGCCACGCCACCCGTCAGCATGAACCTGTCGGCATGGACGGACAAAGAACTCGCGGTGTGGGATGCCGTGTCACCAATCGCGCTGAAATTCACGAAGGGCAAAAACCAGTTCACAATACAGAGCCGCCTCGATTGGGGTGCAGGTGGCTTCGGGCCGATGGTCGTTAAAACGCTCCCGTGGTTCGAAAAATACTGGGCACAACACAACTCGTCGCACCCCATGCGACCATTAATTGTGGACACGCGCAGTAACGACCGCTGACGTGTCGCGGTGAAAATTCTGCCAAATCGCTGTTGCTATCGACGCGGGACTGGCATAAACTCAGTCAATAGAGGTTTATTTGATGCGCACGCTGCTACGACCCGAAGAACTACCGATTCCGAATTTTCGGGGACGCTTCTTTACGTCGTAGCTGTTGATACAGACACCACGATTTTGAAACGGCCCCGGAGAGTTCCGGGGCTGTTTTCGTTTCGACATTTAGGAGCCGACGATGCCGACGACCGACACCGACCGGGTCATCATCTTCGACACGACGTTACGCGACGGGGAACAAAGCCCCGGTTGCAGTATGAATCTGAATGAAAAACTCGAGATGGCGCACGCGCTAAAAGAACTCGGCGTCGATGTCATCGAAGCGGGGTTCCCGATCGCCTCGCCCGGCGACTTCGAATCGGTGCAAGCGATCGCCCGCGAAGTTCACGGGCCGATCATCTGCGCGTTGGCACGCTGTAATGCGACCGACATCGACCGTGCCGCACTCGCCGTGAAGGACGCACCGCGACCGCGGGTTCACGTGTTCTTGGCGACAAGCGCCATCCACCGCGAATTCAAGTTGAAGATGTCCCGCGAGGATATTCTCAAACGTACCACTGAAGGAGTGACTCGAGCACGCGACCAAATCGCCGACGTCGAATTTTCCCCTGAAGATGCCTCGCGCACCGAACTCGACTTCCTCACCGAAGTCGTCGAACGCGCCATCGAAGCCGGCGCGACGACGTTAAACATCCCCGATACCGTCGGCTACGCGGTGCCGAGCCACTATGCCGACATTATTCGGCACCTCAAGAAAACCGTACGCGGCATCGACAAATGCATCATCAGCGTGCATTGCCACAACGACCTCGGTCTCGCCGTCGGCAACAGTCTCGCGGCACTTCACGAAGGGGCGAGGCAGGTCGAGTGTACGATCAACGGGATCGGCGAACGCGCGGGAAATACCGCACTCGAAGAAGTCGTGATGGCACTCCACACCCGACAGGATTTCTACGGGTTAACGACGGCCATCAACACGCGATTCCTCTACCCCTGTAGCCGAAAATTATCGCACGTTACCGGTATGCAGGTGCAGCGGAACAAGGCGATCGTCGGCCAGAACGCCTTCGCACACGAAGCGGGTATTCACCAGGATGGGATGCTCAAAAACGCCAACACGTACGAAATCATGCGGCCCGAAACAGTCGGCATCTCGCGAACCGAACTCGTGTTGGGCAAGCACAGCGGTCGCCACGCACTCCGCCAGAAAATCAACGACCTCGGCTATCACCTCAACGAAGACCAACTGAACCGCGTGTTCGATTCGTTTAAGATTCTCGCCGACCGCAAGAAGGATATTTACGACGCAGACATCGAAGCCCTCGCGGAAAACCAGATTCATAATATCTCGCATAAAACGTGGACTCTCCACGCCTTCACGTGCAACGCGGGCACGGGAACCATGCCCTCGGCAGCGGTGGCACTCTGGCGGCAAGACGGCGAAATCATGAAGGATGCCGCCATCGGCGACGGCCCCATCGACGCCGTATTCAACGTGATCGACCGCATCACGGGAATTAGCGTGAAGGTATGCGATTATCGCGTTCGCGCCGTGACGGTGGGTACCGATGCACAGGGCGAAGCGTTCATCGAAGCGGAGTTTGAAGGGAATAAACTGACTGCCCGTGCCGTCTCGACAGACATCGTCGAAGCGAGTGCGATGGCCTACCTCGAGATCATCAATCGCGCCGCCGCCCGACAAGTCCGCGACCGACTGAAACCGACCGACAACATCCCGCAAGAATCGGTATCAATGGTGTAGTTGTAACATCACGTCTTCTGAAACACCGCCATCTGCGTGGGCGTGCCGTGGTCTGCGTGTTCGGTGCCGATGCCCTCGAAACGGACAGTGTAGCCGAAGCGGGTGGCGATCGCGTTGGCCCACGTTTGAAATTGTTCGCGGGTCCACTCGAAGCGGTGATCGGCATGCCGGAATTCCCCTGCGGGAAGCGTTTCCCAGACGGCGTTGTATTCCTCGTTCGGCGTCGTCAGCACAATCGTACGCGGTTTGGCGAACTCGAATAGTACGCGTTCGAACGCTTTGAGACGGGGCGGATCGAGGTGTTCGATCACTTCGACAACGCTCGCGGCATCGTAGCCTTCGAGCCGCTTGTCGCGGTACATCAAAGAGCCGTGAATCAGTTGGATCCGCCTCGCCTGACTATCGGATAATTGCTCCAGTTTTAAACGAGCCGATGCGATTTCCAGACAGCGCACCGAGACATCCAGCCCGACGATTTCCGTGAACTGCTTGTCCTTCATCAGTCTGCGAAGCAACTTGCCTTCGCCGCAACCGAGGTCGAGCACCCGCATTGCCCCGCCCGACTTCAGCACATCCACGACCGCCATCAGACGCTGATCGTTCAGCCGGGGAGTTGCAACGACAGCGGGCGAATCTACGCTTTCTTCATTTGTTTCATCCTTTATTCCTCCGCCTTCATCTCTTAAAAGCTGGTAGATGGCCGACCGGTACAAGCTCTGCTGATAGCGAAGGTAGCGGCGAACGATTTCGTCCTTCTCGGGGTGTTGTGCCAGCCAGCCCTCACCTTTCCGCAACAGGTTCTGGATTTCCTGTTCGCCGACATAATAATGCTTGCGGGCATCGAACACCGGGACGAGGACGTAGAGGTGCGTGAGCAAATCGCTCAGCGTCGTCATCTTCCGCACTGTTACTGAAAAATACGGGCTGTCGCCCCAGTCGGGGTAACGTTCGTCGAGCGGATATCGAACGATTTCGACATCGTAACCCAACGGCTCGAACATTGATCGCAGAACGCGTTCGCCGCCGCGGACGGAGAGTACATCGAGGTTCGCGGTCAGCGGGATGGGCGTGTTGGCCAATTCGGGGCGGTCTTTGCAGCGGCCCTGAAGTGCCGAGCCGAAGACTTGCGAGATCGCCACGCTGAGGAACGAGGAAGCCACGTAGGGTCGGTCGTTGACGTACTGCGCGAGCAAGAAGTTCTGATCGGGGTTCTTGCCGCGAACCATACCCACCGCATCGACATCGAGCAGCAGGCAAGCCGAACAACGATCCGCACACACCTCGGGATAATAAACGTGCGCCTTGCCGAAACTGAGATCGAACGACTGGAACCGGTCCGTGTGTTTGTGCAACAGGTACCCGAGGTCGCTTGCGGGTGAGTGAGTCGACGTGATCGTGAGCAGCATGTTTCTCTCGCCTCAATCGCACGATTCCATTTCAGGAATGACACCGATAAGGTACGCGAGTTCATGCCAGAACGCGATCCTCTTTCGTGGCGTTTTACAATTCCACGGCGGTAACGATGCCCGTCGAGACTTCGTAAACGCCGCCCGCGACCACGAGCTTTTTCTCGCGGATCAGAATGGCTATCACGGGCGAAGCCTCGCTGAGTAGCGTCGCCTGCGCCTTGACATTCTCGCGGATCGCTTCCGCTACGTTGCCTTTTGCGATTTTGACTGCAGGTCGTAAATGCTGAAAAAGCGCACTGATCTGCCCCGGCACCGCATCGCCTTTGACTGCGGCGGCGACGGCACCGCAATTCGTGTGGCCGAGAACGTAAAGAACTTTCGCGCCGAGTATGTGCGTACCGAACTCCAGACTACCGATACATTCGGGTGTGGTCACGTTGCCGGCAATGCGGGTCACGAAGAGATCTCCGAAACCCTGGTCGAACAAAATTTCGATGGGAACTCGGCTGTCGGCACAACCGAGGAAGGCGGCAAAAGGCTTCTGCAACGGTGCGATTTCCTTCAGACGTTTGAGATCGCGATGCGGTGCATCGGGCTTGCCAGCCGCGAAACGCTTGTTGCCCGCATACAGCAGTGCCAACGCTTCTTTCGGCGTCATGTCTTGCGCACGCGGATTTTCCGCGCGGGCAGCACTTGCCGGAAGAATGAGGCCGCCCAGTGTTGCGAGCAACCCACGCCGGGTGACGGATCGCGATGGTGCAGAAGACGGTTGGATATCGCACATGATTTTTTTTCCCTTCGTTTAGAAACAGGGGCGTCGAAAGATCATTCGCCGAACCGGCGAGCGATCTCGAAATACAGCGGAATGCCGATCAGGATGTTGAACGGAAAGGTGATTCCCAGCGCGCAGGTAAGCGAGAACGTGGGATTCGCTTCCGGTAATGTCAGCCGAACGGCAGGAGGGGCGGCGATGTAAGATGCGCTCGCGGCCATCGCGCCGAGAACGGCCGCGCCGCCGACCGACAACCCGGAAAGGTGCCCGAGACAGACACCGAGCGCACCATGCAACACCGGAACGATCACCGCGAACGCCAGGAGCCGCGGGCCGACCGAACGCAGATCGTGCAACCGCTCGCCGGCAAGTGCGCCCATATGCAACAGGAACAAGCACAGGCTCCCGCGAAAGATCGGCCCCTTCGTGTCGTAAAACAGCGCGACATCCGCCCAGTTTTTCTCGCCCGTCACGCAACCGACGATTAGCCCGCCGACCAGCAGCAACAGCCCGCGTGAGGTAAACACCTCATGCAGTGCGGCAGACAATTTGCGACCGCCATTCGATGTCATCAGGCCAATCGCGAGTGCGATGTTGATTCCTGGGCTTTCGAGCACTGTAACCAACGTGGACATGAACCCCTCGGCCTCTTTCCCCTGAGCGGCTGCAAACGACTGCGCAGCGATGAATGTCACCGCCGATACCGAACCGTAGTGGGCCGCCACACCGGCGGAATCGGCGGTACCCAGCCGGCAACATCTTCGCAAAATGAAGTATGCGCTGATCGGCGTCAGGCAGCCGAGAAGTAACGTCGCGGCGGCCGGTTTTGCGACTTCGTTAAAGGAAGCGTGCGACAGTTCGATTCCGCCTTTCAAGCCGATCGCGAATAACAAGTAAGCCGCAATCAGCCCGAACGCATCTTTCGGGAGCGTAAGGTCGCCTTTAATAATTCTCGCAGACAGCCCGAGCACGAACGCCAGAACGGCGGGAGACAAAAGGTTGCCGATGAGGGCGTTGTTCGCAGGCATGTGGCGTCGATACCTCGTAAGAGAATGAAAAAAAGCTTGATAATCACTCACGTAAATGAATGATTATCAAGCCTATATCTCGCCCGACGGGTCACGTCGATCGAGCGTTTAGATTTTAATCCAATCTTGCAGCATAGCCGACGAAGTTCGCCTTCCGTCCACCCGATATCTATTTTATATAGAATTTTCAGGGTCGAAGTCAACCGTCCAAATCGCTTTTCGCGGTGGGCTTGCGATCTAGAACGAACACAATCACACTTTCGCCGGTGCGCGTGCTGATGTCCGAATGCATGCTAATAATGCCGACGCCCAGTATTGCTTTCACCATATCCTGAAGCAGTTCGCGGCCATGTTCGAGGAGTTCGGTCCGCATTTGTTTAATTAGATCGCGACCGCGATTCGGATCGCTGACATTTGCGAGTCGCTGCTCGGCAGGCGTCATCACTCCTTTCAGTCGCACGAGTACCATGTCGTCGATCAGGTACGTGCGAACTTCTTTTGGGCCTTTGCCCATGAACTCGCGTTTGAACCGGATGACCGCATTACTGATCTCCGCTTCCAGTTCCCCTCGCGTTTTCACCGATTTGTCCTCTAACGAAAAAACGCCGCAAGGTGTTATCCTTGCGACGTTTACAAGAGCCACCTCAGGGATTTGAACCCTGGACCCCGGCTTTACGAAAGCCGTGCTCTACCGCTGAGCTAAGGCGGCCAATATCGTCAGGTAGAAAGGATACACTTACCCGTGGGAACGACAAGTCCAAGTCGGTGAAGGTTCACATCCGGACGACGATCTTCCCCGCGAGCGTCCCGGCTTTGCCTAGGGTGTTTTCCTCTTGCAAGCGATGTGCGGCAGCGGCCTCGATCAGTGGAAATTCGTGCGCGATCGGCGTATCGAGCGTCCCCGATGCGAGCCAGTGATTAATGTCGTTCGCGCAAATCTGCTGTTCGTCCGCGGAAAAGTTGAACATCGCGAAGCCGATCATCATCAGTCCTTTGACGTAGAACGCGCCGTTCGGCAACGCGGGACGGGCGGCACGACCGGCCATCACGATAATGCGGCCTCGTTGCGCCATCAACTCGATCGTGCGGTCGAAATCGGCAGGCGGTTGCGTTTCAAACCAGACATCGACTCCCCTGCCCTGCGTGGCGGCCCGGACGGCCGCAGGAACATCGTCGATCTTGTAATTGATTACGGTATCCGCACCGAGTGCTTTCGCCATCGCGACTTTTTCCGGTGAACCGACGGTGGTGATGACCTTCGCACCGATGATTTTCGCCATCTGAATCACCTGCGAGCCAACGCCACCAGTGCCCCCATTCACGAACAGTGTCTCTCCCGATTTCAACGGAATCCGGTGAAACAAGCCGATGTGTGCAGTAATGCCGACGAGCGCCGTGGCCGCCGCTTGCGCATCCGACACACCTTCCGGCGTAGGGTAAAGCCACTGTTCGCCCATTGTGGCGTATTCGGTCAGTGTGCCCTGGCGGCCACCCATTCCCTGATTCGAACCCCAGACGCGATTGCCGATTCGCCACTTCGAGACGCCATTCCCGAGGGCATCGATGACACCCGCAAAATCGCAACCCGGCACGAACGGGCGCGGCAGGTTTGCGGGCACCATCCCGCTGCGAATGTAAACGTCAATCGGGTTGATCGAAGCCGCGTGGATCTTCACCCGCACTTCGCCCGCCTTTGGTTCGGGCATCGGTAAGTCACCGTATTGCATCGCATCCGGGCTGCCAACGGCATGAATGAACGCAGCTTTCATCGTGAGCTCTTCGGTTCGGTGTTGCGGGTGATCTCCCGCAATATTACGGCTTGCACGAGGAATAGCACGACCGCGCCAAATGCCGTCGCGCCATAGGCTTGCAATAGCGGATCGATTTGCTCGGTGAGCGCGCTCGCGAATAACACCCCAGCGAGTGCGATCCCGACCCAGATTCGTTTCAGTGAACGTGCCGGGTTCATCGCATAGTAAATTGTCGCCGTCCAAGCGGGGAGCAGCCAGCAGAAAAAGTACGTCCACGACAACGGCGAGACGAGCACCACGAGCGTGCAAACCATCCCCGCTTCGATCCCTTCTGCTTCGTAGTTACGGCCCATTCGCCCGCGTGCCGCCCACAAAAACAGTAATGCCAATACGAGGCACGAACCGTAGCCAATGAGTTGCGCCGTTCGCGGAGACACTTCGGTAACGTGGATGCGGAACGGAACGCCATCGCGGTCGCCGGCATCGACGGGCCGCAGCCAACGGTGCGATAACGAGACGAGCGATTGGTTTCGCCGCGTGAAGCCGATGTGCGAACGCGCGGCCATCGTGTTGCCCGATTGATCGCCGACCATAGTCGCGACCCATTGTTGTAGCTCGTTGCCGTTCCGCTCAAATCCGCGAATCGCACCTGGAGCCACCGCCAAGAACAGCACACACGACGCAAATGTTGACAGTGCTGCGAGCCATTGTTTGCGAAACAGAAAATAAATGACCACGGGAAGCGGAAAGACTTTGATCGCAATCGCCAGCCCGAGTAACAGCCCCGCGAGTATGCCCCGTTTCTTACGCAGTGCCAGAAACGAACCGAGTACGAGAACGAGCAAGAACAGATTCACTTGCCCGAGCAAGTACGTGTCCCAGATGTATGGCACAACCGCGAGGCTCGGCACGATATACAAGCAGCGAGTATGCCCCAGCCAACGACCGGTAACGAGTTGAATCGAGAGGGTAACGGCAAGAACCCACGCGATCGAGTTGCATGCGGTCAGGATCGCGACGAACGCCATTGGGCCGAATAGGCTCAGCGGGTAGAAAACTAACACGGCGAGCGTCGGCGGGTACATGTAGCGGACTTCGCCATCTTCGCCCAGTTGGTAAAGCGGTTCGCCCGCCTGCAACCGATTCCCCACGTCGAACCACAGTGTATAGTCTTTGTTGGTGCTCGATGCGCGCGTAGAATTGATGATCGGCACAATCGAGAACGCCAACCCGAGCAGCAAAAAGAACAGCGGCGCAGACCGACTATTCGCCGGACGTTCGGGATCTTCCAAGTATTCCTCCATCGCTGGCGCATCTCGCACACAGTTTGCCACGTTCGCGGATTTCGCGGGCGGGGTCAACCTCAGCCGATGCCGCTTTGGGCGATGTTCGATTCCGCGAATAGAGCTCGACCGTTACTATTAGATTTGTTCGTGACTATTAAGTGAGGCCCGCGCATGTTGCGACCGACGGAACCGAGCGACTCGCTTAATCTGATTGAATTAGCCACCCAAACGGGGGCGTTTCAGTTTCACGAGATGGTCGCGCTTTCGGAGGTACTCGACGATTACCACGCTTCGAACCTCGAATACGGCCACGCTTGCTTTACGCTCGAACTTGCTAGCGTGCCAGTCGGATTCGTTTACTACGCGCCGTCGGCAATGACGGATCGCACTTACGAAGTGTGGTGGATCGCAGTCGCGAAAGCGAGCCAAGGCCAAGGCCACGGCAAACGATTACTCGATTGGGCGGAGCAGGACGTGCGTGCGAAGAACGGCCGATTGTTGTTGATCGAAACGAGTTCGTTGCCGCATTACGTGCCGACGTGCGAGTTCTACCGCAAGCACGGCTACACCATTGCCGGGCAGATTCCCGACTTTTATTCCGATGGCGACGACAAATTGATCTTCTGGAAAAAGCTACACGCACCGATCGCGTAACGACAAATCGCACTTCAGTTGAAGTCATTTCCGTGCCTTGCCGCGCGTAGAATGCGACGGCTGCGCGTCACAACCGGACGAACCGGTATTCGCAACAGGACTGATGTGCGGAATTCTCCGGAGTCTGCGCATTTACCCACGGGATACGCCGTGCCTTGACGATTGATGGTACTAGTCATGCGGTTGGTCGAGGTCGTGTCAGATTGTGTCGGCACGACGGGCAGACCAGATGCCCTAGGGGCGCAGGTTCTGCTGGGTTCGCTAAACCCGCCAAACTTAGGAAGTTCGCAAACCAGAGTTAATCTTAGCAGTGTGATTCGGCCGATTAAAGCGATGTTGGGGTTGCGTTCCGGTAAACCGGTCGAACTTCAGCCCAGCCGACTCGGTTTGGCCGCTCGATGCGACCGACCACACCGCTGAGATTTGCATGGATGCCCTGCCGGGCGACCGGCCAGCCGCCGCACCGTCGTCCTGCCCCTCGGGTCCGCCACTGTCCCCCCACACATATTGTGTGATCGGGTGGTGCTCACCGAGTGCGATGAAATGGAGTGCCCCATATGAAAAAGGTATTTACCACCGGTCAGGTCGCGAAGATCTGTAAGGTTGCCCCCCGCACTGTCTCCAAATGGTTCGACAGCGGTCGGCTCAAAGGCTATCGGATTCCCGGTAGCCAGGATCGCCGCATCCCCCGCGAGCAACTCATCCGATTCCTCAAAGAACACGGTATGCCACTCGGCGAACTCGAGGAGGAAGAATGGCACAAGGTGCTACTCATCGGTACCGAAAAGCTCTTCAATGACCGCATTAAAGAGCTACTTCCGGAAGTCGACGATTACAAGTACGAACTCGCCCAAAGCGGCTTCGAAGCGGGGACATTGGCACAAAGCTTCCACCCCGACACGATCATCATCGACCTCGGCCTCGGCCGCAGCGAATCGATGCAAATCGCGACGAACCTTCGCAAAAACGAAGCGTACGGCCAAACCCTAATTATGGGCTTGGCGGGCGAAGACGAAGCCGCGCCCGAGAAGCTGACCGAGTACGGGTTCAACGAAGTCTTCAAAAAGCCTTTCGACGTAGCACTTTTAACCGAGCGGATTCGCCGCTTGGCCGACGCAAAGCGAGAAGCGTGATTCCCCAATCCGCAATTTCGCGAGATGGTGCGGGCGAATCCCCCGACCGCCCGACCATCCTCCGCACGGCCCGTCCCAACCGACGGGCCGTGCGGCGTTTTCTAACTGACACTTCGACATAAATCCATTTGCCGTTGCTCGTGAAGTCGTGACAGGTTTTGATGAATTGCATTTCAATAAATAATTGCTAATTTGTACCAGAACCCATTCCGCAGAATTCGAAACGAGACGCTCATGGACTTCATCGACCATCTCCGCAACCTCTCATCCCGAATCGCCAATACTCGGGATCGAGTGCAAACGGAAGAAGCCACGAAGAATGCGATGGTCATGCCATTCATCCAGATTCTCGGTTACGACGTATTTAATCCACTCGAAGTGACGCCGGAACTCGTTTCTGATGTCGGCACCAAGAAAGGCGAAAAGGTCGATTATGCGATCTTGCAAAACGATAAGCCGATTATCCTGTTCGAGTGCAAGAAGGCCGGTGCCGACTTGAGTATTAACCACGCCGGTCAGCTCTTTCGCTATTTTCACGTTACAGAAGCGCGATTCGGAGTTTTGACGAACGGACTGATGTACCGGTTCTTCACAGACCTCGAACATCCGAACAAGATGGACGAAACGCCGTTCTTCGAGTTCA
>Ga0105049_10003927_pt1 | contig 17504 bp, 11 predicted proteins | sample MAT06_FD_78087 | JGI IMG/M metagenome (GOLD analysis project Ga0105049, IMG submission 78087) | Freshwater microbial communities from Lake Fryxell liftoff mats and glacier meltwater in Antarctica - MAT-06 | ecosystem: Environmental > Aquatic > Freshwater > Ice > Liftoff microbial mat | place...
AAACCTTGTAATTATTTATTAGTAATAATTACTTTTTGAGTATTGTATTTTACTGATGAACCTTCTAAAGATAGCATGTAAATTGAAGCACCTGTTACATCATTAATCTCTAATGGTACTATATTTTCTCCTTTAGCCGCATTTATATTTTTCGTTAATACTACTAATCCATTAGTTGAATTAATTAATTTAACAACTAAATCAATAGAAGAATCTGATTTGAAACTGATATTAAATTTACGTGTAGTAGGATTTGGGAATACAGTTACTTCCTTTGATAATAAGCTATTAGCATAACCTATATCTTCTTTAGTAAATGATACTCCACTTACTGTACTAGTGAAACTAGTATTTCTACCATTTGCCATTTCAAAACTAAATATTGCAGTTGTAAGATCAGTTGGTTTTAATTTTTCATTTCCGGTTTTAGATTTAAAATCATTTAAACTAATTTGATAAATTTTATTATCTCCATTTAATGGTAAATAATAGCTGTATTGGTCAGCCCAATTAGTGATAGAACTCTTTACTAAAGTTATTCTAAGATTTGTTCCGGCTCCACTTGCATTGAACTTAAATGTTTTAAATTCACTTATATCTTGTGGTGCTCCACCTCCTCTAAATACTTTATAAACAGACACTACATCTGGACTAGTTGCTTCAATTTTCATATTTCTGAATAATAGGTAATCTTCAGGATTTGCAGAAGAAATAGCTGGATTATTAGTAGTTACAAAAGTCTTAACAGAACTAGTAGCAGTATTATAATCGTAACCCCAGTTACCATCAGCCATAAAAACTTGATCTTCTAATTTGCCATTGAAAAACACATCAATTGAAGCTTCATAATTATCAGACACAGGCAATGAAACAGAAGTTTTTCCATTAGCTCTAACACTAAATGGAACTGTACGTTTTGTGCTAGATGTTGACTTTTCAGTAGCTTTTTCTGTTAATTCAAAATATCCTGATCCAGCAGCTTGAGTATTTTCAATTTTCAAATCTAAGTTTACTCCATTTCTTTTTCCTATTGTTATATATGTTTTAGGAAGACCAACTTTACTATCAATTACATCAACAGGCATTGAAGCTTGTAATTTAGCGATTGTACTTGTTGCCATGTCCATTAATAAACCTGTATTTACTGCCCATAGTTGTATATTATACATAATATCATCATTGCGATAATCCTTATTCAACCAATTTGATTGAACTGTATAACTATTTCTACCATTCTTAGATCCTACAACAAAGCTCATCGCATATTCTGTTATACCGTCAGTTCCTTTTAAGTCGTAACGAATTAAATTAATTCCATTAACTGTTACATTTTGAATTGCAATTAATTCAGAGCCTTTTAAACGATCACAAATAGTTTTTGTATGATCATAAACCTGTCCTTCTGTTCTAGTTCCAAATGCAACAGCTTTTGCTTTATTATTAATACTAAAATCAATTGATAAAACTTCTTTTGCGTTGGTCATAGAAATAATATCCTTAGGGGTTGTAATAGATGCTTTGAATGAACTACTGCCTAATTGTTTTGGTAATAATTGATTTAAAGTTAAAGCAGTTCCTGTGCTTTGAGATTCAACCCTATTATTAATTCTAAGTTCTGGAAGTGTAGAATAATCTAATTGAGTTGCAATGCTATTAATATTATGATTAAATATTCTATTTCCAATGGCATCGCCTAATGATTTACTTTCTACACCACCATCGTTACCACCTCCAACTCCACCACTTGGTCCGCAATTGCTTACAAACGGATAGAATAAAGCAGTTCCACAAGAGAAATTATTTATTTTATAAGTTACTGTAACAGATCCAGCATTAATTCCAGTTAATAAACCAGTATTACTTATAGTCGCTACTGCAGTATTACTTATTCCCCATGTACCACCTGCTGTTGGATGAGTTAATTGCACTGTTGAATCTACACAAATTGCATTCTTACCAGCAATAGGAGCTAATACTGGTGGATTTACAATTACAATATTTGATAATGATTTTTTACATCCTACAGAATCTTCAATTGCAACTGAATAAGTTCCACCTGATAAAAAGTTTCTGTCTTTTGTTGTAATACCATCATTCCATAAAAATGTTGAAGGCCCTCTGCTTCCAGTTACTGTTAAAGTTGCTCCACCATCACTCCATCCATTACATGTAATATCCGATTTGTTTGATGTAGCATTTAATGTACAAACAATATATCCAGCATCTATTGTTGGATTGTCTTTATCCATTCCTGTTCCGATAGCATTAATAGGAACTAATTCACTATAACCACTAGTTCTATCAGCATTAGAATTATTATCTGTTTTAGTAGTCTGATCTCTTTTAGTAAATACTTTATTAGCTAAAATTGGAAACTTAACATAGTAATTACCAGTATTTAAATTTGTGAAAGTATAATATCCTGGTCTTCCTGTAAAGTCTTTTGCAGTAAATGTTGAATCTAATAATACTTGATCATTACCGCCTATTACATTTGAAGGACCTGGCTTGTATAAATAAATTTTTAATCCATTTATTCCAGCAGCAATTGGTTCGTCTTGTAAACCATTAGCATTTGAATCTACCCATACATAATTACCCAATGAACCCAATACACTAATACAACTCGTAATCATACCAACTTTATTAGGTGTGGCTGGTAATAACTGAGCTGAATTATCTGCTCTACTTAATTGATAAGTATAAGAATTAAACATAGTGATATTTGATGGAACCCCTACTGGTGTAATCATTGGCCATGTGTAAACCAAGCTATCTAATGGAGCAATAGATGCAGATCTTGTCATTTTGATTGCTGTAACAGATGTGATATCTGCTGGTGGAACTATAGTCCAATTGGCTGTAGCGCATCCTGCAGGATTAATATCTGGATTAAATTCTGGCATACATGGATTTGCAACCGTATTGTAATATACTGTAGTTGATGGATCACTAAATGTAACTGGCGCAGATAGGTTTGCAAAATATTGCGATCCTCTATTGTCTCCTATGAAAGGAAATACATCAATAATTGTAATATCTTTTGCTGCAACATTACCAGAGTTTTTAAGTACTGCACGATATTTTATTTTTCCTTGAGGTGTTGCTTCTGCAATATCTGGATGATAAACAAATTTAGAAGTATCACAACCATTCTGACCAAGTTTAGATGTATATGCTGCGGCACTTATTACAGTAATTGTTGGCTTATTCGTTTTAGGATTACTTATACCAGAACCAGCATTAATAATTGAATTTGGACTAGCAAAAGTTGCTTCATTTGTTATTGAAGATGGAGAAGTTCCATCGGCGATTGCAGCACTGAATTTTACAAAAACTTGACTTCCTGTAGTAACAGGATCTAAGCTAAACACAACAGTTTGACCCGTTACACTTATTTTAGCTGGAGCTATTGTAACATAAGTTCCACCACTATTTAATTTGAATTGAGCTGAATTAGGTATATAAACTAATTTAGGATCAAGTATATCTGTTATTGTTACTCCTGTTGCTGTACCTAATCCAAGTTGTCTTGCAGAAATTTCATAATCAACTTGTTGAGTTGGTCCAAATGAAGAGCCATTGATTGCTGCTTTATTTAAACTAGAAAATACTGGAACTGGTCCAACAATATTAGTTGTACCACATCCAGGATTTGCAGAAATTGGTGTAGAATTAGCAGATGAATTTAATGAATAACAGTTTTTAACTTGAGTACCAGCAGTTGTTACTACGCAAGTTCCAGGATTATTATTTCCTTGAATAATTGTTCCACCACCATTTGGTCCTTGAGCGGTAGTCCTAATAGTGCCTGTGTAAGTAAGGTCTTGAGTAAAATATGGTCCAATTTCATCTGAATCTGGTTCAACTCTAATTTTTACTCTTGTAATGAATTGACCAACAACCAATGTTACTGGATACGAATTATTCATTGAAGTATTTTGAAAAGGCGAACCTGTAACAGCTACCCAAACACCAGGAGCTGTGTTTAATTCATAAAATTGAAAAACTTTTAAATCTGGTGTTATTGATCCTGGAATAGGATTGGAAACTCTTCTCGCAAATACAGATGTTACATCAATATTTGGATCAATATTAGTAATTACTTCAACAAAATCTAATATAGTATTTCCAGCATTTGTCCATCTTGTAGTAAAGTTTGCAGTACTTCCTGCCATTACAGTTCCCGGACACATTCCTGGGATATTACTACCGATTCCGCTACCCCCATTGGTAATACTTACCGTATTTGCAATTAATGTATTATTGTTTGAACAAGCCCTTAATTCTGGAGCATCATCTAATGTTGCAACTAAACCTACAAAAGGTAAGACTGGAACCTTGCCTCTTAATGAAGCACAATTTCCTACTACAGAACCAACACTAAATGTTGGTGATGTATATTTTACAGTAATACTTGCAGAGCCAGATCCTGTAAAAGTGTTAGCACCCCAATTCCAACTCACCACTTTTCTACCTCCAGATATATTAGTTACTGTAGGAGCAATAGAACCAAAATTAGTTGCACTTACAAAATCAACGCCTGCTTCTAAAGTATCAGTAATATTTGCGTTGAATAAATTTAAATTACCCTCTGCACCTCCTGAATTAGTGTAGGATAAATCATATGTAAAAGGACTGTTTATTGTAGGATTTGTTGAAAAATTTCTTCTTATTTTTGTAAGAACAATATTATTAGCTGCTAGTGCTTTTACTTTAGAAGTGTCTACCGAAGGAGCATTAGCATTAGTTCCTGTAAAAGTGGCTATGAGGTTTGGAGTATATCCATTTGGTGTTGTACCATTTGTATAAACCAATGAAATCTGCATTTGACCAGTTGAGCCAGCAGGTAATACAGGTTTAAAAGTTGCCGTAACAACACCACCAACATTTGTTACCGTATTAATTTGTGTATTATCAAATGCAATACTACTTAAACCACTTGCAACAGTTAAATTTTGAGGTAGCGGAATAGTTAATACCAATCCATTTGCATTTGATACTAATGACGATGCACTGTAATTAATTACATAAATAAAGTTTTTACCCGTTTTAATTGAGTCTACTGCAGTATTTCCATTTGAAGTAGCTTTTGTAGAAACCAAAATATTAACTTGGGCTGAACTGTACGCTGTTGAAACGAAAAGTAGAAAAGAGCTCAAAATAATTTTGAAAAATCTTAGCCTAAATTCTGAATTGGTAGCAAATAATTTGTGTAAAATTTCAACTTTCATACATTTGTTTTTAATAAAAAATAGTTGTTCTAGGATTTCATTAACAAACTTACTTGGGTTATCCACATTAGAAAATACCAAGCTGTTTGTATTTTTAATACTTAAACCATTGAAAATGAGTTTGTTTTAAACTAAATTGCTTTATGGATGTACAAATTGAACCAAGTTGGAAGGAAGTATTGTTCAAGGAATTTAATAGATCATACTTTCAACAAATTAGTGCCCACTTAAAATCGGAGAAAGCCACAAAAGCCATCATTTTTCCGCAAGGGAATCTGATTTTTAACGCCTTTGATAAAACACCTTTTAATCAGTTAAAAGTGGTTGTTCTTGGTCAGGATCCATATCACGGACCAGAACAAGCTCATGGATTAAGTTTTTCTGTACCAGATGGTGTTAAACCTCCCCCATCATTGGTTAATATTTTTAAAGAGCTTAAGAAAGATATAGGGATGGAAATTCCTACTACTGGCAATCTTACTCCATGGGCAGAACAAGGGGTATTATTATTAAATGCTATTCTTACAGTTAGAGCTAATGAACCTGCTAGCCACGCCAAAATTGGTTGGATGGATTTTACAAATGCGATAATACAAAAAATTTCTAATGAAAAGAAAGGCATTGTTTTTCTTTTATGGGGTAAATTTGCACATGAAAAGCAAATTTTAATTGATGCTACTAAACACCATATATTAAAAGCCGCACATCCTTCTCCTTTTAGTGCAGATAAGGGTTTTTTTGGATGCAAGCATTTTAGTAAAACAAATGAACTGTTAATGCAACAAGGAATTGAACCAATTAACTGGAAATTATAACAATGAAATCTGTAGTAAATTTTTTACTCAATATTTTTGCTCGTATTTGGGCAATTTGGGGCTTGATAAGTTTTATTGCTACATTCTTAATTGCGCTCATCCCTTCTTACATCAGTTCGTTTTTTCCTGATCCCAAAGGAATATATTATTTTATAAAAACTGCAAAAGCTTGGATGACAATCTGGCTATATATGGTAGGTTGTCCGGTTAGTTCAAAAGGCGAAGAAAATTTTGAAAAAGGCAAAACATATATAGTTACTTGTAACCATAATGCTTTGTTAGATATTCCACTTTCATCACCATTTATTCCTGGCGCTAATAAAACAATTGCAAAAAAAGATTTTCTAAAAGTTCCTTTATTTGGATGGTATTATAATAGAGGTTCCGTTATAGTAGATAGAAATAGCGATACTAGCAGAAGAAAAAGTTTCGATTTAATGAAGTCTGCGTTAGATAATGGATTTCATATGTGTATTTATCCAGAAGGTACTCGCAACAAAACTAATATGCCTCTTAAGAAGTTTTATGATGGTGCATTCAAATTAGCGGTTGATACACAACATTCAATTATTCCTGCTGTAATATTCAACACCAAAAAAGCATTAAGCCCAAACAAGACTTTTTATTTTCTCCCTAAAAAATTATCAATTCATTTTCTAGCACCAATAGATTCAGCTAATTTAACTGCAGATGAATTAAAACAAAAAGTGTTTACTACAATGAGTGACTATTACTCCAAGAATGAATAATTAAAAGCTTGTGTTAGAGAATGTTCTGCTTCTATTGATTCTGAGATCTCGCAATATTCCAGATTTAGGATTAATGGTAATATTAAATGATCTAAATAAACCTACCGGGTTAACATTTATAGATAATTGCCAGCAATGCATTTCTCTTGTTATAAAAGTACTCAATTGTTGAAGTTTACCAGTACTTATATCATAAAAACCAGTTGCTCCTACTTTCCATTTATCAGTTAAACTAAAATCGCCATTTAAATTGATCGACGAAAACGTTTCTGTTTTGAATCCACTAAAATCAGGTAATAATACTCTATTAAAATTAAAGGAATAAGAAACGTTTAAACTCCAAGGAATATTAAAGTCGGTAAACTCTGCAGGGTTTGCTCTTGCAAACTGCAACTGTCTTTGCTGTTCATCTGGCGTCATAAAAGGATCAACTGGTAAATTTTTATCTTTCTCTGTTTTCCCGTCTTTCGATTTGCTTTTAAATGAAGTAGATATTGCAACATTACCGCTAGTAATTCTTCCGAACTTAAAATTGGCCGGATTAAATAATATTTTATTTACTCTGTATCCGGTTTTATCAACTTCATATGGATCTAAATTTGCACCAGCTGTAATATTTATTTTTTCAAATAAAGTACTTCGAGCATAAATATTAAAATTCCCTAATTTAAAACTATCAGCTAAAAAATTATACGACGAATTAAATCCAAATCCATCAATTAATTTTACTTTTTTTCCTTTTTTATCGGCAGTATCTTGTACATTTTTCACTTTCATTTCTAATAAATTGTCAACACCAAATCCAATTCCCCCAAATGATCCCTCCCCAAATGCTCCAATAATACTTCCATCAAATCGAGAAAACCTTACAATTCTTCCGCTTGTATCAACTTTAGTATTATAAAAGTATTTTGATCCAAAATCTGGTTGATAATTTATAGAAATAGTTGGTCTTATTTCATGCCTAATTGCCATTAGTTTACTGGTAGGCTTGAATTTGTAAGTGCCAAAAATTCTTGAATTAAACCCTAAGCCAAAACTCATTTGACGTGCAGTGTAAAATCCTTTTTGTTTTAAAGTATCTACTTTATTTGTTGCATTATTCCATTCTTTTAAAGTTCGTTGCCCATACCATTTCTCTTCGAACGAAATACTTGGAGCAATAGTAATTGGTCCAAAAGAAGGCAATGAAAGCGTTATAGGTATATTATGCGAGGCTCCATATTGCATTGTATCTAATATTCTATTGATATTAAATGCAGTGTCGTAAAATGAAAGTTGATTTTGGAAATTTCCGCTATAGCCCACTCCAATTTTTTCGAACCATTTACCTGCTCCAATTTGATCTTTTTGTTGAAAAGGATAAATTGTTACCATATTAAAATTCACATTAGGTAAACTCATATTTACCAATCTGGTATTACTGTTTTGGTTATGGTTTAAGTTTAATGATAAATTATATTTGCCTTTCCAATCTTTACCATAACTAACTGATGAACTTAATTGGTTCTGAAAATTGATAAATGGATTATTTAATACAGCTTGATTAAACCTAGTACTACCAAAGTTTACGTTAGCTGAAAAAGTAGTACCTGGTCTTGCTCTATTGTCTCGACTATGCGTCCAGTTAATCATAAATGACCTGAAACTATTAAACTCTTCATTGCTAGTTGTGTTATTGTTTAAAGACTTAGTATTCTGAAAAGTAAGGTTTAGATTTCCAGTGTAAGCATAGCGTTTAATATACTTCGAATTTAAGTTCAAACTCCATCCTCCAAAAGAATAAATATTTGCTCTTGCAGTGGCATCTAAATTATCGTTCAAAACTTTATAATATCCTAGTCCTTCTAAGCCCAAACCGAAATCTGGACTAGCATTAAATGCTGGAGGTAAAATTCCAGAATGACGTCCTTTACTTAACGGAAAAATACCAAAAGGAATTCCTATAGGCATAGGAACACCTTCGAATTCTGGAAATGAAGGACCTGCTATTCCGAACTTATCATTAATGATTTTCATCTTAGCGGTTCTGAAATTATAATGCGGAGTATCTAAATTACAGGTAGTGAATCTTGCCCTTCGAGCAAAAACTTCTGTAGCACTTATTTTTTTTAATTCTAATGCATTGATATAAATCTCCCCTTCCTGAAAAAAAGTGTTTTTAGTTAAGCCCTTACCTGTTTTCATATTAAAAAAAATAGAATCGCTTACCGATTTCATTTCTCCTTGAATAAATTGAGGTTTCGACAATGGATTACCAGTTGAATCTAATGAACCATAAGCTTTTACTAATTGTGTTTTTTGATCATATTTAATAGTTGCAGCCTCTAATTTAAGATCGGTGTAATCAACTTTGGCCTTCCCGTATAAAATAAACTCTTTGGTACTAACTATTAACACTCCGGAATCCTCTGCAACAAACTTTATAGGAGCATCAATCGAATCTTTAGAAATTTTGAGGGTATCCACTACCAAACGCATACTGTCGTTTTTAGTAGTATCCTTTATTATCAATAAACTGTCCTTTTTAGCAGAATTTTGGTAAAAAGGTGCAGCATTAATGCTTTCTACATGAAATGTTAATATCCCCAATATCAGGGTTAGAACAATAGCTAGCCTTCTTTTTACGTTAATTTTACAGATACTACTCATGGTCGCTTTGGCAAAATTAGGTCTAAACTGTGTAAATGGGTAATTCAGTCTCTTTCCTTTAACGAAATGATATGATGAAAAGATATATTGCAGCTTTTGTTTTGTTAAGCTTTGGGTTAATTACCTTCTCTTCTTTTACAGATAAAGAAAAAAAACCTACACAAAAACAGCCACTAAAAAGAATTGTAATTGATGCTGGCCATGGTGGGCATGATCCTGGAGCCCGAGGAAAATATTCTAATGAAAAGGATATTGCACTATCAATTGCTTTGAAATTAGAAAAAATGATGTCTGATGCAATTCCAGATGTTGATATTGCAATGACAAGAAGGACTGATGTTTTTGATAATGTTAACAAAAAAGCAGAAATAGCCAATGCAGCAAAAGGCGATTTATTTCTTTGTATACATGTAAATAGTGCGGATCCCATAAGGCATAGTGAATTTGTAGGATATAGAACAGAAAGTTATTATAAAGGAAAAGGTAAGAAAAGAAAGAAATATACCCGAAAAGTGAAGGAGTATCGCTATTGGACAACTCCCAACCCAGCAAGTGGAACAGAAACCTTTATTTACCCAGTAAATAAAACCAATGGCCGTATTAGTGCTTTGAGCAAAAATGAAGATATAGATATGGATAGTGTTTCATTAAAAGCTATGAAGGATTTAGAAAAAAATGATCCAACCAAGATGATGTTGTTAAGCATGAAAACCCAAACTTTTTTTCAAAGAAGTGTTGATTTAGCCCTTACCATTGAAGATGAGTTTAAAAAAGTTGGTAGAATAAGTAGAGAGGCCAAGCAACGTAAAGAAGGCATTTTTGTTCTTTATGCAGTAGCAATGCCTGCAGTATTGATTGAAACAGGATTTATTTCAAACCCAGAAGAAGAAGATTACTTAAATAGTGAGGAAGGGCAAATTGAAATTTGTGAAGCAATTATTAAAGCTGTTAAGCGATATAAGTTCTCCTTAGAGAAACAATTAGGTAATACCAATAATGGATTAACTCGTAAATAATTACGTTTAATCTTGTTTTTATTATTTTACCATATTAGAATCCCTAAATTTGTTAAATAGACTACAAAATGTAGTTCAATTTTTAAAATTACCGTCTTACAGATGAAAATTTCGAACGAAACAAAAGTTGGTTCATTAACAGCTATCTCAATTACAATGTTAATCCTTGGATTTAATTTTCTAAAAGGCAAAACAATACTTAAAACAGGTAATTACCTGCATGCAAAATATACAGATACCAAAGGTATTATGATTTCTAACCCAGTTTATGTAAATGGCTTTCAGGTTGGAGCAGTTGCTGATATAGAAAATGAAGACGAAACTTTAAGAAGTATTATTATATCTATTAAACTAAAAGGCAATTACGAAATCCCTTCTAATTCTATTGCAGTTATAAATAGTAATCCGCTAGGAACTTCAAGCATTGAAATTAAATTAGGTAATGAAAAAAAAATTATGAAATCTGGCGATACCATCAATACAGCTGCAAGTGCAAGTATGTTAGGTGGTATTGTGGATAAATTAACACCAGTTGCAGATCAATTAAAAACTACAATTCATACATTAGATAGTGTGATGAAAAATATCAATACTATTTTTGATCCATCTACAAAAAATAATTTACAAACGGTTATTGCTAATGTAAATAAAACTACAGCAAGCTTAGTAACTTCTTCTGCTTCCTTACAAGATCTGTTAAACAAGCAAACTGGCACTATTACTCAATCAATGAATAATGTAAATAGTTTTACAAAAAATCTTTCTGATAATAATGATAAAATAACTAAAACTTTAGAAAATGTAAGTAAGGCCTCTGATAATTTATCAAAAGCAGATATAAACGGATCTGTTGAAAAATTAAAAATTTCTATTGATAACCTTAATAAGATAATGGCAAAAATGAATTCAACAGATGGATCAATGGGCAAATTAATCAATGATCCTAATTTGTATAATAACTTGAATAATACCATTAAAAGTGCTAATACTTTAGTAGATGATCTTCGTCTGCATCCTAAACGTTACGTTAGCTTATCTGTTTTTGGTAAAAAAGACAAAACCAGTCCGTTAATGGCTCCTTTGTCAGATTCAGTTAAGCTAATTAAATAAATGATTTCAAAGCGTTTATTATATTTTTTATTCATTTTTTCTCCGCTGTTAACTATAGCTCAGCGACAAGATTCGGATACCGCCATTAAAGAAGGTACTAAGCTCGAATTTATCTATGCGGATAGATATAGTATTCTTAAAGTTGATTCTCTTAATGAATTTATTTCTTTAGCTGGTAAAGTGCAAGTGAGGCAAGGGAATACTTTATTTTATGCTGACAGCGCTGTATTAAATTATAAATTGAATTTATTGGAGGCCTTTGGCAATGTACATATAAATGATGCCGATAGTATTCATACTTACGCTCAATATTTAAAATATATTGGTAAAGAAAAGAAAGCGTATTTAAAAAATAAAGTTCGCTTAACAGATGGCAAAGGAACGCTTACTACAGAAGAATTAGAATATGAAGTAAGTATTAAAATTGGCACGTATTTAAAAGGGGGAAAATTAGTAAAGCAAAAAACAACTTTAACTAGTATAGAAGGATATTATTATGGAGATACAAGGGATGTTATTTTTAAACGAAAAGTAGTGATGATAGATCCAGATAATAAAATAACTGGAGATACACTTCAATATAATACTGGGACAGAAATTGCCACATTTACCTCACCTACTACTATTTATAATTCAAAAGAAAAACGTACCATAAAAACAAGAGAAGGTTTTTATGATATGAAAAATAGAAAAGCTGAATTGTATAAAAGATCTATTATAGAAGACAGCACTTCTACTTTTACTGCAGAAGAAATGGCTTTTGATGATTCAACAGGTTTGGGAGAATTTAGAGGTAACGCCGTTTATAGAAGCAAAGATAGCGCTCAAGGTTTTGATATGATTGCTAATAATATTAAAACAAATAAAAAAACAAATTCTTTAATTGCAACCCAAAAGCCATTACTCATTATTAAACAAGGATTAGACACAATATACATTACAGCAGATACACTTTATTCTGCTAAGCTTTCAGAATTAATGAAAACGAGAACCGTGCCTCAAATTAGAGAAACTTCAATTAATCCAATATTTACTGATAAGAATAAAGAAGATAGTAGTGATAAATTCTTCGAAGCATTTTTTAACGTCAGAATTTTTTCCGATTCTCTTCAAGCAGTTGGAGATAGCTTATTTTACTCTTTAAAAGATTCTGTTTTTAGGTTGTTTAAGAGTCCAGTAGTTTGGGCACAAGAAAACCAGATTTATGGAGATACTATTTACTTATTCTTACGAAACAAAAAACCTGAACGTTTGTACGTTTTTGAAAATGCAATGGCGATAAATAAAGTAGATAGTAGCGATTATTTCAACCAATTAAAGGGAACAACTATTAATGCATTATTTATAAACGGAGAAGTTAATTCAATGAGAGCCAAAGGTAATGCTGCTAATATTTATTATGCTACCGATGATTATAAAAAGTTTGTTGGTGTAAATAAATCAACTGCTGATGTTATTGATGTATTTTTTGATGAAGGGAAACCCCAAAGAGTCGTTTTTTTAAGGAATTTAGAAGGTACAACTTTCCCAATGCGTCAAGTTAATCATGAAGAACTTAAGTTGAAAAACTTTGATTGGCAATCGAATAGACGACCAAAATCTAAATTCGATATTTTATCGAATTAAAATGCGTAAATTGAGGTATGGATTTTGATCACAGTGCAAAACCGGAAGAATTATATTATGCCTGTTAAAAAAACAAATAAGCTGTTTTTTGTTTTTAGTTTATCGTTTTTATTCTTCAATTTATTTCCCATTTTATTATTAGCTCAAAATAACGAACAGGATAGCGTTTTTTTTCTTGCAAATAAAAAGGGGATATTGGGCAAAATTGGGAAATCAGTTTCTGTAAGTAACTTACCTTCTGCCCTGCCAGGATCCGGCGCAATTAAAAATGAAGATGAATTTTTACCTTTCAAAGGTAAAATCATTCGAAATATTATTATACAAAAAATTGGATTTAATAAGTCTGTTCATGATACAGCAAATGACAATACTAGTTTTTTAGGTAAACTTGGAGATGCTTTGCATACTTCAACAAAAGAAAGGATTATAAGGAACAATTTATTCTTTTCTGAAGGTGATTCTTTATATCCAAATTTAATGGCAGATAATGATAAATTTATAAGAGATTTAAGCTTTTTACAAGATGCAAAAATAAGGGTTGATGCCTTGAATATTTATCCAGATTCTGTAGACATAATAGTATCTGCAAAAGATGTTTTTCCTATTGGAGGAAGTTTGGGAGAAGCTTCAACAGATATGGCTAGTTTTGAATTTAATGACGATAATTTATTCGGTACTGGAAATAGAATTCAAATTCAAAATTTAATTGATACAAAAAGATCTCCTTCTTATGGATTAGGAGTAGAATTTTTAAAAAGAAATATTGCAGGAACATTCATCAATATTGCAGTTGGCTTTAATAATCAACTTCCAACTTTTAATACAGGAAGGCGTGAAGAAAAATCTATTTATATCAAAGGCAGTCTTCCTTTGGTAAGTCCATACCATTCAATTACAGGTGCATTCGATATTTCTAGTAATCAAGCTATAAACAGATATGTTACAGATTCTATTCACAAAAAATTATTCCAATATAATTATACAAATATTGATGCTTGGATAGGCTTAAATATTGGTGCAAGAAATCAATTAAAATACAATTTTTCCTCACGTAAAAAGCAATTGATAGCTTTAAGGGTATTGAATCGTGATTTCACAACTTTACCTACATTAACAGCATCAACCTATGATAGTAGATTTGCCGATTTAAAAGGATCATTGGTTTCGTATACAAGATTTCAACAAGACTTTTATCACACTAATTTCATCTATGGATTTGGAAGAAATGAAGATATACCAGAGGGCTTTAATTTAACATATACTGGAGGTTATACTATTCAAAACGATTTTCAACGATTATTTTTTAGTATTGATTATCAAAGAAGTTATTTAAGTAGAAACAAATCATATTTAAATTACAATATTAAAGTTGGAGGTTATTATAATAATGATAGAATTGAAGATTTTATTTTTTTTGCAAGCGCAGAAAGGTTTACAAAACTTAGGCACTTAGGTGCAAGTAGATGGTATTCTAGACATTTCATTAGTGGAAGTGTAGCACAACAAATAAACACTTTTTTAAATGACCCACTTCGGCTTTCAAGCATTTATGGATTGCCTTTGATTAATAATCCGAGTACTACATCCTCTGGAAGAGGTACCTTAAATGCAGAGACGGTATTTTACAATACTTGGAGTTTCTTTGGATTTAGGTTTGCGCCTTTTGGTTTTGTTAATATTACTTATTTGAAAACTACTGGAATTTCCATTATAAAAGGCGAATTTTACAGTGCAGTTGGAAGTGGTTTTAGAACAAGAAATGAAAACCTTGTTTTTGGCACAATGGAATTTAAATTATATTATTTTCCTAGAGTTGTTGATAATATGAACCATTGGAATTTTACTGTAACAACAGATCTAAAATTTAGATATAACTCCCAATTTGTAAGTAGGCCAAATATTATTTCTATAAATTAATTAACCGTTTGTACAATTTATCTTGTGTTTCTTAACTTTTTATTTTAACCTTTACATAATTAAATAAAAAAAATCTATGAAAAAATTATTACTGTTTTCAAGTATCGCTATTGCAATTAGCGCATTTAGTACAGCATGTGCTCAAAAACCTAGTCCTGCTGAAGTAGCTAAAGGAACAATCGCTAATGGCAATGAAATAAGCATCAATTATAGTTCTCCAGCATTAAAAGGCAGAACAATAGGCAAAGATGTAGAGCCGATGCAAGGAAAAGTATGGAGAGCTGGTGCAAATGATGCTACTGTGTTTGAAATCTCAAAAGATGCTACAATTAATGGAAAAGCTTTACCTGCTGGCAAATATGGGTTCTTTACAATTGATAATGGTTCAGACTGGACGTTGATTTTTAATAAAACCGCAAAACAATGGGGCGCTTTTAGTTATAAAGAAGCTGAAGATGCATTAAGAGTTAATGTTAAACCTTCTAAAGCAACATCAATGGAGCGTTTAACTTATACAATAACATCTACAGGTAAAGTTTCGTTGAATTGGGGTACTTTTCAAGTAGATTTCGACGTGAAATAGTAGATTGATTAATACAATTCAAACCCTACAATTTAACTATTGTGGGGTTTTTTATCTTTTTCGAATAAATAAAAAGAGCAATTCCACTTAAAACTAGTAGTAATGAAATAAGTTCTGCTTGTGTTGGATTGAAAGCAATATCATATTTAGTATTTACACGAATTTTTTCAATCATAAAACGCTCTAATCCGTTGAAAATTAAGTAAAGCGCAAATAATTGTCCCGGCACTTTTATTTTTGTACGTAACAACCACAACACTGCAAACAAAATTAAACAAATAATAATTTCATATAATGGTGTTGGATAAACTGCAAATGGTAATTCATTGCAAAACTGACCAACACATCCTGGAATTGGAACACCTTCTCCCAAAACATTATGCGGAAATTTATACGCCCATAAAATATCTGGTAGCCAACTAAAAGGTTTAGGATTATTGTTTACTATACCCCAATCTCCATCACCACTAACCATACAACCAACTCTTCCGAATGCATAAGCAAACATCATTGTGGTGGCCATAGCATCTAATAAATGAATAATGGCAATTTTATTTTTTTTGCAATACCAAAGTATGGCAACACCCGCGCATATTAGTCCACCATAAAATGTTAAACCACTAAATGAAATTAATGAGCCAATTGGATCTTTAATAAATTCATTCCAATTCTCTAAGTTGTGAAAAATTTTAGCACCTAAAAATCCGAAAACTGCTGCATAAATTACAATGTCTCCTACTCTATCTTGTGGCCATATTCTTACAGTTCTTTCTTCTGGTTTATTTAGTTGTTGCTTCTTTTTCTCCCACCATTTTAAGCCTGCAAAAAGTAATGCAACTAACATACCAGTTATTAAATTACCATTGGTAGAAAGTATAAAAGCTTGCGGATCATTTAAAGCATCGGGTATAGTAAAAGCCCCTACCAGCTTGTATCCAAAAATAAAACCGAGCAATCCATTGGTAAATAATTCGGTTAAGCCTGCTGGCTGACCAATCATTATTTTTTCTTCAGTAAAAACAAACAATCCTTGTTGCTGTTTCCTACGTAATTCTAATGTAAGAATCCATGCAGATATAATAAAAGATAGAGCAACAAAAAACCCAAATGAATTTACCAATTTCAATCCATTCAATTCAATTCCAAAAATATCTTTAAAAGCGTAGTATAAATTAGGATACATGAAGCAAAATGTTTTAATAAATAGTTATGCAATGTTACTTTAAAAATGCCATAAAAAGAAAGACCCCTCACCGAAGTGAGAGGTCCTTACTTACTAACCCATCTAAAAACTATTTTAATATTTTAATTACAATGTTCATTAAAAACTGAAATCAAATGCTGAGCAATTACTTGCGCTGGTCTTCCTTCAATTTGATGACGTTCAACCATGCTAACTAAAGCACCATCTTTAAACAATGCAATTGCTGGAGATGATGGAGGGTAAGGCAACATATGCTCTCTTACTTTATTTACAGCCTCAATATCAAAACCAGCAAAACTAGTTGCTAATCTATCAGGACGCTTCAAAGCATTTTGAACAGCCATTACTACTCCTGGTCTACAAGTACCTGCTGCACAACCACAAACAGAATTAATAACTACTAATGTAGTACCATCCATATTTAAAGTTGTATCAACATCTATTGCTGATAATAATTCATTAAAACCTTCATCTATTAACTCTGCTTTCATCGGCAGTACTATTTCCGCTGGATACATATCTCACTATTTTTCTTAAGCAAATATACAATATTGCTTTAAAACGAAAAAAACTGTTGATAAAAAAGACAACATGTCTC
>Ga0105049_10003928_pt1 | contig 17504 bp, 14 predicted proteins | sample MAT06_FD_78087 | JGI IMG/M metagenome (GOLD analysis project Ga0105049, IMG submission 78087) | Freshwater microbial communities from Lake Fryxell liftoff mats and glacier meltwater in Antarctica - MAT-06 | ecosystem: Environmental > Aquatic > Freshwater > Ice > Liftoff microbial mat | place...
CGATAGCCCCGAAGCCCAGGCCGCGGCACTCGAGGCCGAGGCTCTGGAGGCTGAGGCATTAGCCCAGGCCGCGGCCGAAGTGGAGATGAAGCCGACCAAGCGCAGCCGCAAGGGCGCCGAGCTTGGACCAAGCGAGGAAGAGTTTGAGTCTGGCGCTTCGGTTGAAGCAGGTGATGAAGAAACGCGTGGCGGACTCGATGGCGAGAACGAGGCCGGTGAAGACGACATGGCCGACGATGCTGATCGTTCGGATCAGTTCGACGAGACAGGCGAGCGAGACGAGCGTGACGAGCATGACCAAGACGACGAAGAAGACCAGTTCGCCAGCGCGCCGCAGGTCTACAGCGAGCAAGCCCTGAGGGAGAAGATCGCACGCCTCCCCGTGGTCTTCGGCCAGAACAACAAGCAGGTCGCCACCGAGGCCGATCTGGTCGAGATGCGCGGCGGCGCAGCCCCCGAAGCGAGCGAGGCCGACGAGGATGGCGTGCGTCAGGATCCCGGCGCGGCACCCGGCCAGCCCACCAAGGTCTACCAGTTCCCAGGCCTCGACCTCCTCGAGAATCCCGAGGAGAACTTCAACGCCAAGCTCGAAGAGACAGTGCGCGAGCAGGCCACCGCGCTCGAGAGCGCCCTCAAGCAGTACCGAATCGCAGGCGAGGTCGTCGGCATCGAGTCCGGCCCGGTCATCACGCTCTTTGACGTGCGACTCGCGCCGGGCACGAAGGTTGCCGCACTCCAGGCCGTTTCGAGCGACATCGCTCGCGCGCTGAAGGCCATCAACATCCGCATCGTCCCCAACCAGGTCGGTCGCGACACCGTTGGCGTGGAGGTCCCCAACTCCACGAAGGAGAAGGTCCGCCTCAAGGAGCTCATGGGCAATAGCGAGAAGTTTGCCAGCATGAAGCTCCCCCTCTTCCTCGGCAAGGACGCCAGCGGCGAGCCCCTGATCGAAGACCTGACGAAGATGCCCCACATGCTCATCGCCGGCACCACCGGCAGCGGCAAGAGCGTGGCGATGAACACCATCATCATGGGCTTCCTCTACACCAAGAAGCCCAGCGAGCTCAAACTCGTGCTCGTCGATCCCAAGATGGTCGAGATGAGCCAGTTCAAGGACATCCCGCACCTTATGTGCCCCGTCGTGACAGAGATGTCCAAGGCCGCGGCGATCCTTGAGTGGGCCTGCGTCAAGATGGACGAGCGCTACGAGCTTCTGGCCGAGGCAGGCTGCCGCGACATCGCGAGCTACAACGAGCTTCCGTGGGAAGAGCTCAAAGAACGCATGAACCCCGCGAGCCCCGAGGAAGAGGCACGCATCCCGCGCAAGCTCCCCTACATGGTCTTCATCATTGACGAGCTGGCCGACCTCATGATGACCGCGAAGGAAGTCGAGAGCCACATCATCCGCATCGCCCAGAAGGCCCGCGCCGTCGGCATCCACCTCATCCTCGCGACCCAGCGCCCGCAGGCCAACGTCGTCACGGGCCTCATCAAGAGCAACATGCCCTGCCGCGTCGCGTTCAAGGTCGCCAGCGGCATGGACTCGCGCATCGTCCTGGATCAGAAGGGCGGCGAGCTGCTCCTGGGTCACGGCGACATGCTCTTCCTGTCTCCCCGCTCCAGCAAGCTCAGCCGCGCTCAGGGCACGCTCGTGGATGATCTTGAGATCCGGCGCGTAGTGCGCTTCATGCGCGAGGTAGCGGGCCCGAGCTTCGAGCGTCAGTTGCTGCAGATTCGCAAGCCCACCGAGGGTGAGCCAGAGGGCCCCGCGGGTAGCGGTTTGGGCAACATGACCGACGACGAGCGCCTTCTGCAGAGCCGTAACAACTCCTCGGCAAGCCTCGCCGCGGCCCAGGAAGATCCACTCTTCCCGCGCGCCGTCGAGATCGTCCTCGAAACCCGCCGCGGCAGCGTCTCGCTGCTCCAGCGCCGCCTCGCCATCGGCTACACCCGCTCCAGTCGCCTCATCGATCTCATGGGCATCGCCAGCATCATCTCTGACCACAAGGGCTCGGTCGCGCGCGACGTGCTCATCACCGAGGACGACTGGGCCACCATGAAGCGCCTCGCGAGCGAGGAGGCCAAGGCCAAGGGCGTGCGCTCGATCGACGAGCTCAAGGATCTGGGCGGCCCCACACAAACGCAGCTCTTCGAGGCTCCCGCCGCCCGCGCACCGCGCGGCACGGGCTCACCTGCCGCGGGCGAGGTGCCACCCTTCGAGGCCGACGCAGTGCCGCAGGTGAGCGATCAGGACCTCTATGGCGACGAGGGTTCGTCGGCATTGGACGATGCGGACGGCGGTGAGGATGAGAACGAAGCGCCCAAGGGCCGGCGCGGTCGCGCGAGATAGCTCGCCCGCCTTCTTCAGTTGGATCGAACGCTCAGCAGCACGATCGCGTCGTAGATCGCGTGCGCCGCGACCACAATCCCAAAGCCGCGCCACGCAAAGAGGAACGCGAAGTAGAGCCCCGCGATGCTGTAGAACGCGAGCAGCCGCATGTCCGCGCCGCCGCCGGGATGCTGCACGTTGTGATAGAGGGCAAAGAGCACGGCCGAGACAACCGCGCCCACGATGTACCCTGCCTGGCTCTGTAAACGCAGAAAGTCCACGATCACGAGATGGATCAGCGTGATGAGCACGAGCCGGAAGACGAGCTCTTCATAGAGCCCCGCGCCGATCGAGACCGTCAGCTTCGCCTGCCAAGGGAGCTGCGCGAGCGCTGCCGTGCCATCGGCCATCGCCATCGGCTGCCCAACCGGGCGCGACATCACGACCGCGCCGAGCACCAGCAGCGGCAGTGCCCACACGAAGCTCTCGAGCCACATGAGACCCAGCACCGCGGGCCGCACGCGCCAGCTGCCGCGCTCGATGAGGTGCCACAGCAGCAGCACGACCAGGAGGACAATCGCTGGCAGGTGCAGCGAAGAAGGCCCGAACGCGTCGAAGAGCCCACGCAGGATCGTGCGTGCCGAGATATCGCCCACGCCCTTGGCCCCAGACAGGTACAGGATGAGCCCGACCTCGTACGCCGCGATCAGCGGCAGCAGGAAGAGCAGCACGTGCCACGGGCGCGACGAGAGATTGGCGTACCCCGCCTCCAGGTCTGCCGCGCGCGCGGGACGAGTGCCCGTCGGTGGGGGAGTGCTTCGGGTTGCGCGCGGTGAAGCCATGGGCGAGCGAGCGTAGCGTCCAAAGAAAAAACCGTCCGCGATCGCGGACGGCACGGTGATCAGTTGGGTGATCAGTACGAGAAGTCAGAAGACGAGCTGGCCTTGTTGATGCGCCGGAGCGATCCCGAGAGTGCCCAAGCGTTCCGGGCCGTTCAGTTCAGAGCCAACCGTGCTCAGGCCTTCTTGGCCGCGGGAGCCTTGGTCGTCTCGGCGCGCTTGGTCAGAAGGCGCTTGGTCATCGTGCTCTTGCGGCGGGCGGCCTGATTCTTGTGAATCACGCCCTTGGCCGCGGAGCGGTCGATGACGCGCATCGCGCTCTTGAGCTGCTCGGCTGCCTTGGGCAGGTCGCCGTGCAGGATCGAGTTGTTGAAGTCGCGGATGGCCTCGCGCATCGTAATAAGCCGCCACTTGTTCAGGGCGCGGCTCGATGCATTCTGACGAACACGCTTCTTGGCAGTACGAGAATGGGCCATGGCGAGAAAAAGCTCCTACCGAGGGTCAAACCGCGGCACACCGCCGGGCCTCCATTCTTGGCCTTCCGCGCCAAAGAATCAACTCCGATGCCGAGCAGGAATCGCGACAAACTTCCGCGCCAACGCTGTCGCTGGCTCGCCCACAGACCAGAACCTCGCGAAGGGTTCTTGACCTGGGCCCTTGCCAATTGCGAACAAGCCTCATAACGTCCCCCCGCGAGGCCCCGGCCTCCGTTTGCGGGCGTAGCTCAATTGGATAGAGCACCTGACTACGGATCAGGAGGTTTCTGGTTCGACTCCAGACGCCCGTGTTTTTCCGCTCAACCGTTCCCTTGGTTTTTTGTTTCGGCGAGCTTTGGCCTTCAATTTCGAGATGGACGAGTCCCAGTCAGGGACTGGCAGAAGCCCGGCGGAACGCCCGGGCTTCGCATCGTTTTGGAATCGGCGTTCGAAGAGTTGCGATCGGGCTCCCCTCGCACAAAGCAACGGTCGCACCCAGCTTTGTGTGATCGGGGCCGTGCCGGAGGTTTGCGTGTTCACCATCGCTCTCAAGATGCTCTTGGGCGACCGCTCGAAGTACTTCGGCATCCTCATGGGCGTGGCGCTCGCCTCGTTCGTCATCACATGGCAGGGCGCGATCTTCGTTGGGCTGATGAGCCGCACATTCGCCCTCCTCACCGACATGGGCGACCCCGACATCTGGGTCATGGATCCCAAGGTCCAGTTCATCGACGACGTCAAGCCGCTTCCGTCCACCGACCTCTACCGTGTACGCGGCATCGAGGGTGTCGCGTGGGCTGCGCCGCTGTACAAGGGCCAGACGCGAGCGCGACTCTCCGACGGCACGTTCCAGAACTGCGTTCTCATCGGCCTCGAAGACGCCACGCTCACTGGCGGCCCGCCCGAGATGGTGGAGGGGAGCGTTGAGGACCTGCGCCGGGCCGACGGCGTCATCGTCGACTTCGTTGGTGCCACCACCCGACTGGCTCGGCCGAACCCGATGCCCGGCGGGCCGCGAGTCCCTGTTAAGGTTGGCGACGAGCTCGAGCTCAACGACCGTCGCGCGGTGGTAGTTGGGATCTCTCGCAACACCCAGAGCTTCCAGAGCAATCCGACGATCTACACGACCTTCAGCCGCGCCACCACGTTCGTCCCGCGAGAGCGCAAGCTGCTGTCGTTCATCCTCGTCAACGCGACGCCCGGCGAGGATATCCAGGCGCTCTGCGACCGCATCGAGCGCGTCTCCGGGCTGGCCGCGTACACGCGCGAAGAGTTCAAGTGGAAGACCGTCAACTACTTCATGAACAACACCGGCATCCCCATAAGCTTCGGCATCTCCGTCGCGCTCGGGTTTGTCATCGGTGCCGTCATTACCGGCTTCATGTTCTTCAGCTTCACCATCGACAACTTGCGATACCTCGGCACGCTCAAAGCGATGGGCACCACGAACGCCATGCTCATGTGGATGGTCCTGCTGCAGGCCATCTTCGTCGCAGTGGTCGGATGGGGCCTGGGCGTGGGCGTCGCCAGCTACATGGGCACCAGCGCCGCACGCAACAGCCCGCTGGCCTTCCGGCTTCCGTGGCAACTGCTCATGACGAGCGGTGCCGCGGTCCTGGTCATCTGCATGGCCTCCGCGATGATCAGCATCCGCAAGGTCATCCGCCTCGAGCCAGCGATCGTCTTCAAGGGATGAACACCCGCGCAACACGACCGCCGCGCAGCGTTTCAAAATCTCGTCTCAGAAAGTTCTCCCCCGAGCCGTTCAGCAGCGCAGAGTGCGCGCAATGTGTCCTGTTGTCGCGTGCGCGTGAACCGCGCCGCTTGAGTTGGAAAATGGAGCCGGAGGGAATCGAACCCTCGTGCCGATACAGTCGGCACGTAGCCTCTACGCGTGTATCTGGATGGTTTAATCTCGGCCTCGGGGCGGGCACCAGCACTCTCCCCTTTGGCCCGATCCTCAGTATTTTCTCGCGGGGTGATCCCTGAGCATCACGGATCTCCGCCAGCCTGCTGTCTTTCAATCCCGCCCCTAGCAGACTTTGGAGCGGTATTGCGCGGCTACTTAGGCCGCGAGAGCGAAGTTACGCTCAGCAATCAATTTTTTGCATGCTTTTAGCCAGGCCAGCATGCTCCTGGACGCGCCACCACGTGCGTCACATGACCGGTCGAAACCAGTTCGGCCCCAGTTGTCAAAGAGTCCCCTTCACACGATGATAGGCGCGTGCGAAGGTCCGCCATCCTCAACTTCCTCGGGCGACAGGGCAGTGGGTCCGCTGGGCCCGATCCAAACCCGTGGGTCGAGGCCGTCGCACGCACCCTGACGGGCATCGTGGGATGGTTTCTCATCATGTTCGCACTGGGCGTGGGCGGAGTCTCCGGAGACGCCCTCGCGACGTACTGGCATGGACCGGCCAACACCGTCTGGCCGATCTACGCCTCCATCGGTGGCATCATCGGCGCTGGGCTCGCGGCGCAGGCCATGCTCTACATGCTGCTGCTGACAGATCGGCAACGAATTTACTTCGTGGTCCTGCTGCTGGGACTCATCCCCGGAGTCGGGCTGGTCGTCATGATCTTCGCTGGAACCAACTGGTTCTTCACCCGCACCCTTGACCGGCGCGATCAGCGCAACGCCGATCGCGATCGCGAGACCAACGCTGCGGGCTCCGTTCACGACACAGATCGTACCTGATCACACGACCTGTCGCGCCAGCTGCCCCGGCGGCAGTGGCGCGAGCGCTTCGCGGTCGAGCGTCTCTTTGATCTCACGAAGCAGGCGCGGGCGAACGACACCCACGTCGGCCGTGTTCGCGTGGATCGTCACGCCGTAGAGCAGGGCGGGCCCAGTCAGCTCCGCGAGGCCAGCGGACGGTGCGGGGTCCTTCAGTGCGCCCTCGCCCGCGTTCACGACGCGCTGCGCCGCCGCGAGGAGCTCGGCCTGCGCCTTCTCGATCGAGATCGTCGGGTTGATTGGCACCATGATGGTGATGGCGCGCCGGGGATGGTGCGACTGGTTCTCGATCACGCCGCCGAAAATCGCGTTGTTGGGGATGATGATTCGGCGATTGTCGGCCGTGTCCAGATTGGTCGTGAAGAGATCGATGCCGTCGATGACGCCCACCTGACCGGCCACGATCACCGCGTCACCAACCTTGAAGGGACGGAAGATCAGCAGCAGGATACCGCTGGCGAGGTTTCCGAGGTTGCCCTGGAGAGCCAGTCCGATCGCCAAGCCCGTGGCACCGATGATCGCCGCGACGCTGGTGGTGTTGATGCCCAGCGTGCCAAGGCATGTGACAACGGTGAAGAGCAGGATTGCCCACTTTGCCATGTTGCCGAAGAACTTGGCAAGAGTTCTATCAATCTTGGCCCGCTCCGCCGCGGCTCGTGTGAGGCGACGGACCCAGATCGAGATGATCCATCCGACAACCAGCAGCACGATGGCGGCGATGATGGCCGGGCCCTTGTCGATGACCCAGTCCCAGCCCTTCTGTGCTAGCTGAGCCTGCTGCTGAAGTGCTTCCCCGACGCTCGCCGAATCCTTGGGTGAAACGGGCTCTGAGGTGGCGGGGGCAACGGCGGGCGCGGCCGGGGCCGCGGCTTCCTGGAACGCGACGACGCTGTGGGTCAGCACGTTGAGAAGCTTGGCGCAGATCAGCTCTGTATTCATCGAATTCCTTGTGGTCTTCTTGGCTCGGGTTTGGCGTGCGTGATGAGCCTGGATGCGGACGGCGTGCCGGACGAAGAACGGACTTGGGCGGGCTAGAAAAAAAGCGGCAGGCCCTTCGACCTGCCGCTTTGGATGTTTCAGCCATCATCGCGAGACAGAACGTGCTCTCGCGACGAAGCGATTCCGATCAGCACCGACTTACTGCACGAAGTTCGTGAGCTCGTCATCGCGGACCGGAGTACGCAGCTCGGCGCAGGTCGTCTCGCCGATGACGAGGAGCTCGCCAGCGACAGAAGACTTGACGACGAACGAGGACATCTTGCGCTCACCAGAGGGAACAACGCCGAAGTTGAACTCGACCTTGTTACCAGCAACCAAGCGGCCGTCGGCCGACGAGACGAAGGTCATGCCCTGTGGCATCGCGACGATCATACGGGTGTTGGTCAGGTTGACCTGGCCCTGGTTGAGAACCTCAACGCGGTAGGTGTGGTTGTTGCCGACCATGACGACGCCGTCGTCGTCGGTGACGAGGGTGCCGATGTCGGGCACGCCGACCACGTTGACCTGGCAGGTCGTCGTGGCGGGGGTGGCGCAGCCGCAGTTGACGGTGGCCGAGACGGGGATGTTGCCCGCGGTGGCGCCAGCGACAACGACCGAGACGGTGCGCGACTGGCCCGGCGGGATGGAGCCGAGGTTCCAGGAAGTGCCAGTTCCAGCGGCGGCGCCGTTGTTGTCGGCCGAGATCGGACGAGCGCCGCCGAGGTTGGCGACGAGCGTCGTCTCGTTGCAGGCGCTGTCGCCGCTGTTGGTGACGGTGAACTTGAAGGTGGCGTTCTGGCCAATGCGGATGGTCTCGCCGACATCGCACTTGACGGCGAGGACGGGCTGCGTGACCTTGGTCGAGGTCTGGTTGCTGGTCGCGGTCAGGCCGCCATCAGCAACAGCCTCGGCCGTGTTCGGATAGACGCCGGTCTGCGAAGCGCGAGCAACGAACGTGAACGTCTTGCTCTCGCCAGCCCGGAGGTCCATCGCGGCGGTCTCGAAGACAGCCTTGTTGTCGGCCATCAGGTTCGGGGGAAGCTGATCGCGAACGCGAACGTTGCGAGCGATGCCCGTGCCGTTGTTGGTGACGACGATCGTAACCGGGATGTTGTCGCAGATGATCACTTCGGCAGGGGCCGACTTGGTGATCGCGAGCTTGGGCTCGACGACGGCGATGTTCATGCACACCGGGATGGTGTAGCTGACGGTCGCGCAGGCCGCGACGGCGGCGCCGGTGGCCGCGCCGGTGACGCGGATGGTCTTGGTCTCGCCGGGGTTCATGCGGCCCAGGTTGAAGAGCATGTTGCCGCCCTGCTGGGTGGCCTGAGGGTTGGTCGAGGCGACCGTGAAGCCGGTCAGAGCCGACTCCTCGATCAGGACGTCGTCGACGGTGATGCCCGAGACGTTGGTCACCTTGATGTCATAGCTGAACTGCTGCCCGCGAGAGACCTCGCTGGGGAAGGCGCGGTCAACAAGCAGAACGGCGTTCTGCTGGACGCCCAGTGGGTAGTAGACGGCAGAGCCTGAGCCGCTCGGCGCGGCGGGAGCCGGCGTCGTCGTGCGAGGCTCAGCGGCGGGAGCGGTGCGGGTCATGGTCTGGGGCGCCATGCCCGTGCCACTGAGCGCCGCGGGGCTCGTGCGGGGGACCGCGGTGTAGCCGACCGGCTCCGACAGGTTCGTGCCCTTGTTTGCACAACCGGCGAGCATGCTCAACGCGAGCAAAGTGCCCGACCCAATCATCATCGAATGCTGCTTCACAACCGTCTCCTTCTGTGTTCTATCCAGTCCACCCGGCAGACTGATGCACCCCTGTTGATCGCTGGCGGCTGGTGCTCCTGCAACCTCGCGGGACCCCCGCGAGACGACCGCCAACGTGTTTACTTCCGTTACGCTTGAAGGCTAGAAGACCCGGATCTTTCCAGGTTGACCCAAAACTTCTCCGGGGAAAGGTGTATTGTCGCGTGCGATATGCACTGTGTCAAATGGACCCTGTCAAAATCCCACCAGATTGTGACTTCGCTAATCTCTCCTACAAGCTCTACCAAGGATCCTCAGATGGCGATGCGCGTAGCCGTGATTGTTCCCGCAGCCGGAGCCTCGCAAAGGTACACCCAGTCAGGAGGGCTGCGCTCCAAGCTCGATGAGGATCTGGGTGGTAAGACTTTGCTTCAGCGGACCTTGGAGACTTTCACGAAGTTTGATCATCCCGACTTCAGCCTCGCACCCCTCATTGTCGCGGGCCCGCACGATGAGGCCTCCTTCTCCGATTTCCGCGATCGCTACGCTGATCGCCTTGGTTTGCTCGGGGCTCGTTTGGTCCGCGGTGGCAAGATTCATCGATGGGAAACAGTCGCAGCGGCCCTAGATGCGATCAAATCACTCGACGCTGAGCCGGGCCTGATCATGATCCACGACGCCGCGAGGCCGTGCGTCTCGCATGACTTGATCGAGCGTGTGCTGCTCGCGGCTCGTCGATTCGGCGCAGCGATTCCCGGCGTCGACGCTGGCGACACGCTCAAACGCATCATCAGCATCGACGTCGCGGCCGAGGCGGACGCCGCCGCCGCGATCCTGGGCACCGCGCCCGCCGGACCTGTCGCGCAGCGATTCGTCGATGCGACGCTGAGCCGCGAGCGCGTGGTGCTGGTCCAGACGCCGCAGGTGTTCGATGCTGCGCTGCTCAGCGCCGCGTATGCGGCGCTCGCCTCGGGAGCGCTCGACGGATCCATCACCGACGACTCGCAGGTCGTGGAGGTCTTCGCGCGTGAGAATCCCGCGGCGATTCAGGCGATACGGTCCGCCCATCCTTCACGCCCGGTCGCGGGCTGGACTGGCCGCGTCGCGGTGGTGGCGGGTGACAGCGCCAACATCAAGGTGACACGCCACGAGGATCTCCGGATCGTGCGCAGCGTTCTCGGGCTCAAGGAGCCCGAGGGCCGGGCGGTCCACAAGCGGTTCTAGCTCGCGCTCACGTTCGCCTTCTCCAACCTTCTCGCCGCCGCGCCTCCTAAGGTTCATCACGGATGAAGTGTGACCAGTGCGATAACGAGGCGACCGTTCATGAGGTCACGATCACCAACGGCATCAAGGGTGAACGCCACTTGTGCGAGCGGTGCGCCACCGCGGTGCAGCCGGTGTCGCTGCCGATTGCGCAGGCCCTCAAGCAGGTCGTCGAGACCCACGCTCGCGCGGCGATGAAGCCCGGCGCTTGCCCCGCGTGCGGGCTCACCTTCGCGGAGTTCAAGCAGCATGGCCTGCTTGGCTGCCCGGACTGCTACGCCGCGTTCGAGTCCTCGCTCGCGCCGCTGCTCGAGCGTGCGCACGAGGGGGGCGTCGCGCACACCGGCAAGCGCCCGCAGCACGCTGGCGAGGTACCAAACGATCCCAAGCCCGAGTCCGCAGTTCTGGAGCGGCTCGAGCGCCTGCAGCGCATCCGGCGCGAGCTCGAGCTTGCAATCAAGGCCGAGCAGTACGAGCGTGCCGCGAAGCTGCGCGACGAGCTCCGCACGTTTGGCGTGGAGTCGGGCGGAAGCGATGCGGGCGGCCAGCGCCAGGGACACGCGAACGAGTAGGGGGAGTGGCGCGCCATCATGCTTGATCCGAACCAGACACCCGACGCCAACGACTCTTGGAACTCTCCAACCGAGTGGCTGCGCGGCGAGGGCGAGGCCAACGACGTGGTCCTCTCATCGCGCGCCCGGCTCGCGCGCAACATCGCTGGCTGCCCCTTTGTTCCGCGTGCTTCACGTGTCGATCGTGTGCGAAGCCTCGACGCGGCCCGGGCCGCCATCATGGCCGGGCCCCTCGCGCCGCAGATGCTCTGGCTCAACCTGCACGAGGCCAAGATCCTTGATCGCCAGATCCTCGTCGAGCGCCACCTGATCTCCAAGCAGCTCAGCAAGGGCCGCGCCGGCCAGGGCACCGGTGCCACCGAAGACCCTCGCGGCGTCGCCGTCTCGGCCGATGAACGCCTCTCCATCATGGTCAATGAAGAGGACCACCTTCGGATCCAATCGATCCGGTCCGGGCTGGCCCTCGCCGCGGCGTACCGCGAGGTGGACGAGGCCGACGACGCGATGGAGCGATCACTCCGCCTCGCCTTCTCGCCGCGCTTCGGGTATCTCACGGCGTGCCCGACCAACGTCGGCACTGGCCTGCGCATGAGCGTCATGCTCCACCTGCCGGGCCTGCGACTGACGGGCGACATCGAGCGCGTGAAGCGAGCCGCCGCGGACATGAACCTCGCGGTGCGCGGCTTCTATGGCGAGGGCTCCGAAGCGGTGGGGGACTTGTACCAGATCTCGAACCAGACCACGCTGGGCCGGACCGAGGCGGCGATCATCGCGAGCCTCGAGACCGAGATCCTGCCGCGTGTGATCGAGTATGAGCGACTTTCGCGCCGCGAACTCACGTCACGCCGCCGGCTCGGCCTTGAGGACCAGGTGTGGCGCGCCTTCGGCGTGCTCTCGAGTGCGCGGCTGCTCACGACCGAGGAAGCCATGCAGTGCCTGAGCCTCCTGAGGCTCGGCGTGCTGACGGGCGTGATCGGTCCCGAGCTCTGCGACGTCTCGCGCGTGCATCAGATGATGCTGCTCGTGCATCCCGCGCATCTGCAGCGGGCTCTGGGCGTCTCGCTCGATCAGGAACAGCGCCGTGCCGCGCGGGCAGGACTCGTCAGGGGCAGGCTCGCGAGCCGGACCTGATTCTTCGGTTTGATCTGGCGGCTTGAACTTGTCCCGGCGTCTTGGACGTGCTCTGGCGTGCTGCGGCAAACGCGGGCTCAGCGCAGAGCGCGGGGGTTGTCCTTCGGACCGCCGTCGGCATAGCTCCAGACCGTGACCTTCATCCGGCGCACGCCCCAGCGCATGGCCTGAGCGTGCGTCGGGAAGAGCACGTCGAGCCTGCGTCCCTTGATGGCGCCGCCGCAGTCAAGCACCGGTACCACGCGGCTCTGGTCATATCCGGGCACGGTGATCATGGAGCCATACCCGAGCACCTCGGGATCCGCAGCGACGAGCGCGTGGCCATTGGTCGAGACGTGGTGGAGCGTGGCGGTGAGGCCATCGGCCGAGTCGCCGCACGAGGCCGCGTCGGGCGAGTAGGCCGTGACCGTCATCCACATCTCTCGCACCGGCCTGATCGGGCGGCCATCGAACCAGCGAACCGAAGCGTCCTGGGCAAACCTCCCTGAGCCCGCCGGAGCCTGGGCCTGATCAAAGGGTGAAGTAGAACGCGGCGCGGGCGCGCTGAAAGTCGTGCTGAACATCGTGCTCACGAGCGAATGCTGGTCCTGCGGATCCGCGACATTCGCAAGCAGCGGGATCTCAGCGTCCAGCAAGGGCAAGTCGGCTTCGAGGTTCGTATCGGCCGCGATCACGCTCGCGTCATCGAAGCGTTCGACCATGGGAGCGCGGCCCATCTCAGCAAGCAGCGGCGCGCTCAGGCGGCCTTCCTTGGCGGCGACCGCAGTCCAGATCGTGATGCACGTCAGCGCGGTCCAGCCAGCCGCGAGGAGCACGCGGCGTGCCTGCCGCTGCGACCATCCAGCCGACATCGCTGCACCAAGCCGCCCGAGCGACTTGGATGCTCCTTCGTTCTGTCGCGAATCGGTGCAAGGCACCTCCAGCGCGACGGGACCATGGGTCCATTGCTTCACAACTGTTCTCCACCTGTCTGCACTTGATCGCAGAGCGAGCCGACGCAAGGCTGGGCCACCACACCCGCTTGGAGCAGAAGCACCGCTGTCGGTTGCCTCCAACTCCTTGCCAAACACCGGCTTGATCACCGCCTCTATGGTAGCAAGGCCGGACGAGACATTCGAAACATACTTATCTTATACCGAACGAAGCGTTGATGCCGAGTGCCCTCAGGAGCGGACACACTTTGCGGCTGAGAAGGTTGGTCGCGAGTTGGTTGAGGCCAGCGGTCGCTTCCTCGTTGCGGATGCCCAACTCGTACACCCATATCAGAGCACACGAACCCCTCCCCCTCAAGCAAAGGGAGGTCAGATCACAGAAGATCATGCACGTCATGGCGTTACAGACGGCGCGGGCGGCACAGACCGAACCTGAATCCAGCCAGGCACGTACAGCGAACAAAAACTGAACCAAGTCGGCCTCGTGGAGTGAACTCGGACCAGAATCAGACGTACTATACTGTCACAACCTCCAAGGGGAACCCGAACAAACAGAACTTGGGCGGTAAGGAGAAGTGGGGCGATTGTGGATAACTGGGCAATATGGGCGTCCTCGAGCCCGGTCCAGAGTCAGGCCTTGGCGACGGTTGGGTCTGTTCGCAGCTCGCTGGCGTGTTGCGGAGAGCTTCGCGGATCGAAGGAGGTAGTGCTCGTGAATCGGCTTTTAAACAACGTCAAGACTGCGTTCCTGCTCGGCGCACTGATGGCGATCTTCATCGTCGTCGGCTCGTTCTGGGGTCAGCAAGGCATGATCATGGGGCTCCTCTTTGGCGGCGTCGCCAACGTCGTCGCCTTCTTCTTCAGCGACAAGATCGCGCTGAAGGCGATGCAGGCCCAGGAGGTCCACGCCGACTCACCCGCGCCAGCCAATGGTGTCTACCGAATGGTGGATGAGCTTCGCCAGAAGGCCGGACTTCCGATGCCGCGGGTCTACATCTGCCCACAGGAAGCGCCCAACGCCTTCGCGACGGGGCGCAGCCCCAGCAAGGCCGCGGTCGCCGTGACGGTGGGGGCCCTCCGCGTTCTGAACGAGCGCGAGCTCCGCGGCGTGATGGCCCATGAACTCGCACACGTCAAGAACCGCGACACGCTGATCTCCTGTATCGCCGCGACCGTCTCGGGAGTGCTGGCCTTCATCGCGCAGTGGGGCATGCTGCTCGGTGGCGGGAACAACCGCGAGGGTGGCAACCCGCTCTTTGCGATCGGTGCGGTGCTGATCGGCGCGGTCGGGGCCGCGGTCATCAAGGCCATGATCAGCCGCAGCCGCGAGTACGTCGCGGACCACGACGGCGCGGTGATCGCTGGCGAGTCCGACGGGCTGATCTCCGCGCTGCAGAAACTGCACGTCTACAACGCGCGGATCCCGATGGCCAACGCGAACCCCGCACAGAACAACCTCTTCATCGTCGAGCCCATGATGGGCACAAGCCTGCTGCGACTCTTCGCAACCCACCCACCCGTTGAGCGCCGCATCGCCGCGCTCCGCGAAGTACAAATCGCCTAAAAACAGACAAACCGGCCGAGCCTCCCGCGCAAGCGGGAGGGGCAACTCACTCGCCGCCCAAACTCACACCCCTCTCGCTTGCGCGCGAGGCTCAGCGGCTCTGGTTTCAACTCCGACCCTGTTCAGGATCGTGCTGAGTCGGTGACGCCAGAGGTGCTTGCTCGCGATCTCGGGAAGGGCTTGATGGGCCATCTGAGCGCGAAGTTCTGGGCTCGCGAGCAGCCCCTCGGCCTTCGCGCGCATCTCCTCGGGGTGCTGGACGCTGAACATCTCCAGCATCGGAGCCTTGCTCGCCCCGAAGTCACGCTCAACCAGCACGCGTCGATCGGTCAGCGTCGCCGCGCCGCCCGCGAGCGAGAGGAGCAGCCGTTCGCTCCAGCTCGTGACGAACTGCGTGGGGTTGAGCGCGAGGCCCACGCGTGCTCGCTTGAACCATCCAGGCAGGTCCCCGTAGTCGCAAGAACCGGCGTAGCGCGTCGTGTCGCTCTCGACCTCGCGCCAGGCCTCGCCTCCGAGCAGCGTGACGGGCAAGCCGCGCAGCGCCGCCACGAGCCGCAATCTGCGCTCGCGGTTCACGACCGCGACGGTGTACCTCATGATGCTCGAGAGCCAGAGCCAATGGTTGCTGGCTCGCACACCCGGCGGCATCGCGATCTCGAAAGCCTGCCCGAAGCTCAGCTCCGGATGATCGAGCCGCAGACGCACGAGCGCATCGCACGGGGCTCGCAGCGACTCGGGCACCTGCGAGCGCAGATCCTCCAACTCTCGCCTCGTGTGGATCCAACCCGAGAGGAGGATCCCGACGTCCCGCCCGCCGCGTGCGGCTTCGGTCGCCGCGTGGCTTGCTTCCAGCGTTGTTTCGTCCGCGAGCGCCGAAGGGCGAACACCGTGCGGCATCGTGAAGTGGACCATCCCCGGCCAGCGAAACCGCAGCCAGTGGGTATCGTCGGGGCAGACGGTGAGGAGCTGATAGCCGCGCTGCTTGGATGCGAATGCATCCACGGTCGGCGTGTCGAGCATGAGTGGGTGATCAACGAGCCAGTGAAGGAGTGCCGCGGCCTCGCCGAAGGGGCGAATCCATGCCGCCATGTGCTCGGCGCTTTTGATGGAATTGAAGAGAACAAAGACGTGCAGCCCCGCCGCCGCCGCGGCCGAACCGGGCGCCGGGTTGACCTCCAACCCAAGCACTCGCGCCTCCGACGCGACCTCAGAACAGAACTCGGTGAGGAGAGAATACCGGGACTGATACTGCGTGGGGATGTGCAGGCAGGCGGGCATGCGGTGTGTATCGGTTGCTCCGCGTCGCTTTGGCCAAAGCCGCTCCAGCGGGGACTACCCTTCTGCCGACGCCGTTTGGCCAGCAGCGGACAGGTGCCCAGGAGCCAAGCCGATGCGTACATTGGCGATCCGACTCGGCCCGCGTGCCGCGCGCGACACGCCCCAAACCTGTGTGCTCGACGTCCACGAGAGGAGTTCTTTGATGCCCGCTTCGACCATCACGATGTCCGCCGGCCGACTCAACGTCCCCGACGAGCCCATCCTTCCGTTCATCGAGGGCGATGGCACCGGGCCGGATATCTGGCGGGCGTCGGTGCGCGTGATCGACGCGGCGGTCGCGAAGGCCTACGGCGGAAAACGCAAGATCCATTGGAAGGAAGTTCTCGCCGGTGAGAAGGCCTTTAACCAGACGGGCAACTGGCTTCCCGAAGCGACGCTCGACGCCTTCAGAACGTATCTCGTCGGCATCAAGGGCCCGCTCACAACGCCGGTCGGCGGCGGCATCCGCTCGCTCAATGTCGCGCTTCGCCAGATTCTCGACCTCTACGTCTGCCTGCGCCCCGTGCGCTGGTTCAAGGGCGTCCCCAGCCCCGTGAAGCGCCCGCAGGATTGCGAGATGGTGATCTTCCGCGAGAACACGGAGGACATCTACGCTGGCATCGAGTACGCCGCGGGAACGCCCGAGGCCCAGAAGCTCCTCGACTTCATCGCGGCCAACTTCCCCAAGGACTTCGCGAAGATCCGCTTCGGTGCTGCGGGCTCGGGCGAGGGGTGGCAGAAGGTGCTCGAGGCCGTCGGCGCGCCCGCACGCCCGACGCCCATCCAGGTCGGAATCGGCATCAAGCCCGTGTCGTTCCTGGGGACCGAGCGCCTGGTGCAAAGCGCCATCGCCTACGCGATCAAGGAGAAGCGCAAGAGCCTGACGCTGGTCCACAAGGGCAACATCATGAAGTTCACTGAGGGCGCGTTCAAGGACTGGGGATACAAGGTCGCGATGACGTCCTTCCGCAAGGACATCGTGACGGAGCGCGAGAGCTGGATCCTGGGGAATGCGGAAAAGGACGGCGCACTGACCGCAGAGGCCAACGCGAAGATGATCGAGCCCGGTTTCGAAATGATGACCCCCGACCAGAAGAGCAAGCTCATCAAGGAAGTCGAGGGCGTCCTGACTTCGATCGGCCCCACCCACGGCAACGGCCATTGGAAGAGCAAGCTTCTCATCAAGGATTCAATCGCAGACATCACGCTCCAGCAGGTGCTGACCCGCCCCAAGGACTTCGACGTCATCGCCACGCTCAACCTCAACGGCGACTACCTCTCCGACGCCCTCGCCGCACAGGTTGGCGGCATCGGCATCGCCCCCGGCGCCAACATCAACTACCTCACCGGCCACGCCATCTTCGAGGCCACCCACGGCACCGCGCCCAAGTACGCCAACCTCGATCAGGTCAATCCCGGCTCGGTGATCCTCAGCGGCGAGATGATGCTGCGCTATATGGGCTGGAACGAAGCCGCGGACCTCATCATCAAGGGCATGGACGGCGCAATCTCGGCCAAGACCGTGACGTACGACTTCGAGCGCCTCATGAAGGCCGAGGGCGACACGCAGGTCAAGAAGGTCAAGTGCAGCGAGTTCGGGGATGCGGTGATCTTGGGGATGGGTTGAAG
>Ga0105049_10003930_pt1 | contig 17502 bp, 14 predicted proteins | sample MAT06_FD_78087 | JGI IMG/M metagenome (GOLD analysis project Ga0105049, IMG submission 78087) | Freshwater microbial communities from Lake Fryxell liftoff mats and glacier meltwater in Antarctica - MAT-06 | ecosystem: Environmental > Aquatic > Freshwater > Ice > Liftoff microbial mat | place...
ATCGTCGGCACCCCGTTTGGCGACCGGATCGTATTGAGGGAGGGGGCGCAAACGATTGAAATACCTGAGGAGCGGACGTGGCGCTGGCTGATGGTCACATGGCGCGCGGCGAAGAAGCAGGTCGAGATCCAATCGATATCCGTCATGACGAGCCAGCATCCGGCTCCCAACGTCGGTTCTTTCAGGGCTAATCCGAAGGAGATTCCCAAGCTGGTGGATCTCTGCCTCGATCACGCAAAAGTCACGATGTCCGACACCTATGTGGACACTCCCGGACGGGAAGATGCCCAGTGGTTGGAGGATATCCAGTACCGGGCTCAGCTTGCGGCGCAGTGGTTTGGCGATACATCGCTGCGGCAGGTTACGCTGCGGCATACGGTCGAGCTGCAGGTGGCAAGCGGAAGGTTCCGGGTTTTTCCGCCGGAGGATTACGGGACAGCCGGTCTGCAAACCCTGGATTGGGGCATCGTCTGGATCGGAATGCTTTATGATGATTGGATGTGGACCGGCGAAACCACGCGCGTCCGTCGTTATTTTCCGAATCTCGAAAAGTTTTTAGCGCTAGCGCATTCCCAGACAAACCCGGACGGTCTCCTCGTGGATCGCACCTGCATGACGGATCTCCGATCTGCCTTGCGGGGCAATCTTGATGCAGGAGAAGTGGAAAGCATCCCAAACGCTTGGTATTACGGTTTTCTCCTCAATGCCATCGCGCTTGCCAAGGCTGTGGGCAAAACCAAACAGGCCAACGAATGGCAAAGCCGCGCGGCCCGGGTTCGCAGGGAGTTTGCGAGATTTGTTTCGAAGAAAAGCGCGCTTGTAGCCGAGGTCTGGTCACCCCACGAGGGGCTCAAAGGCTTCGGTCAGGCGGCCAGCATCTCGGCGGTCTTTCACGAACTCCTCACTCCGGTCGTTGCAAAAACGGTTCTCAACAATTGCTTCAAAACGGCCAACGGGTCGCCACCAAAAGGTGTCGGGCGCTGGAATAATCCGACCTATGCCTACCGCGCCCTGAAGAGCCTCAGCGATCATGGTCTCGGGCTCAAAGCTGGCGCGCATTTCCTGGAACGCTACCGCCCTTATCTGCCGGACGGACCGTTACCCGAATATTTTTTGATGGGCAGCGGCCAGCCAAGTGATCCCGGAGGCTCTCACGGCTGGGCCGCCGTGCCGCTCGTCTGGATGCATGACACGGTGCTGGGAATCCGCCTCGCAAGCCCAAGCGGAAGGAAACTGCACTGGGAGCCGGTCTATGTCGGTTGGCCAAAGGTTGAGGGCACCACGATAACCCCTCTCGGTCCCTGCAAGGTGCGTGTGGATTGGAAGAAAAGGCATTTCTCAATCGAACTCCCCGAAGGCTCCCTGGCCGAAGCGCATCTGCCCGTCGGAAAAAATGGCGCGATACGCATCTGGAAGAACGTCTCCGGCAAATTCCATACTTAGGCAAGGTGACTGATTTCCTCTTCTCGCGCTCAGGCCAGACAAAGCTCTGCTTGCCACCTGAACGGAGCGCTTGAGCATGCCAATCGCGACGCTTTCATGCAACAGGCGCATTGATTACTTTGCAAAGAATATTGAATCAGGTCCGGCAATGCCGTATTCAAGATTTATAACTTAAATCAAGTCTCCCAACCAAATAATAAAACAGAACACTATGAGCGCATCAAAATCATTCGGAATCCTAGCGTTGTTTGCCTGCGCGGTCACTACCTCGCATGCAGCCGTCATCTACAATCAAGTCTTCACTGGCGGCAATACCACTCTCGCCGGCACCACCTCCACCGTCGGCGGCGGCGTTTGGACGGGTGCCAATCTCATCAATCTAGACGGGAATACCAATAATCCCACTTCAGGTGCCGTCTCGCTGGCATTCACGCCCCAGAGCGGTTTTATCTACGATCTCACCGCGACGATCAATGTCACCGCTGCGAATGGCTCTTGGTTGGGACTGGCTTTTAATCCGGTTAACACGACTTATGGTTGGCTTGACGCTATACCACGTAGTCCCGCAGCACTGCGAACCAGTGGATGGCAGATCTGGCCACAGGGACTAAACGACTTGCAAACGAGCAACAACATCCGTGTTCGATTGGATACCACTGCCGCCCAGTGGACGACATCCCAGTTTCAGGGGGGCATCCAGATTGGAAGCACCTTTACCTATGCTCCAGCGGCAAACCCTACGATTGCCTTCGTCAGCCTCGTTTCGGAGGGACTTGCCGTGGGCAGTGTTAGCGCCTTCGAATTAACTGGCGTCCCCGAGCCATCGACCAGCGTCTTGCTCGGACTTGGGGCCGCATGCGTCCTCTTTGGGTTGCGTCGCAGGAAGTTGGCTCACTCATTCTGAATGCCTGATTGGCCCTCGTTGCCCCCGTCAAAAGCGGGGGGCGGGATCCAGTTTTCTATTCATTGTTGATCAACTCCGGCGATCACCATCCGCAAAAGCTCAGACTTGTGAAATCACCCCAAGCCCTTCTCACGGCATTGCTTTTAGCCTTCACTTGTCTGACGTTCTGCCCCGCAAATGCGGCGGTCGAGGAAATTCCGCTTGATCCCGAGAATGGGATTGCCTCCGGTGCCTCGCTTCTCGGTGGAACCTTTAATCTTCTTGGCATCCCCAGCGTGGGGCTTTTTGTCGGCAACCCAAATGAGTTGCCACGGGCAGATCGCGTGCTGATGACATTTCCGGTGGACACGCTACTCAGAATGGTGAAGGACATTCGGTCTGCCAAACTTGTGTTTTATGAGGAGTATTTTTTCGGGGAAGCCGAGCAGCGGGAGATAGAGCTTGCGGTCTTTGACCGGGATCTCGGCGAGCTTTCGGAAGAATCCCTGGCTTCCTCCGAAGTGACACCCGTTGCCACCATTTCGATTTCCCCAGCCGGACAAACCAAAGGCGGTCAGGCAACACCCGAACCCTATGAAATGGATGTGACCAAGGCCTTGATCGCCAGCTTGAAGGCGGGGGCGACGACCATCTCCTTCAGACTTCGCGACATCGAGGTCGAAGAGAATGGGAACAACGAGCGAATCGCAGAGGGTTTTACGATTGACAAGCGCCCTTCTTTCCTCCCCTTCCTTCGTGTCGAATCGAAAAAATAGAGCGTGGTTGGCTCCTTATCGAATGCCTCATTTATGTTTGGAATAAATTCAGGCTGGTCTCGTGTCATAGCCCGCTGCGCACTCGTGGCGTGGCTGCCTCTCAATGGTCCCGTAGCGCATGGCAAGGATGCCCCTGCCTCCGTCACCGTGCCCATTGCCCGAATTCTTGTGCAAGTCGAACCGAATGCTCCGTCCTCGGTGCAACTTGCTGCCACAGAATTGCGGAACCACCTCAATGCGATGAGCGATGGGATACTGCCGACGGGCGACTCACCGCCGAAGGAACCATTCACCATCCACCTTGGTGATTCGGACTTTGCCCGCTCGCAGGGAGTTGATATCAAGACGCTCCCCCACGAGGGTTTTCAGATCAAGACCAGCGAAAATTGGATGATTATTGCGGGCCGCGACTACGCGGGACCACCGCTGGTCGGCTTTAACAATCCCTGGCGGTTGCATGAAACTTATAATGACGACCTCAAAATTAGTGCCTTCGGCGATGCCGGCACGCTGCAAGGTGTCTATGCTTTTCTGAGGGAAACGGCTGGCGTCCGCTGGTATATGCCCGGCCCGCTTGGCGCGATCATACCAAAGCAATCCACTTTGAAGCTCAAGACCGGGACCATCTCCGACTCCCCGGCCTTTGAACATCGCCATGCGTATTTTGGATTTATGCCGACTTCGAATGACGATGCGCTCTGGTATCGTCGGGTTGGCTTCGGAACTCCCGCACCCGTTCAGATCACCCATTCCCTCGGTCACTTCTTTCTTAAATTTAAAGATTCCCACCCCGAATACTTTGCCCTCATTGACGGCCAGCGTGATTTCACCACGCTCTCGACGATTGTAGGACCGGGAAATTTCGATCTCACCAACGAGGATTTCCAGGCAGCGGTGGTGAAGGAAATCCGCGCCTACTTTGACGCGAACCCGGATCAGTTGGTTTTTCCTTTGTCACCGAATGATGGCATGAAGCGGATCACGGATGCCCCTGAGGCCCAGCGGCAGATCACCCCGGAACGTGGGGAATTAGGCAAATTCTCGAACTATTTCTGGGGCTTCGTCAACAAAGTGGCGACGGAAGTTGCCAAAACCCATCCGGACCGAATCATTGGATCGCTCGCTTATGAGGCTTACACGCTGCCACCGACCAACATCGAGAAGCTGAGCCCGAATGTGGCGGTGATGTATTGCAAGACGCGCGGCAACTTTACCGATCCGGCCTACAAGGAATCAATCCGCAAGGGCCTGACCGACTGGAAGGAAAAGGCAAAAAACATCTACTGCTGGGAGTATTACAACGAGATTTTCAACAACTCGAGCTGGAAGGGCTACCCGGCTTTCTATCCGGCCTTGATCGAGGAGGATCTGCGTTGGCTGCACAAGCTCCCAACCCGCGGCGAGTTCATCGAAGCCGAGAGTTGGCGGCAGGAGGATTATGCCGTCGCAGGTTCAACCAAAATCAATTATCCCGGCCTCCAGCATCTCAACCTGTATCTTACCAGCACTCTCCTGCGGCACCCCGAGAGCGATGTGCGTGAATTGCTCAAGGAATACTACCCGCTTTTCTACGGCCCGGGGGCTCCCAAAATGCAGGAGTTCTGGGAGCAGGCGGAACAAGCTTGGATGGATAAAGGGAAATTCTCGGCACCAAGCCAGGTTTACTCCGCTGAGCGACTCTCCAAAATGCTGGCCCTGCTTGAGGAGGCGCAACGCTCTGTGCCGGCCGATTCAGACTATGCCAGGCGCATAACTCTCATTACATCTGAATTCAAACCCGCCGCCAAGAAGCGAGGCCTTCTGGAAAAACTTCAGCATCCCACGGTGAGTGTGCCGACTTGGTCAAAACCCGGCCCGGTTGACGAGGAGTTCTGGAAGGCGCTTCCGGTGCTAACGCTTTTGAACCGCTCGTTTCAAAAAGCCAGCCCGCCAACTCATGTCAGCATTTACCAATCCGGGCAGGAGCTGCGCATGGAGATCATCTGCTTTGAACCAAAAATAGAGTCCCTCGTGGCGCGCGCCCAGACGAGAGATCAGTCGGAGCAGGATCCCATCTGGACCGATGACACAATTGAGATATTTTTTTCTAACGCAAAAACCAACGACGCCGAAGTCGTGCAGTTTATTGTGAACAGCCGGGGAGCCTTCCTAGACTCCCATCGGAATCCACATGCCGAGATCGCCAACACCAAGTGGAACTCCGATGCCGTCATCTCGGTTACAACAGAACCCGGAAAATGGATCATTCATCTGGCCATTCCACTAAACGACCTGCCCGTCGCCCTGAACGGAGATCAGCGCAGCCTTGCCGCAAATATTTATCGAAACCGCTTCGCCGGCGGTGCCATGGAGCAATCGGGCTGGGCCCCGCTGACTGGCGGGAAGTATCTTGAGCCCACCGAATTTGGCACCCTCCTGCTTTCAAAATAGCTTTTGCCGTTATGAAATATCCCTGCCTCCGCTTGCCACTCCTTTAACCAACCACTATTTATGCCTTCTTGCTTTCTCTCGCAGGAACCCGCGGGGCCGAGATCGTCGAGACCATTGATCCCGAGCTTTTCACTGCGAGCAACCCCTGGCCCGTCCAAAGTCAGATGCTCTGCCGATAATAAGCATTGATCTCACTAAATATGTCAATCAGCGCCTGGCTGGCGGCAAAAGCCTGGCATTCGTCCGAATCAGTGACGCAGATCTGGGAAAGTTGCCGAAGGAGGAAATGCCGGATCAAAAAGCATTGTCTTTGCAAGATTCTCCCATCTACGGGCACTGGGGAGCCACAAAGGACTTAAACGGCTTTTTCGAGGAACTCTGGCAATGTGGGTTTAATAGCGTGGGATTTAGTTCGATAACAGCCCTCCCTCTCGCTAGAAAGTATGGGCTCGGACTCATTGTAAGCGATAACGCGTTCAACCAAAAAGTTTCCGCGCAAAAAGCAAACGAAGTGGCTGCGGAATTTCTTAAACTCTACAAAAGCGGTTCCGTATTTCTAGGCGTCTATCTCGCGGACTAACCTGCATCGCCGCCGCGTAGTTCTCCGGCACCCCCACAGTTGGACCAGTTTGAGACGCTGTCTTCGGCTTCCCGAGAAATTTTCGCGCGTCCGGAGCCGATTTGCAGGCTGTTGCCCACCGGCGAATTTGAATCGAATGCGGCTGCCATCACCTCGGGATGCACACCGACATTCAGGACATGATGCGGATTTCCCAATTGTCCAGCGCCACTAAAGGCCCAGTAAAGCGATTCTCCGGCCAGCGCACCGGAAACCGAGGCACGCAGCAGGAGGCCCGTGCCGCCGCGACCCGCAGCCGTATGGCCAACCCGGCGACTTGCGAGTCCGCTACCCGCCACTCGATCCGGTTGGCTCCGAAAAACGCCTGGACCGAACCCGCCTCATGCAGCCAGAACGCGTCCGCCCCGCGGGTGAAGCCGATCAGCAAGGATCCATGCCTGCGCGTCGCCGAGGTGAACTGCATGACTGGCAGTTCTCCGCTCAACGCCAAATCCCCGTTGTGATTGGCATCGATCGGGCAATTGAAAAAGCGTTTCCCATTCGCAAGATAGAGAAGGCCTTCGCGAGTGGAATACATCATATCAGCGACAATTATTTTAAAGTTAATTTTATCGTTTTTTGTCGAGCTTGTACCTGATTGGCTGGGATTCCCCATCAGGGAGTTATCATTAGGTGAGTGGGTATAATATTGAAACTTGGCCTTGCCTAATGAAACGTCACGCCAACTTTTTATGGTAAATTGTTTTCGTTAGCAAACCATGAAACACGCACTAGTTGCGTAAATCTGCCGGGGCGTGCGCGCTGTGTCAATATGACCACTCCACCAGAGGGCAACGCAGTTGATGCGACGTTTATCGCGCCCGAAGTTCCCGAAGGGTGGTTCCCTGAATCCATTTTCCTTCGATGAAAATGCACTTGGGGGTTTCCGGGACGCCAAATTCGTTCAGGTTGATTTGTTCGACCACGAGATCCACTGCTGCGGCACCGACCTTCCGGCACTGGTCATAGACTCCCGATACACCCGAGTTTTCCTCAGACATGCCAAGATCCGCATAACCAAGTTCCTCTGGCACCTGGAGTCCCATCTCGACGATCCATTCACGCACTACGGGATGAGTGATAAGAAGGACATCCGGTTTATATTGGAAATACCACGTCTCAAACTCTTTTCGACCGGGAGTGCCGGTTGACGTCGGGGACATCAGCATCGGCACCCGATTTTTGACCGGGATCTGCATCTGGTGCAGGGCGAACCGGGCGGAATAGCTGAAGCTTGCGTAGCGGTCGGCATCACCAAAGACAGCGAACCCGGGCCTTTGGTAACCCAACTTCGCGATCTGACGCATGGCAAGCGAAACAAGCTGGAAATGCCACGCACTGGTATGGCTGATGTGGGGGGCTGGCAGTGGATGCCCCACCGCCACCGCTGCGATATTCGAGTAATCCATCGTGATGTGCCCGAGCGGATGCGGACGCGGGGCGATGATCACCCCCCGGATGCCACGGGTTCGGAGAATTTGGTTGAACCGCGCAGCCGTCATGGAGTTCTCGCGGCGCCAAATGACGTCAAGTTGATACCCCAGGGTCTCGGCCCGCTCCTTCGCCCCGATATGGAACTCGCAGTAGTGGGGCGAACCGGTCCCGATGATCTGCGGCTCGGGGAAACTCGTGACATACGCCAGCGTGGCGTTCGTGGGCGAGGTGCGACTCTTGCGAATCTGGGAGGTCAGAATCGACATCAGGGCATTGGGGCGGTAGCCGAGCTTTGCTGCCGCTTGGCGGACTTTTACTTTAGTCGGCTCAGAAATCGACGGCTGATTGGACAAAGCCCGCGAGACGGTGGCCCGGGAAAATCCTGTGACCTTGGCAATCTGTTTGTGGGACACGTTCACGCCAGCATTTTATCATTTATCCTAAAAAACGCATGGATTATTATATATACTCCCCTTTGCAAAGGGAAATCGTAACACGAAGATGTCATTGAGGGAGACTATGCCGCCGGGTGGGCATTCCGCGATCGGATGGTTAGTCGCAACGAAAAGCTAGCTAACCATCCGGGAGGGCGATTTAATTAGACGGCATGCGCAATTCATTTTGGACCGGGAAGTCTCAGGAGACGGATTCCTATTCGCTCTTCCGCGGCATTTTTTCTCTCAGTGAGTCGGGGCTGGTAAAAATCCAGGTGACCGGGGCGATGTGGTATCAAGCCTGGCTCGACGCAGGCTGGTTGTCGGAAGGGCCTTTCCGCTATTCGTTGGACGCGCCGGAGTATCAAACGATCGAGATTGAACTTTCCGCCGGGGTGCACGTGCTGGCGTTTCATGCGCACAACGAGGGGGTCGAGACGCGCATCCTGAAAGCAACGCCCCCATTTATCTGGTGCGCGATCCGTGGAGGGGAGCAGGAAATACCCGTGACCTGGAAGGGGCTTGCGCTCGATTCGCAAGACTCTGGCATGCGCCGCCTTAACCCGCAACTCGGGTGGGTCGAATGTCGCGACACGCGCCTCGAACCGCTGCAATGGGAGCAACCCGGCTTTGACGCCTCCGGCTGGGAGCCGCCTTCCTTTGAGGCTTCGTCCCTTCCCGAACCCGTGGCGGTGAAGCTTGCCAATGTGAAAACCTTTACCCACGAACTAACCCTGACAGCCGAGGGGCCGCTGGCTTCCACCTTCGGCTATCTGCGAGACGAACCTGCCTATCTCTTTTTTGCCCGCGACCGGGTCTGCCGGGAGCTTCCGGCCAAGGGGCTCTGGCGGCAATATGACCTTGGGCGTGTGCGGCTCGGTCGCGCCGCAATCACCCTCAATGTGCCAGCGGGCACGATTATTGAAATCGGGTATGCCGAGGCTCTGACGGACGGTCGCGTCGCCCCATTTATCAATCTCTCGGGTGGACCTTCCTGCAACCTCGACCGGTTCGTCGCGCGAGGGGGCGAGCAGATATTTTTGCCGCTGACGCCCAACGCTGGAGCCACTGTCACCAGTGGGCTGGGTGTCCGACATGGCAGCTTTCCCGTTATATGCTGGGACTGCATTCTCGCTTCGATCTCGGCTTGGGCACTTACGACTTTCTCCTTAAGCCCGGGTCGCTGCCCCAAGCCTCAGGCCGTCTGCCGCACCCGGACGGTGGCTGGATTAGTATTGCATGGAAACGCGAGGGAAGCAGTATCGCGTATTCCTGCTCTTCCGGGAGTCCCATTTGCCTGCGGTTTTCCAATGGGAAAACCAAGGACATCCAAGGTGGCGAGGAAGCCGCTTGGGAAATCATTTCATAATACCTCATATTCATGTCCTCACTCTACAAACACACAGCCTCTCCGGCTCTCGATCCGGATACCTTTCGCCACCCCGGATCCGAATTTCGCGGCGCACCTTTCTGGAGTTGGAACGATCACCTCGACCGCGCCCGCCTGTTGCGCCAGCTCGAAACGTTCCCCGCGATGGGTATTGGCGGCGTGACAATTCATCCGCGCACCGGCTTGGATACCTCGTTTATGGGGGAAGAATTTCTCGATCATGTGGAGGCCTGTGTGGATGCGGCTGCCGCCAAAGGCATGCTCACGTGGCTCTACGACGAGGATCGCTGGCCCTCGGGTTTTGCCGGCGGCCTGGTCACCTGCGATGAGGCTTACCGGGTGCGCTGGCTGTTGTTCACGCGCACTCCGTACTGGGAAGGCGAAATCTTTAATCCGGGAAACAACCATCGTCCCGTTGGGCCGCGCAATGGCACGGGCATTCCTCTCGCCCGGTGGGCGGTGCGCCTCGACTCGAAGGGTGCCTTGCTTGATTACCGGAGGCTTTCCGACGGGCAGACCGCCCAACCCGCCGAAGAAGTCTGGCACGCGCTGCTTGAAACGGCTCTGGCAACGGCCCCGTGGTATAATAACCAGGCCTACGTTGACACCCTGAATCCTGCGGCAACCCGCCGGTTCACCGAGGTCGTGCACGACCGCTTTCATGCCCGCGTCGGCCAACATTTCGGGAAAAGCATCCCTGCCATTTTCACAGACGAACCGCAGTTTGCGCAGACACGTCTGCCGGACCACGGTCTGGACAAGCGGGATTGTTATATTCCCTGGACGGGAGACTTTGCGGCGACTCACCTAGCGGCGACCGGCGTCGATGCACTCGATACCTTGCCGGAGGTGTTCTGGGAACGTGCCGACGGCGCGGCAAGCCCGGCCCGCTGGCGGTTCCGCGATCACATCTCGGACCGTTTTGCCGCCGGCTTTGCCGATGTGCTGGGCGCTTGGTGCGAGCAACACGGCATCGCCCTCACCGGGCACTTGATGCTCGAGCCCGGCCTCGCGGAGCAAACCGAATTTGTGGGGGAAACGATGCGCTCCTACCGTGCGTTCCAAATCCCTGGAATCGATGTGCTCACGGCCTCGAAGGGCGATGTGGATTACCGCACCGCATTGCAATGCCGCTCCGCCAAACATCAGGACGGACGCGAGGCCATGCTGTCGGAACTTTACGGCGTCACGGACTGGGATTTCCCCTTCTCCGGTTACAAGGCCCAGGGAGACTGGCAGGCCGCGCTCGGCGTGACCGTTCGCGTGCACCATCTCACTTGGGTGTCGATGCGCGGAGAGGCCAAGCGCGACTACCCCGCTTCGATCGGTTACCAATCGCCGTGGTGGCGGGAGTTTCCTGTGATCGAAGATCACTTTGCCCGTCTCAACACAGCCCTCACCCGCGGCCGCCCCGGCGTCAACGTGGCCGTGCTCCATCCCATCGAAAGTTTCTGGCTCATGGATGGACCGCGCGCGGAAACCGCTGCTGCCCGCGAGGATCAGGACACACGCTGGAAAAAACTTCTGGAGTGGTTGCTGCACGGACTGGTTGATTTCGACCTGATCTCCGAATCCCGACTGCCTGCGATTTGCTCCGCTGGCGGTGCCCCTTTGCAAGTCGGCACCATGGCCTATGACACGATCATCGTGCCTCCCCTGCTCACGATGCGCGCTTCAACCCTGGAGCGTCTCGAAGCCTTTGCCTCCGCCGGTGGGCGTTTGATCTTCCTCGGCGATGCTCCGGCTTTGGTGGAAGTCCAGCCCGATGAACGCCCGGCAAAACTTGCCGCCCGCGCCCAGCGGATTCCCTGCGAGCGAGCCTCGCTCCTCGCCGCCCTGCAGCCAGCCCGCCTTGTGGATGTTCGACTTCCCAACGGCCTTCGACCCTACGGCTTGATGCACCAACTCCGAATCGATGGAGACCGCCGGATTCTCTTCGTCTGCAATCCCGATCACCGATCGTCCGAGCATCACGGCACGTCCTATCCGGAATGTGTGATCCGATTCCGCGGACTTTGGGAGGTGGAAAGTCTGGAAACCGCCGATGGCTCCATCCGCACGCTACCCGTCGAACACCACGATGGATGGACGCTGGTGCAAACCTCCATGCATGCCGCCGGTCATGCTCTTCTTTCTTTTGCTCCCGTAGGCACATTCGAAGTGGTTTCTTCCAAACCAAAGCCTTGCCGCCACCCGGTGGGACGCTTGGAAGATCCGGTAAAGATCACGCTCGATGAGCCGAACGTTCTGATGCTCGACCAAGGCGAATGGCGGATCGGTGACGGCCCGTGGCAACCGCACACCGAGTTTCTCCGCGTGGACACTGCGGTTCGCGCGGCCCTCGCGCTGCCAATACGCAATGGTGAGGATGCGCAGCCTTGGGCGGAAACGCTGCCCGATGATATTGCCAGTCCGGTGACCATCCGCCTCCGTTTCACCACCGACATCCCTCTGCGCGACATCTGCTTTGTTTTGGAAGATCCTCAAGATGCCCAACTCACTCTCGATGGCCAGCCCGTGCCCCTCGTTATCACGGGCTGGTGGGTGGACGAAGCCATCGTAACCATCGCATTGCCAGACATCACCTCGGGGGAACACGTCCTGGAACTCACCCGCGCTTATCACCGCACCAGCTCAATTGAATGGTGCTATCTGTTGGGCGATTTCTCGGTTCAGCTCACCGGACGACATGCCCGACTCGGAAACCCCGTGCATTCGCTGGCATTTGGCGATTGGACCAAGCAGGGCCTGCCATTCTACGGCGGCAACGTCACGTACCATTGCTCACTAACAGCAACAGGAAGCCCACTCAACCTGCATACCCCGCACCTCGGTGGACCGCTGGCCGGCGTTGCTCTTGATGGAAAGGACCTGGGGCGCATCACCCGCGCTCCTTGGGAACTCGACTTGGGAACGCCTTCGCAGGGCAGCCACGCGCTGGACATCACCGTCTTTGGCCACCGCCGCAATTCCTTCGGATCCGTCCACCTCGCAGAAACTTGGGAATGGAGTTCCGCCCCGTCTGCCTGGCGCAGCAAGAGGGAAGCCTGGAGCGATGGCTACCGACTCAGCCCGATGGGTCTGCTCACGGAGCCGCGCCTGCTGGGTGACTGAAGCGCCTCTTTCACGAAGCAACTGCAACTAATACATTTCTTTTATCAAATACCTGATTGGCAATAAGGGTAAGTGAGTCTGTAAGCTATGTCGAACTCAATGATCTCGTGACAAAGTTGACGACACCAACCCGATATTAATTGCATGACAAGCTACTCCGACGGGAGGAATACCGCGCCTTATCGCCTTGAAGCTAAAGACCAGGGCATCGTCTTTGAATACGGTTACGGCCCCAATCAGTGCGATTGGTTGGGAGCACGTGAAGCGTGGATTCTCGAGCACGATGGCCTCTACTACATGACTTACGATGGGGCTGGTCGCGATGCGTGGCTTTCGTGCCTCGCAACGAGTCGCGACCTGATCAACTGGGAGCGCCACGGACCTCTGATCGAATGCGGCCCTCCGGGTAGCGCGGACTCCGCGACCGCGAGCTACGGCACGATCTTCGCTCATGGCGGAAAATGGCACATGTTTTATCTCGGCAGCCCCAATGCGAGCCCCGCTCCGGATCATGTCCCGATGTTTCCGTATCTCACCTTTAAAGCTGAGGCGGATTCCCCTCTCGGCCCCTGGCGCAAACACTATGAACCCGCGCCTTGGCGGCCTGTGCCGGGAACCTATTACAGCACCACGGCAAGTCCCGGGAAAGTCATCGAGCACGAGGGAGAATTTCTCCAGTTCTTCAGCGCCTCGACCGGAGGGATTAATGAAACCAAGCGAACCCTCGGGATCGCACGGACCAAAGACCTCAATACGCCCTGGGTTCTTGCCCCGGAACCGCTCGCCCCGCTGGAAGACCAGATTGAGAACTCCGACGTCTATTACGAACCTTCCAATCGCACATGGTTTCTGTTTACCAATCACATCGGGATCGTCCCGCCCGGAGTGACCAATTCTTCTGGAGAGGATGAGTCTGGATCGGAATATACCGATGCCATTTGGGTTTACTGGACAAAAGATCCCACGCGCTGGAATCCGGATCACAAGGCTGTCGTGCTGGATGGCAGCAATTGCATATGGTCCAAGAGATGCCTCGGCCTTCCCGGTGTTGTAAAAAAGGACAACCGCCTGGCTGTTCTTTACGACGCTCCCGGCGGCGACAGCATCGGCCATATGCGGCGCTCCATCGGCCTGGCCTGGCTCGATCTGCCGCTCGTTCCTCCAGCCTGAGCACAAATATTACCCTCTGGTTCCGGAGGTCGTTTACGATGCCTACCGTTTCCAGGTTGAAGAGCTGCGTAGGCAAAAAGGGTCAGTCCCATAAGATAGAATCAACGCTAAAAAGCGTCAGGTAATTCAGCGTCGAAGGGGCCTGCAACTGTGCATCCTGCCGGTTGTCCTGATTGGGAAGTTGAGGGTCTGTGGTTGATTCTTGATCGATGGCAGTGATGTGGCTTGCGGGCTCAGGCATAACACTCGTCGCGCTCGCCGGAGGCAGCCGCTGCAAAGACGAACGCCGTTTCGCAATCGCAACTCCGATTGAGAGTCACTTGGCGGTCAGATTTTGTCGTGTGGCGTCGAGCACCTGCCGTTTTGACGAGATCACATCTTGAACTCTGGGATATCCTCCGGCTCGCGGGGAACTCTGCGCAAGCTGAGGGCTTTGATGATTTCGTCAAATTCCGCGACCACTTGCCCGCAGGTCATGCTTGATGGCGATTCGACCATCGGGCGGCGAATACAGGGAGTTTAAAGTCGTCGGCGGGTTCATTACTTCGGGCCTTGAAAAAGGCTTTGACAGAAGCGAAGAAAGACCGCCACACGGCGGCTCCAGAGGGGCAAGTGGAGCGAATCAATTAACGGGTTTTACGGAATGAGTTGCGAAAAATGAGCGGTTATCGTTCAACAACCAACCTCCTTTTTACGGTCAGAGCTCGGTCGGCGGCAATTTGCCTTGGGCGGCGAAAAGTTGTTCGAGGAAATAGATATCGCCGCGGTCTTTTTCCCGGCCGGCGCGTTTTTTTATGCTATAGAAGAGTTCCGGGCTTGCGAAGGGAATGGGCACGCCTTGGATTTCGTGAATGACGACGCTTTTCGACGCCTCGGCGTAGTCGATGCCGTAGGCACTGGCCATGAGGTCGATGAGGATTTCATCGGCTACGCGGACGAGCGTGTATTTGGAGACGTCGCCAGCTTCGAGTTCGCGGACACAGCCGTCGGGGAGAGTCGCGAGCGCGGCGAACACGCGCGCTCTGAGCTTGCGTGGGCGGTGAGTTTGCGTTCGCTATTTTTCGTTGAGGGCGGAGACGCCGGGGAGGGGTTTGCCTTCGAGGAGTTCGAGAGAAGCGCCGCCGCCGGTTGAGCAATGGCTGACCTTGTCGGCGACTTCGAATTTTTTTGCGGCAGTGGCGGTATCGCCTCCTCCGACGACGGAGATCGCGCCGGAGGCTGTGGCGGCGGCGACGGCTTCGGCCATAGATTTTGTGCCTTCGGCGAAGCGGTCGAATTCGAACACGCCGGCGGGGCCGTTCCAGATGATGGTTTTCGCGCGGGCGATGACTTCGGCGAAGAGGACGCGGGTTTTTGGCCCGATATCGAGACCCATCCAATCAGCGGGGATTCCGGCTTGGTCATCGACGATTTTGGATTCGGCATTGGGGTCGAATTTTTCGGCGCAGACAAAGTCAACGGGGAGGTGAATCTGGACGCCTTTGGCTTTGGCTTTTTCCATGAGTTCGGCAACGATTTTGGCGCCCTCGGGGTCAAAGAGGCTCGTGCCGATCTCCATGCCGTCGTTGATTTTCTTGAATGTGTAAGCCATCCCGCCGCCGATGATGATCTCATTGGCGTTGTCGAGGAGATTGCGGATGAGGGGGATTTTGTCGGCGACTTTCGCGCCGCCGAGAATAGCGAGGAAGGGACGCTTGGGGTGATCGAGCACGGAGGCGAAGGCGTCGAGTTCCTTTTGCATGAGGAAGCCTGCGACTTTGTCGGGGAGGTTGACGCCAACAACGGAGGAATGTGCGCGGTGGGCTGTACCGAAGGCGTCGTTCACAAACACATCACCGAGCTTCGTGAGGCTCGCGCGGAAAGCGGCGACCTTCTCGGGATCGGCCTTCGTGGCGGTTCCGTCTTCGTTTTTGCGTTTACCTTCTTCTTCGAGGTGGAAGCGGAGATTTTCCAACAAAATGATTTCGCCCGGTTTGATCGCGGAACAGGCTGCTTCGATTTCAGGCCCGACGCAATCCGTGAGAAACTTGACGGGTTTGCCGAGGAGTTCTGAGAGTTTCTCCGCAACGGGCTTGAGCGAGTATTTCTCCACATGCTCGCCGTCGGGACGCCCGAGGTGGCTCATCAAAACAACCGATGCGCCGTTTTCCAATGCATACTCAATGGTCGGCAGGGCCGCGACAATGCGCTGCGTATTGGTAATCGCGCCCGTCGCTTTGTCTTGGGGAACGTTGAAGTCGACGCGCATGAGAACGCGCTTGTTTGTTAGGGAGATGTCTTTGATTGAGAGTTTCATAAGGAAGAATTCGAAATGCGAAATGGGGAATGCGAAATTTAGGAGGGTCGTTTTTTTGTGGATTTGGTGATGGCGGCTAGAATGCGTTTGAGTTCTTGGGCGTCTTCCAAGAGACGGGAAGCATCGGCGGCCACTTCGGAATAGGAGTCTCGGACGAGGCGTAGCCAGTAGTGGGATTCGCGAGCTTCTTTCTCGGCGCGGCTCATCAGGGTGTGAAACTCGGGTTGCGTTTGTGCGGCTTGGGCCTCTTCGACATTGGCTCCCACGCTCGTCGCGGATCTCACGAACTGGCGTGAAAGCACATATTCGCGAAGTGCCTGAAGCCTGCCTGCAAGCGAAATCCCTGCGAGCGCGAAGGCGTAACTTTTTTCAAGCACGACGTTTTCGCGAGGTTCATTTCGCATTTCGCATTCCCGAATTTCGAATTTTCCTACTTCGAGATGACTCGGACCATTTCTAGGACTTTGTTGGAGTAGCCCCATTCGTTGTCATACCAGGAGACGAGTTTGACGAAGGTGGAGTCGAGGGCGAGGCCGGCTTCGGCGTCGAAGACGGAAGTTTGGGTTTCGCCGCGGAAGTCGGTGCTGACGACTTTGTGTTCGGTGTAGCCGAGGACGCCTTTGAGGGGGCCTTCGGAAGCGGCTTTGACGGCAGCGCAGATTTCTTCGTAGGAGGCGGGTTTTTCGAGTTCGACGGTGAGATCAACGACGGAGACGTCGGAGGTTGGAACCCGGAAAGCCATGCCGGTGAGTTTTTTGTTGAGGGCGGGGATGACCTTGCCCACGGCCTTGGCTGCGCCGGTGGAGGAAGGGATGATATTTTCGAGGATGCCGCGTCCGCCGCGCCAGTCTTTGTTGCTCGGGCCGTCCACTGTTTTTTGAGTGGCGGTGGTGGCGTGAACGGTTGTCATCAAACCGCGTTTGATGCCGAATGCGTCGTTGATGACTTTGGCAAGCGGAGCGAGACAGTTTGTCGTGCAGCTGGCGTTGGAAATGATGGCCTCGCCGGCGTAGGTCTTGTCGTTGACGCCAAAGACGAACATCGGGGTCTCGTCTTTCGAGGGGGCCGACATGATGACTTTTTTGGCACCTGCTTTGAGGTGGGCTTCCGCGCTGGCTTTGTCGAGAAAGAGTCCGGTGGATTCGACGACCACGTCTGCTCCGACTTCGTCCCACTTGAGCGTTGAAGGATCTTTCGCGGCGGTGAGGCGGATGCGGTTGCCGTTGACGATGAGATCGGTGCCCTCGACAGAGACTTCGCCTTCGAAGCGGCCGTGGACGGAGTCATACGTCAACATGTAGGCGAGGTATTCGGGCTCGAGGAGATCGTTGATGCCGACGACTTGGATGTCGTTGCTGAAATTTTTGACTGCTGCACGGAAAACCATGCGTCCGATGCGTCCGAAGCCGTTGATGCCAATTTTAATCATAATAAGTTTTAAGTGTGATGCCTGCGATTGAGGGGTCGCATTAAACGATGTCTCCGAAGACGCGTCAATCGGTAATCGGATTTG
>Ga0105049_10003932_pt1 | contig 17498 bp, 13 predicted proteins | sample MAT06_FD_78087 | JGI IMG/M metagenome (GOLD analysis project Ga0105049, IMG submission 78087) | Freshwater microbial communities from Lake Fryxell liftoff mats and glacier meltwater in Antarctica - MAT-06 | ecosystem: Environmental > Aquatic > Freshwater > Ice > Liftoff microbial mat | place...
CGGCCATCACCTTTGCGCATGAGTTCTACAGCGCGTTGGCTGACGGGTATCCGGTGGACGGTGCAGTGGCCGAGGCGCGCAAGGCCATCTATGCCGAGGGCAACGATGTCGAGTGGGGCACGCCGGTGCTCTATTTGCGCGCCCAGGATGGAAACATTTTTCAATGGCCCGCGCCGCGCGAAGTACAACCGCTGCCCGCGCCACAAGGTCTACCAGAACCGGTCAAGCCAGCGCGCCAGTCGATTTTCGCAGGACGATCCGACTTGCTGCGGACGGTTGTCCTGATTTTGCTGGTGATTGGTGGCGTAGTGGGTGGACAGCGCTTGTTCGCTGCTTTCTGGCCGTTGCCAAGCGAAACACCGACACCAGTGGCAACCGTGCCGACCCTAACCCCTACTGTGACCGCCACTGCAACACTAGATTGGACGACGACGGCGCAAGCAATTTTAGCTTTGCAGACGGCCAGTGCGGCCACCGAAACAGCATTGGCCCCAACGGTGACAATTACGCCGACTGCCACATCAACAGTGACGCCGATGGCAACGGCAACCTTGACCAATACACCGACTGCAACACTAGTGCCGACCAGCACGGCGACGGATACGCCTGTGCCCACACCAACGCGTGCGGAGACATCATCGCCTACCAATATACCACCCCCGGTTGAACCAGCCGCCGGCGCGACAAAGATGATTGAAGGCATCACCTTTGTCTATGTGCCAGCAGGCGAGTTCACAATGGGCTCGGATAATGGTGGTGAGGACGAAAAACCTGTCCATACCGTGAACGTAGCCGGTTTTTGGATGATGCAGACTGAAGTGACGAATGGACAGTACAAACATTGCGTAGATGCGGGAGAATGCACAAAGCCAGCGAATGAGAGTTGGGAGAAGCCTGAATCCAGCAACTACCCGGTTACTGATGTCGATTGGCATCAAGCCAATGCTTATGCCGAGTGGGTGGGGGGCCATTTGCCGACGGAAGCACATTGGGAAAAGGCCGCTTGTGGCACATACGGGCGTATTTATCCGTGGGGCAATGAGGCACCCAATGACCTACGCCTGAATTACAACAACCAAATTGGTGATACCACAGAGGTTGGCAGCTACCCCAATGGCAAGAGCCCTTATGGCGCGTTCGATATGGCTGGCAATGTCTGGGAGTGGACCAGCAGCCAATATCAGGCTTATCCCTATCAAGCCGATGATGGCCGTGAGGCATTGACCGGTGACAACCGTCGCGTGGTGCGTGGCGGTTCGTTCGTCAGCCTCGATAACCTCGTGCGCTGTGCGTACCGCGGCTACAGCTTCCCGGACTTCCGCAACCTCAACTTCGGTTTTCGGGTGATGTCCCCCGGCACTTGAAGCGCTGTTCTCTGTTTTTCTCTGTTCTCTGAAAAAGTTCTCTGAAAAAGATTGAGAGAGCATCGGTTAAAACCGATGCCTGTTATCCAAAACCGGCTTAAGCCGGTTTCTCGTAGTTTATTGTAGCAGACACCGGTTTTAACCGGTGGTGCTCTTTTGTGTATTATGACAACGCAACGAATTTTGATGGTCGAAGATGAACGGGCGGTTGCGCATGGCTTGCGCTATGGCTTGCAACAAGAAGGCTTTACTGTCCTATGGGCCGAAACCGGGCAAGCTGCGCTTCAGATCGCCCGCGAACAACAGCCCCAGCTCATCTTGCTCGACATTCGCCTGCCCGACATGACCGGCTTTGATGTCTGCCGCCAGTTGCGGGCTGAAGGATTGCGCCAACCGATCCTCATGTTGACGGCGCGCGATGAGGAGATCGATAAAGTAACCGTAACCAGCGAAACCGGCATAGGCAGCCGCTTTGTGCTTCAATTGCCGCTGGCCGTATAAGCTGTTTTTCGGTTTTTGCCGGTCAAGGTATACTATTGCCATGCCGACACCGAACATTTTGCTCATTCAAGCCGACCAACATCGCGCCGACTGCATTGGCGCGAATGGCCATCCTTTTATCCAAACCCCCACCTTGGATCGCTTGAGCGCCGAGGGTACAAACTTTACCCACGCCTTTACGCCCATTCCGCTCTGTACCCCGGCACGCGCCTCGTTACTCACGGGGCAATGGCCCATGCAGCATGGGCTGATCACCAACCCCGATGCCGAGGCGGGGCGTTCGCTCAACCCAACAAGCGCAACTTTTAGCCGTCTATTGCGCGATGCGGGGTATTTCTTAGGCTGTGTCGGCAAATGGGGCGTAGACGCGCACCAACCGCCAACTCAATTTGGCTTCAATGTTTACGTGCCCGAACGCGATTATGCCAAGCAGCGCCAGGCGCTGGGACTGCCACCCAAACCCAACACCAATCGTTGGTTTGGCGAAACCGATCCCCATATTACCCCCGAACAGTCACAACTGGCCTGGGGTGCCGATATGACGATCCAACTGTTGCGCCACGCGGCCCAACAGGATGCCCCCTTCTTTCTGCGTTGGGACCCCAGCGAACCGCACCTGCCGAATGTTGTGCCCGAACCCTACGCCAGCCTCTATCCACCCGCTACGATTCCACCGTGGCCCAATTTTACCGATCCGCTCGCGGGTAAACCGTTCATCCAGCGTCAACAACGGCGCACTTGGGGTCTGGAAGATTGGACATGGGCCGAGTGGGCACCGATTGTGGGGCGCTATCTGGGGGAAATCACCTTGCTCGACCATCAACTGGGGCGCGTGTTGGCGACTTTGGACGAGTTGGGGTTAGCAGAAAATACGGTCATCATCTACACGGCTGATCATGGTGACCTGTGTGGCGGGCATGGTATGATCGATAAGCATTATGTGATGTACGACGAACTGGTGCGCGTGCCCCTGATCGTGCGCTGGCCGGGGCGTGTGCCAGCGGCGCACCGTTGTGATGCTTTTGTGACCTCGGCCATTGACCTGGCTACTACGTTCTGCGATATTGCTGGCGTCGTGCCACCCGCCACCTTTGCTGGCCAAAGTGTCCTCGCCCTGCTCGAAGGCCCAGCCTCGGCTGGCGCGCGCCCAGACATCTTCACCACCTATCATGGCAACCAATTTGGTCTCTACAGCCAGCGCATGGTGCGTGATCGGCGCTGGAAGTATATTTGGAATGCCACGGCTGAAGATGAATTGTATGATCTGCTGAACGATCCCGGCGAATTAATCAACCTAGCCGCCGACGTTGCGTATACTACAGAAGCCACACGTTTGCGCCTGCGGCTAGTGGATTGGATGGAAAAAACCGATGATCGCTTGCTCAATCCGTGGATCCGCCAACAGCTTGGCGGTGGGCGCAAGGTGACGTAACCAGTGGCGCGTTCTGCGGCATACCCCGATTCATCAACGTGCCAATCGCCAGCGAATCGCGCTGACTTCGTCCTGGAGGCGCGCCACCAACTTGGCTTTTTCCTCGGGTAGAACTTCGGCAAAATAATGATCGATGCCCAATTCCATGGCGAGCCGGCGTGTGGGCTCTTGGTGGTCGCCGGAGATGATATATATCTCCAATTTGCGCTGCTTCAACTGCTGGATCACTTGTTTGGCTTCGGGGCGCAGGGTGGCATGCAATTCAATTGCTCCATCCAGTCGCCCATCTACCGCGACATAGACAAACGCGCTGCCTTGTTCATGGCCTAATTCCTGAAGCGCGTAGACCTCGCCGGCTACGGCAATGCCTTCCATATCCATAAAGCGCAAACTGCCCACATGCACGGTTTGCTCATTGATCGTCACCTTGATGCCATAGCCTAGCTCATAGCGGGCCGCATCAATGGTCGGCAGCGCCAACTGGCGCTCCTGGGCGGCCTGTAAGATGGCTTTAGTAAGCCAGATTCGGGTTTTTGCAAGCCGATCAACCGCGACGCTAGCGTTGATTTGCCGCCGCCCGACGGTCCCTCCAACAATAGGCGATCTCCCCGATAGATCGAAAGATTGGCCCCCGTCAGAATGGGTCGTCCCCCAATGCGATAACGAAAGTTCAGCCCGCGCCCTTCGATCAATGGCACATGCAACGGTACATGCTGCGGCAGCAACAGATCATCTTGCGGGACTTCAATCTCCTCGTTGCTGGCCGATGCGGCACGCGCTTGGCTAGACCGCTGGATGGCGGCCCGTTGGATGGGGTCGATCAAGCGCCAGGCAGCACAGGCGCGTGCAACATCTGGGATGACCAGCGCCAGAAATTGAAAGGAACCAAAGACAAAAGCGAGAAAGCGCAGTTCAAAGCCGCCCCCTTCACTCATACCTGGCTGAATCACAAAATCGGTGCTGATGCCCAGCAACATCAGTATGATCCAGCCGTAGGGAATTAACACCCAGACAACCAGGTTTTGCCGATCATAGTCCTGGGCCAACGTTAGATAATCGGCAACTTCGCGGTCGTCGGCTTCGTGCCACTTGTTTTCCTGCACCAACCGTGTCTGGTGACCGCGAATGCGTTCGAGCAAGGCTGTGATCATCTCGGTGTGATGCGCATTCAGTGTGATATAGCGCTGGCACAGGCGATACCCCAGCCACGTAGTCACCGCCAGCCAGAACAACATCAAGCTGCCGATCAGGATATCGCCACCAATAAAGAGCGCCAGGTTGATGACGATCAGCGGAATCGCCGCCAAGGTGACCAAGACGGCGCGTGTTAGACCAACTTCTTGCAGCGTTTCAGACTCGATCAGCCAGTAGAGAAACTGGCCGATGCCCTGCAATTGCAACTCGTCTAGATCTAAATTTAATACGCCATAGAAGAGGCGCTGTTTGGCCAGCACCGAAGTGCCATAATTAAATACAAAGCCCAACCAGGTTGCCAGTGAATAAAAGGGAATGGCGGCCAATAGAGTTAACAGAGCCGCGCTCAAGGTAGACCAAACCACTTCGCCTGTGTCGGTCGAGCGTTTCACCAATTCCACACAAACCAACAGGGCACTGTACGAGATCGCTTGGTAGACGGTGCTATAGGCCAAAAATTTGTCTAGCCCGGCCTGTTTCACCTGGCTCCAAAAGTTAGTGCCTGGGGTCAGGCGCAATAAGCGGCACCCGCGCAACTCGATATGGCGCAACCGTTCTTGGAGGATCGCGGCGCGCGCTTTGCTGCGGCGATGAAGGGGCAACGCTAGTTTGTCAATCAATTGGTCCACTTCCGGCACCAAGGGGACCTCTAGGGTGGACCAGATGGCCGCGCGCACTGTGCTAATCGCAATTCGATGTGATGTGCCATCTGCCCCGAGGATGGTAACATGCCGCTGTGTACCTTTGATCGCCACAAGGAAATGGGTGGTTGCTGGGTAGCCATCCTCGCTGGTGGTCTGTGCTCCCTGGAGATCGCCGCCCGCTTGGTCGGCTACATAGAGCGGAATTAAGGCTGGGGTGCATAGCGCAATAGCCGGTCGATCTCGGCATAGGCCGCGCCAACAGACTCGACTTCAACGCCCATTTGGGCCGCTGCGGCATCCAGCCAGCGGTCTAGCGAATCGCCATGGAGTTCTTCGGCAGCACTGGGCGTCAGGCGCAACGCTTCCTTGCTGGAGAGCAACCCACTCTTTTGTGCCAGTTGATAGAGCGCTTCATCCAGGTGGGCCAGCGGCCATGCCAACGAGCGTACCCAATCTGCAGATCCGTTGCGCGCCTGCGTGCGGTTGAACACGCGTTTGAGCGCGCTTGGCCAATCTGTTTTTTGCGTTGCCTGCATGATCGCTGATCTCAGTTACCGTAGCGTGATGATGACTGTGCGGAATGGGATGGTAGCTGTGCGCCTGGCTTGTTTGCCAATCAACGACCTTGCCCCACCCCAATCCCTAACGAACTGCTTAGTTCATAAGCTACCATTTATTTGTACCACAAAGATAATCGTTGCAGGAAATGTGGGGAACACAAGTTGTAGATAATTTGTCTCCTTACTATCTATTTGTGCTACCTTGCTGGGCAGGTTATCGATTTTTGCCCGGGTGTCGGGTCGTCATCAGCCTGTTTTTGCACACGATTCCCCCTATACACACCCTATACACAGGTGATTTTGCCTATCACGTTCCTGCCTTAATTAGCATTTCCTCTGATTTCATGATACTTTAGCGGAAAGATTTCTGTTTTTGTCTGACCGATAAACGAACAGAAAGCTATGTTTTTAGCATTATTGTTTATGATGATGTCATGATCTATAGGTGACTTTACATGTCGAACCAAGACGATTTTAACTTTCGCCCAGAAGACCCCACGCCGACCGGCCGCTCATCGCGCCCGTGGATGTGGATCCTACTGATTGCCGCCATTGCGATATTTGCCTTTGCCGTGGGCATGGCCATCTCTACTTTTTCGAATCGTGTCGGCAATGACGATCCGGCTCTGTTGCCGACACCGATCCTCACCACTACCAGCGTAGGTGTTCCCACCTTCACCGCCATGCCGGCTGCCTCGTTGACGGTCACGACCACGGGCAATGTGCAAGCGACTCCCGTTGGCGCTACTCCCACGCAACTTGCTGCCGCCACCATGCCATCTGCCCCCACAATCGCCCCCACAATCGCTCCCACTGTGGCTTGTCAACGCACACCTCATCCTACTTTTGCCGGTGGCTATGATGGATCACGCTTGGGATGTGCAACCAGCGATGCCGCCGTGGTTTGGTCGGCCTGGGAAGCGTTTGAGCGCGGGGCCATGTTCTGGCGTAGCGACAACAACCTTGCCTATGCCTTTTTCAATGACAACCAATGGACGCTCGTAGATGAACGCTGGGACGGCCAAGGTGTGCCCTCGCGCGGTGAGCCGCCAGCGGGTCTGCGCGCGCCAGAGCGCGGCTTTGGCTATGCCTGGGGCGTGCGCGATGATTTCTTCCAACGCTTGGGGTGGGCTGCCGATCAGGAACGCGGTTTCTGTGCCGTCATCCAAAATTTTGAGCGCGGCTTTATGTTGCAAAGTAGCGATGTAGAATTTTGCCAGGATACGCTCTATAATCATGCCCGCGCCGCCGACTGGAAGCCATTGTTGCTGGTGGTGACCAACGATGGCGCTTGGTATAACTTGCTCGGCGGCGGGCCAGCACCCCAACTGCCCCCTGCGGTTGTGACGCCAACCATTCCCGTGCCCGGCGCTACGGTGGCACCACCTGCGATTGTGACACCTTTACCCACCGCTACTGCACCTGTGGGCAACAGTGCCCCACGGCCACGCCCGGCACGCAACGGCACATTTACGGCTAGTGCCCAAGTGCCGCAGAATTTGGATGGTAATTTTGATGATTGGCGCAGTAGTTGGTTCCCCATCAACACAGTGGTGCAAGGAAACAGCAATTATGCTGGTGTCGATGATATTGCGGGCGATTTCCAGGTGGCTTGGTCGCGCGAGGGTCTCTATCTAGCTGTGCGTGTACGCGATGATCGCTACCGGGCTGGTCCCGCAGGAACGGATATGTGGCAAGGCGACAGCCTTGAGATTCACTTGGATCGTTTTCTGGCCGCCGATTATGATGGGGCCATTGCCGATGCAGATGATTATCAAATTGGGGTGAGCTTTGGCCCGGAGCGTGGTGAATTGCGCCTTTACCGCTGGCTGCCCTTTGAAAAAGAAAGCCAAATGGGCGGCTCTGGCTTTATCGTTGCGGTTGGTGAGGGATACGATCTGGAGATCCTCCTTCCTTGGAGTTTGTTTGATATTGGTGGCGATGAAACGGTGCCCAATCAGAATTTTGGTTTTAATCTGAGCATTAGCGACAATGATGCAGATGCCCCGGCTCAAGAGACGGTACTCTCCGCTTCGCCCAGCCGCACAACCTATAACAATCCTACCGAATGGGGCACGTTGATCCTAGGGAACTAAAGCAACCGGTGGTAGGGCGGCGCGTCAGACAGTCATCATTGCTGAGTCGCAATTGGGTATTCGTCGCCTGTCTTTTCTTACCGGCTACTACCTTCTTGGCGTATTGAAAAGCGCAAGCTTGTCTACACACAGCCGTACGGAGTCATGGTATAGTAATGCCATGACTCTGTTTGATTGGTGGCGGATAATTGTGGATTCGTGTAGTGGTGGGAGGAAGCGATGCGCGCATTTGTATTGAGTGGTGGTGGTAACTTGGGCCCTTTGCAAGTTGGTGCCTTGCGTGCGCTGCTAGACGCTGCGATTTATCCACAGATGATTGTTGGCTGTTCCGCTGGCGCGCTGAATGCGGCCTATCTGGCGCGTGGGGCATCCTATGCGCAACTGGATGAGCTGACCACAGTTTGGCACAGTGTGACGACGCGCGATATCTATCCTGGCCATCGTTTGTCGGCGCTCTGGCGTTTTCTGAGCGGTCAAGATAGTCTCTACGACAACCGCAATTTCTATGCCTTTTTGCAGCACCACGGTACAACGCCTGCCCATACCTTTGCCCATATACGCAAGGTCAAGCTTTATGTTACGGCTACGAATCTACATACGGGCCGGTTGCATGTGTTTGGCGACAACCCCCACGATAGTATTCTCGATGCGCTGATGGCCAGCACTGCTTTGACACCCATGCATCCACCCTGGGAGGTGGATGGTGAGTTTTATATTGATGGCGGTACAATTACGCCCCTGCCATTACGCGTTGCCCTGGATCGTGGTGCTACCGAGATCTATTCGCTGCATATTGAATCGGGCAATGGCGTGGCCGAGGACGCGCCGTCGGATGCGCACCAGCGCTTGTTGCGTGGCGTGCCTGCCGTGTTAACCCGTAGCGTTACAACCATGTTGCGGCTACAGGCACAACACGATCTGTTGCTGACGGAAGGGCATAAGCGCGTAAAACTGCACCATATTCGGCTGTGGGTACCTGACCCGCCTGCGCCTACGGATTTTAGCCAAGCCGAAGAGCTGATAAGTATCGGCTATGTGGCGACCAAGGCCTATCTGGATCAAACTGTAAAGCCAGTGAAACTGCCACCGAACATACCCATTCATTGGCCGCGTTTCGCCGACTGGTGGCAACATCTGCACCCGAATGCACCAGTCGGGGCCGCGCCACAATTGTCGCCAACCGAGCAATAAAAAAGCCCGCCATGTTGCAATGGCGGGCTGGTCTGTGTCAGGTACCTACGCTTTTTCTTTTGCGCATTCCGGGCAATAGTGGGGGTCAGCGAGTTCGATCAGGTGCTTTTGGCAAATTGCAAAGGTTACTTCAACGCGGTTCCATAGAAACTTACGATTCACTTCTGCTTCTAGAACCAACTCCGGCGTATTACTGGTGAGTAACAAGGCGGGAACCGGACAACTATCACATAATTTGCGTTTCCATGGGTGTTGGTTATTCGGATTTGCCTCAAGTAGCCGACACTCTTCGCGATTTCTGCCTCGATGGTAGTCGCCATAAAAGTACCGACAGCTAACGGGGACTTGTGCCATTTTCCTCTTCTCAAAACGTATATCTGCGTTCAACTCTGCTTATGCTTCGCCGGCTATAGACTAGCTACAACCAACCCTGTATGCAGCATAACACCATCGGGATACTCTAGAACTGGGCCAGTGAACTAGGCTTAATTCTCCCAAAATGGTGGTTCATCAAAATCCGGATAATCGGGCATATCAGCGTCATTGTCCAGCAAAGTTTCTGGGTCAATAAATAGCCGCTCGATCAGGTGCTCTTTGCGGGTCGTCTGTTCCGCCAAGAGATAGCCAAACTCTTGTTCTAAGGTAAGCAATGTTTCTAGTTCTGCCTCGAGCAGATGAAAGTCGGTATGCGAGAGCAGTTCATCCATCGACTCAGACTCTTGGTAGCTCTCTAAATAAGCATCATAGCTAGCGCAAGACTCTGCCAATAGATCATCATCGAGGTCGTCATCCCAGAAAGGTGCTTCGGCGATCTCTTGTTCATAGTCCGGCTCATCGTCATACGGCTCCCACGCGGGCGAATAGGAGAGTGCCTCTTCGTTTGTAAAAAGTGCCTCAGAGCTAGAGACAGTGGTCGCAAAATCCACCGCTTCTAGGTCTAACGAATAGCCTGCGCCATTGTGAAAACGCAGAAGGCTATATTGATGTAACACATAGTGGAAATCGTCGGGTGCGAGTGACTCTTTGAAAAAGCCACGGCCAATAACGCGCGCCGCTAGCTCGGCCGTCGGGATCGCTGTGCGTGCACGGCGATCTTCGGCCACGATTTCCTCGGCCAGCAGGGCCAACTGAATATTGCGCCCTTGAATCGCATTTAGATCGCGCAATTCACGCGGTTGTAAACGAAACGTATAATGTCCTTTAGTGACATCATTGACATAGATGATAATGTCATCGCGACCTTGGCAACCCGCCTCATCAATCCACTCGGCAAATTCCGTACCCAAGCGCAATGACCAGGTTTTGCGTTCAATATAGGCTTCGGCCTCGATTACCGGGCCGCCAAATAACTCGATTTGCAGTTTCCGCTCATCAGGTTGATAGGTCTGAAAGAATTGGGGAAAGAAGATCGCATGTTCCAACTCATCTAGCATGAGGAAACCGCGCCGGGTTTCTTCTGCAGTGAGTAAATGGCGAAATGTATTGCCTGTTAACAAGGTTGATAACCATCCATACGAGCTTGGCGCAACAGGAATTGCTTGAAACAATTGTCCGATGGCCCTATATACTGCACTTCGCGCCCCTTTGGTAATGGGACGTCGCTCTTTGATATTAGTTAATAGCGCATCAACGCTTAATGGTTGGATTGATGAGCTAAGGACTTGTGCCACACAAGTCATATAACTTGGATAACGTCCAGCGTTTGCCATACGAACACCTACCTTCGCACGAAATCTAGTTCAATTAGCTTCTATTATCGCGCAGTCATAAGCAAATGTCTACTGAGGAAATGCTTGGATTTGCGATTTAGTCGCCTTTTATTGGGCACACGTATACTGTGCTATAGATAGACTAAGATTTTCTCGTTTGCACAAATTTTGCCTGTACAATGCCTATCTATAATCACACAGTACAATTGATTGATATTTCTCTACTAATAATACATAATTTGTACAGTTTATCAATTACAATTCGCTTTCAAACTTCATTGCATTTGAATAATATTTGCACTTTTTCTGGAAAAACGCCTGTGTTTGAACCACTTACCCAATCCACATCCTATGTTCATTCGCTAGTCTGTCTGCGCTGTGGCACCATCTATGCGGCAGCCGACGCGCCAACCTATGTCTGCACTTGTCGGCCCAATCTCGATAGTGATCTGGGCACGTTGGATGTTCACTATGACTATGCGGCCATTCAAGCGGCGCTGACGCCTGCGCAAATTGCCGCTGATCCCGACCGTTCGCTGGCGCGCTATTGGCCACTTCTGCCCATTGCGAATCGGAGCTTGCTGCCCGCCCTCGCGGTGGGGAATACGCCTTTGTTGCCCGCAACCAGGCTGGGTGCCCCGCTTGGCTTGCAACACCTGTTTATCAAAGACGATGGCCGCAACCCTAGCAGTTCCCTCAAAGATCGCGCCTCGGCCGTAGCAGTGGCGCGCACGCGTCAACTTGGGTATAAGATCGTGGCTACCGCCAGCACCGGCAATGCCGCGGCTGCGCTGTCCAGCCAGTGTGCGGCGGCTGACCAAGCGAATGTGATCTTGGTGCCGAAGACCGCGCCACCGGCGAAAATAGCCCAGCTATTGGCCTATGGTAGCCGAGTGTTAGCCATCGATGGGACCTATGATCAAGCGTTTGATCTCTGTATAAAAGCATGTCATACCTTTGGCTGGTATAACCGCAACACAGGCTACAATCCCTACATGACCGAAGGCAAAAAAACGGTTTCTTTTGAGATCGCCGAACAACTTGCCCAACTGACCCAGCGTACGTATTATGCTGGCGCGCCCGAGAATTCCTGGTCACAGGCAAACCAACAAATCCCCGTTTTCACTGCGCCCGACGCTGTTTTTGTTGCCGTGGGCGATGGCTGTATTATTGGCGGCGTGCATAAAGGTTTCAAAGATCTGCTCGCCCTGGGCTGGATCGAACGTATGCCGCGCATCTACGGCGTGCAATCGGACCAAAGCGCCGCGCTGTATACGGCGTGGCGCGATGATCGTGTCTTGCCCATACCTGTCACGGCAACCACACGTGCCGATAGTATTAGCGTCAATGCACCACGCGATGCGGTCAAAGCGCTCAATGCCGTACGCGAAACACACGGTGCTTTTCTCGCTGTGCCCGACCAAGCCATTCTTCAGGCTATTCTGCCCCTTGCCCGACTGGGTGCCGTCTTTGCCGAACCAGCGGGCGCGGCGGCCTATGCTGGTCTGGTCGAAGCAGTGCGCCAAAAGTTAGTGAGATCTGGCGAAACAATCGTCGTGATCAACACCGGCAGTGGCCTCAAAGATGTGGCGGCGGCAATGCAGGCTACCGGTGGTGTTACGATGATTCCCCCGACGATTGATGCGATATTCGATGCGACAAAAGACGTATGATTTCTGGAGAAAGTTCCGGTAACTTACCACTGCCTTGTTTAGCTTGACGCTAGCGACATCAACGCGTACACTTGATATCAAGCTTGTAATGACAATGCCATATTGCTATCCGTATAGCTACATGTTCACTCTCTACCAAAGGATTTTACCCTGATGAGCACCACCATTATACCCGGTCCAACCTATGCGGAAATGCGCGATCCGTTATTGTTGCCTCCTGCGTTGCGCAATGCCGCCAATGCCGCGCGACAGGCGGATACACAACCCGTTAACCTCTTTAATATTAATTGGAAGAATACTGGCGACCAAGTTGAAAAGCTTGTCTTGCCCCAGCAATTAACTGGTGTGCAAGCGAACATTATTGTACTCAGCGGGCGCACCTATCCCAGCGGCAGCATGAAAGTTGGCCCCGCCTACGCCACCCTGGCCGAAGAAGAAGCGTTGCGCGGCCTGCGCCCTGGCGATAAGACCGTGATTGGGCCGAGCACTGGCAATTTTGGCATTGGCACTGCCTACATCAGCCTGCTTAAAGGCTATCACGCGATTGTCGTTATGCCCGACAATATGAGCCAAGAACGCTATGCGCGCATTCGCAACTATGAAGGCGCGCTTGATCTTACCCCAGGCACCGAGTCCGATGTGATTCTGACGCTAGAGCGTACACACAATGAATATGTTGCCAAGCCGGAAAAATATGTGGTACTCGCCCAATTTGAATTGCTGCCCAACTATCGCTTTCATCGTCATGTGACGGGAGATGCGGTGGTGCAGGCGGCAAAGGGCATTGGCAATGGTCGTGTCGCTGCCTTTGTCAGCGCTCCTGGCAGCGCCGGTACGCTGGCCGCGGGTGACTATGTCAAGTCGCGCTGGTCGGATAGTAAGATCGTCGCGCTGGAGCCGCGCGAGTGCAGCACGCTCTATAATGGCGGCCAGGGGCAACATCGCATTGAGGGCATTGGCGACAAGATGGTGACGCTGATTCACAATGTCTTTAACACCGATTTGCTCATGCTTATCCCCGATGAAGAAACGGTGCGTGGCATGGAGGTGATTCAGTCTGGTGCAGCCGTCTTGGCGGATCGGCTGGGCGTACCCCCAGCGGCCATTGAACCGTTGATCGGCAAATTTGGCCCCAGTTGTATCTGTAACATTATTGGCGCGATTAAAACTGCTAAATATTTAGGTCTTGGCCCCGATGATAATGTGGTGACCATCGCCACCGATTCCTATGATCGCTATCCCTCGGTGAGCCAGGCGCTCTATGAGCGCAACGGCGGCAAGCCTGACGCTGATCAGCTTGAGATGTGGGCCAAAAGTGTCTTCTTGGGTGCCAGCCTGGGTGAAATTGTTGATTTGACACAGACTGGGCAACACCAACGATTACAGGATATGAAGGAAGCGCTCTGGACGCGCTTTGGCTATGCCGCGGCTGATATCCGCAAAATGGCCGATCAAGCGTTCTGGGATGCGGAATATGCCAAGATCGCCGCGATCGATCCGCTACTTGCGGAAGCGCGCGGTAGGCTTCCCGCTTGATCGACTGGGGTAGACATGGCCGGTTTATAGGACTATGTAGGCTTATAAATCTGCAATCAATAATTGAGGTTCCACGCGTTGATTTTCCTGTCTTCGGTCATATTGCTGAAAGATTGTTAACTTAAGGATATTGCAAGCTGCTATTAAGCAAGCTTCTGGTATAATCATATTGTCTGCTGATTGCAATTGCTCTTATCCTTCAGCGCCTATGCACATCTATACCGGAGGTTTCTATGACAACACGGCGAATCGCTTGGCTTTTCCTATTTTTATCTCTTCTGCTCTATGGCGGAATGAATCGTGCTCTTTACGCAGCCCCACTTTCGCAGATCGTCCCGGTACAGGGGCCGTTCCTACAGGGTGAATTGCCCAATCAATATAATGCGCATTATCTAGGATTAGAGAGCAATGTGCGCGACAGTATGGTGGCGTTGACCTTGAATTACGATCCGCAGAATAATCCTAATCTCAAGGGCTTTGTCAACTTTTTTGTGTTAGATGAAGATGGCTTGCGGCGCTTTCAAGCTGGCGAAGATCCCAAATCACTTGCCATTGCCGGCGGTAGTCCGCTGCAATTCGACCGCATCGGCAACAAGATGAGTGTGGCCTTCCGCGTCTCGGGCCGTGGTCACTATACGGTTGTCGTCTATAACAATTCGTTGGTGCCGGTCACCTACACGTTGGTCGCCGAGGGTGGCACTTTGTTCGACAATGCCAACCAAACTCTAAGCACAGCAGCAGAAACTGTGCCCCCAACCCCGACCGCGATCCCGGTAGCCGCGAATACGCCCGTCGCAGTTGCGAATGTCGAGGGCAGCAATCCCCTGGGTAGTGCCTCTGGCCAACGCTTGACTGGTGTCCTCTCTAGCACCATTGGTCGCCACTATCTTGCTGCCGCCCCCAGCATCCGCGATGGCACAATTCTCTTTAATTTCCACTACGATCCACTGGATCGACCGGAACTACGTGGCAATGTCAATTTTTGGGTATTAGATGAAGCTGGCCTCAATGCCATTATTCGCGGGGATAAACCAGCCAATGTGAACTTGGCCACCGGCTTTCCTGCGCCCTTTAGCCCCTTCCCCAACGATTTACAGGCGAATTTCAACGCTTCGGGCAAAGAGCCCTATACTGTCGTTGTCTACAACCAGACTGAGATTCCTGCCAACTATGCGATGGCAATCGAAGGTGGAACTCTTTATGATCGTTATGGCCAGACCAACGAAGCCAAAACGGCGGCATCGGGCGTAACAACAGAGACCGTCTCGGTTTTGTCCACCGCTACCCCTATCCCCCTGCCAACGGCAGCGCCAGCGGTGGTGCTTGTCGCCGACACAGAGACTGCTGCGCCGGTCAATCAAGCGATCCAGTTGTTGCCATTGGGCGTTGCGCAATTGGCGGGCAACTTTCAGGCCGCCTACCAGCATCACTACATTGCCCTAGCACCCACCCTGCGCGATGGTACTGTAGTCTTGAGCCTCGCCTTTGACCCCAGCACCAGCAAATCTTTGCGCGAAAATCTCAACTTCTGGGTGTTGACTGAAGAGGGTTTGCAACAAGTGATCAATGGCGCGCCGCCCAGTGCGTATGATATTGCCACCGGTGCCTATCAGGAATTTGGCCCCTATAAAGGTAAGCTCTATTCCACCTTTAATGCGTCGGGGCGCGGCCGCTATACGGTGATCGTTTTTAGTAATAGCGATACCCCAGCCCGTTATCTTCTAACCGCCGAAGGTGGCCTGTTGGCTACCGAGAATGTGGATGTGGCTTTGCCGTAATCGATAAACGTCTGAGAAGTCATACACACGCTCGCATGTACCACCGCGCTGATTGGTAGGGCTTTTCAGGCGTTGTCGATACAGTAACTCATCCGCTATCCAGCTAACAATTATACCAATACAAAGACCCCAGCCAAGCGCTGGGGTCTTTGTGTTTTCAACGGAATAGGATCAGGGGATTAGCCTGTGCCCTTAGCCACCTTCAGTTACCCAGCTTGCGCATTAGGGCGTCGCTGTGAATGGGAAGAAGAGACGAATGATCAGGGTAATGCCTGCTCGCTCGTAGGCACCCAAGTCACAGGTTGCACCGAACGGACGTGCCTGTCCTCGTTGATCAACATTGTTGATCGGGGCTGCGGCACAGAGCGCATTATCACCTGCGTTGATGGCTGGGCTCCCCATCAGAAGTTCATGGGTGAAATTGGTCCCGCCGTTGAGTTGCAGTGGACCTACTTGGGGGTCAGCCGTGATCGCCGCCTGGCATGTACCATCGCTATCCAGATTTTGACCATTGGCGGTGACACCACTGCAATCTGCCCCCGTCGCCGCGGCGTGGGCCACAATGCTGTTGGCAATTGTGGTTGTGCCTGCCGCACTGTTGATGCCACCGGCGCCATTTGCCGCACTGTTGTCATAAAGTGTTACATTGATGACCGAAGTCGTGCCCGCCACATTGAGAATACCACCGCCGGTTGATTGGGCGCTGTTGCCGCTGATCGTGCTGTTGCTGACGGTAAGTGCGCCGCCGTCATTGTACAAACCACCGCCACCATGATCGGCGGCTGCACCGGTGGCGCTATTGCCACTCAGGGTTGATTGGTCCACGATCAAGGTGCCGCTAACTGAATTCCACAGACCACCACCTTCAGCGCTGGCCGTGTTGCCCGTAATATTGCTGTTGGCAACCGTCACCGTGCCCGGGCCAGTAATGTGCAGGGCCCCACCATTGCCAGGGTTGCTGCCGGTCTGATTTTGCAACAGATCCACATCATTGAGCGTCGCGGCGACTGTCTTGGTTACAGTGGCATTAACTTCAATGCCACCGCCAGCGCGTGTGGCTGTGTTCTGCGCTACTGTGCTGTTGGTCACTGTTAGCGCGCTGCCGGGGACAACGAGAATACCACCGCCGCTGCCCGACGTGCCATCGGCACTGTTGTTGCTGAGCGTGCTGTTGAGCACCGTCAACTTGCCGCCGTCACTAAAGAGTGCACCACCACCTTGATCGGCAGCCGCACCACTTGCCACATTGCCGCGTAGGATCGTGCTGTTGACCGTTAGTATGCCTGTCGCCGAATTCCATAGACCGCCACCTTCGGCACTGGCTGTGTTACTCAGCACCGTGCCACCGTTGACGGTGACCGTACCGGGACCAGTGATATGTAGGGCACCACCATTACCCGGGTTGGCACCGGTAGCATTGCTTTGCAGCGCTACATTATTCAGGGTTGCGACCACGGTTTTTGTCACCGTGGCATTGACTTCAATGCCGCCACCAGCGCGTGTGGCTGTATTTTCGGATAAGCTACTCTCGGTCACCGTGAGGACGCTGCCGGGGACGACGAGGATACCACCGCCGCTGCCCGACGTGCCATTGGCGCGGTTGTTGCTGAGCGTGCTGTTGAGCACCGTCAACTTGCCACCATCGCTAAAGAGCGCACCACCACCTTGATCGGCAGCCGCACCACTCGCCACGTTACCGCGGAAGGTGGTGCCATCAATGATCAAGGTGCCACTGACTGAATTCCACAGACCGCCACCTTCGGCGCTAGCCGTGTTCTCGACCACATTGCCACCGTTGACGGTCACAGTCCCAGGACCAG
>Ga0105049_10003933_pt1 | contig 17493 bp, 13 predicted proteins | sample MAT06_FD_78087 | JGI IMG/M metagenome (GOLD analysis project Ga0105049, IMG submission 78087) | Freshwater microbial communities from Lake Fryxell liftoff mats and glacier meltwater in Antarctica - MAT-06 | ecosystem: Environmental > Aquatic > Freshwater > Ice > Liftoff microbial mat | place...
ACCAACCTTCCAAAATCCCAAACTCAAAACTCAAAACTCAAAACTCAAAACTCCTTTCTCCGCCACCAAAAAAACTACAGCCCTAACATCGCATAAAAAACCAACCTTCCAAAATCCCCAACTCAAAACTCAAAACTCATAATTCAAAACTCCCTTCTCCGCCACCAAAAAAACTGCCGCTCTAACATCGCAACAAAATCAACCTTTCAAAATCCCCAACTCAAAACTCATAACTCTCTTCATCTCCGCCACCAAAAAAACTACCGCCCTAACATCGCATAAAAAACCAACCTTCCAAAATCCACAACTCAAAACTCAAAACTCATAATTCAAAACTCCCTTCTCCGCCACCAAAAAAACTACAGCCCTAACATCGCATAAAAAACCAACCTTCCAAAATCCCCAACTCAAACCTCAAAACTCAAAACTCTCTTCATCTCAACAGCAGTTTCCCCGAACAAATTCCTCAAAAAAGCAGATAAGATCAACCTTCCATCAGTATTTCCAAGCAATGCATCAGCAGCTCTTTCAGGATGTGGCATCATTCCAAAAACATTTTTTCCTTCGTTGCAAATCCCTGCAATATCCTCGGATGCGCCATTTGGATTAAATCCATTGGCATCTTCTACCGATCCTGAAACATAACGGTAAGAAATCTGCCCGTTACTATTTAATTTTCTTAACGTTTCTGCGTCGGCGAAAAAACGGCCTTCTCCATGTGCAATAGGAATCATAAGCGGCTTCCCGGTTTCAAGCCCTTTTGTAAAAGCAGAACTTTCGTTTTCTGGCTTTATATAAACATTTTTACAAATGAATTTATGCGAATTATTATGCAGTAGCGCGCCGGGTAATAGATGCGACTCGCACAAAATCTGAAATCCGTTACACACACCTAATACAAATCCGCCATTATTGGCAAATGCAATTACCTCTTCCATGATGGGTGAAAAACGTGCAATCGCTCCCGACCGCAAGTAGTCACCGAAAGAAAATCCACCAGGCAGAATTACAAGCTGCGAGCCTTTAAGGTCCCGGTCTTTAAGCCAAAGCCTGTTCACCTCAACATTTTCGTACACCGAAAGCGCATCGATCATGTCCTGATCGCAGTTTGATCCCGGAAAAACAACAACACCAATCCTCGTTACAGAACTCATAATTAAAATGCTAAGGGGTTATATTCAAGAAAATTGATCACCTGGTTATAAATTACAGCAGCCAGAAGCAACAGGAACAGCAATTCTGCCAACCATTGCTTCTTCATCGTAAGGAAATAATTGGAATACATTACCGAAAGAGGAATGGCGAGGAAGGATAGACTGATCATCGTGCGTTTCACAGACACAAGGTAGCTGATGGCTGCAAACAGAAAAAACCACACAAAAAGCACCAGGAATTTCCGTGTTCTAAGCTTTGCAAAAGTGCTCATATCCTGGAAAAATTTAATGAGTGAAGCAATGCTTAACCCAACCAGGATCGCGAAAAGAATGATATAGGTGCTCTTGTAAACGGCCGAAAAATGCATCTGGTAAAATGGCTCCAGGATCGACCGGATGCTGTTTACCGAAAGCATATCGAACCAAAAAAGTCCGATAGCAAAAACGATAAACGGAAGGGCAACACCAAGCAGGCTTACCACCCATTCCTTCCATTGAAACGGACGAAGAAGCACCAATGCTGCCCAGGTAAGCGGAAAAAGAAACAGAGATGGCCAATAGAACAAACCCGCAATTCCTATAAAAACCCCTGCGTCAAAAACGTGGAACGAGGCCGAATCAGCCCTGTAGAAACTGAAAAGGGAATTGAGAAAAAAGATGATAAAAAAATTGGCTAGCAGCAAAGGATTAAAAGACAACTGCTCCGGAAAGCAGCTCATCAGCACAACATACATCAGCGCAGGAAGGTGGCTCGATTCCTTAAGTACACTTTGCTTATTGATAACGTAAGTGAGAAACAAAGCCTGCAGAACAACCGCTAGTACAGAGATTCCTATCATTACTTCCCTGCTGAAACGTATGCCCTGGAATGTCTGGAACGCATACCGGAACATCGGAAAGGCATTTTCCGTATTCCCGATCTCCGTCTTTGGAAGGATAAAAACCCACATTACCAGCAGCACCAGCGGTAACATTAACAAATTAATAAAGTGGGAAGTCCTGAAAAAATTTATAAACACGGGAGGAGGTTCGGAGTACCGTTAAGAATTCTTATTTTCGCAACAAATTTATCAGAATCATGAATAAGGTGTTTTATGCAATTGCAGATATGTTTCAATGGGGATTCGATATCATGTTTAGGACTGGTTTGCTCGTTAATCTGATCTTTGTTGGCCTCCTTACATTTTTCACTATCTACTGGATCATTCAGATGAAGAAAAATCCGGAGAAAGTCCAGGTTCGTAAATGAGCTGGTAAAATTATGCTTAACCCTGCCGGATTTTACGTGCGGGGATTTTTTTTATTTCCCTTCCTATTGTGTGAATAAGGCTGAGCAGAACCCGGTTGTTAAATGTGCATTTTCTATCGTCAAAGGCGTAACCGGAATTCTGCATCTGCTTTCTAAGCAACCTCTGCCCTTCCCTTCAAGGCAATTTATTTTGCTTTTATTTCTTTTTTTAACTGTAACAAAGGCCCATTCACAAATCACACGGGTTAACGGAACCGTTAAAGACGCTGAAACAAAAGAACTAATGCCCTTTGTAAACATTCTCTTCAAGGGAACCACTGTGGGCGGCACTTCCGAACTTGATGGCGCTTTCGAGGTTGAAATTCAAAAACCTTCAGACACTATCATCGTTGCCTTCCTGGGCTACAAGCCGCAACGAATCGGTATCAAGCGCTTCAAAAATAATCTACTCAACATTGAGCTTCAGCCCGATAAGTTCCTCCTCACCGAATTTGTCGTCGTCCCGGGCGAAAACCCCGCCCACGTTATCATGCGGGAGGTTGTGGCACACAAAAAGGAGAACGATCCGGTAAATATTAAGTCCTATCAGTACAAGATGTACAACAAGATCCAGTTCGACATCAATAACTACGGCGACAAGATGCAGAACGCCAGGATATTGAAGCCGATGAATTTTGTATTCGATTATGCCGATACCACCGAAGATGGCAAAGCCTATCTCCCCATGGCGCTTACCGAAACATATTCTGAAGTCTATTCCACCGCCGATCCTAACCGCAAACAGGAATTCATCGTCGGCAGCCAGATTTCGGGATTAAAAAACGCCAGTATCTCCCAATACCTCGGCGATATGTATCAGAACATTAATATCTACGACAATTACCTGCTCATATTCAACCGAAGCTTCGTAAGCCCTGTTACCGACAATTTTCTCCGCTTCTACAAATACTACCTGGTCGACAGCGTTTACATCGGCGAGGATCGTTGCTACAAATTGCTATTTCTTCCCAAACGGAAGCAGGATCTCACGTTTACAGGAGACATATACATCCATGACTCCACATTTGCTGTTAAACAGGTAAACATCCGTTTCAACGACAATGCGAATATCAATTACATCAAGCAATTCTCTGTTTACCAGGAATATGAATGGGTAGAAAAGGAAAGCTGGATGTTGAAAGCCGAAAGAACCATCGGTGATTTTGCTCCCTTCGAGAAGGCAAACGGAATGGGTGTTTTCGGGCGAAAGACAACCATCTATTCTGATTTTCACGTGAACGAAAAAATTCCGGACAGCCTCTTTACACCCGGAAGAAACATCGTGATAAGTGACAGCGCCGAAAATCAGAACGAACTATTCTGGAACGGAGTAAGGTCCGATAGCTTAACCCAGAAGGAAAAGAACATTTACACGATGGTTGATTCCCTGAAAAACGTTCCGCGACTCGTAAATGCACGCTACCTCACGCAGATGCTGGCTACAGGTTATCTCAAATGGGACAAATTTCTGGTGGGACAATATTACACGTTCTGCAGCTGGAATGAAATTGAAGGAGTGCGTCTTAAATTCGGAGGAATTACCGATAACAGCTTTAGCACACGCCTGGAGCTTCGTGGTTCCCTTGCCTACGGACTAAAGGATGAGCGTTTTAAACCGAGAGTGGGAGTTCGCTGGTTTGTTTCCAAGGATAAAACCAACCGCCGTCTTCTTAGTGCCTTTTACCGATCCGACCTTGAGCAACTTTCGCTGAGTTCCAATACCCTTCAGCTCGATAACATTCTTACCTCTTTGTTGAGACGTCAATCGCTGCGGTATGTAACGAATGTGGAGGAATTGAAGGTAAGCATGGAGTATGAGTATTTCCCGGGCTTACTGAACAAGCTCACCGTGGTTAACAGAAAGTTGACGCCGCTCGGAACCTTTGCTTTTGAACGTGAGGAAGCAGAAGGACTTCAGAACATAAAGAACGTTACCACCACGGAAATCAGCTTGCAGACCCGTTTTGCATGGGGAGAAAAATACATTTCAGGCGAGTTCGACAGGGTGAGCACCGGAAGCAAATATCCTGTTATTCAGCTGGAACTTGCAGCAGGTGTTCCGAATGTATTCGGGTCGGACTTTTCCTATTACAAAGTAAAATTCAGGATCGCAGATAGGTTCAGGTTCCAGCCTTTTGGCTATACCGATTATCTTGTTGACGTAGGAAAAGTCTGGGGTACAGCGCCTTATCTTTTCCTCGAGATCCATCAGGGAAGCCAGACATATACGCTCGATCAGCTAGCGTTCAACATGATGAATATCTTCGAATTTGCCAGCGACAGGTACGTTTATCTCTTTGTCGATCACCATTTTGAAGGTTATTTCCTTAATAAGATACCTTTACTGAGGAAATTAAAATGGCGGGAAGTCGTTACTCTGAAATCTGTGATTGGTGATATGCGTCCGGAAAATATAAATCAGCTGATTTATCCGGGAGGACTTGATCCAAGGCTTTACAGGCCTTACCTTGAATCCGGGTTTGCAATAGAGAATATTTTCAAGATCGTGAGGGTGGATGCACTTTGGAGGATGACTCACCTTGATAATCCCGCTACCAAGGCGTTTGGATTACGTATTTCAATCGTATTGCGATTCTAAAGGATGAAGCTACACACCCAAAATCTTGTAAAGCGGTACAAAAAGCGCACGGTTGTAAACAACGTTTCCGTTGAGGTAAACCAAGGCGAGATCGTGGGATTACTAGGACCGAACGGGGCTGGAAAGACTACTACTTTCTACATGACCGTTGGCCTGATAAAACCCAATGAAGGGAGGATTTTCCTTGATGACATGGATATTACCCGGCTTCCAATGTATAAAAGGGCGCAGTTGGGGATTGGGTATCTTGCCCAGGAAGCGTCTGTTTTCAGGAAGCTGAGCGTTGAAGACAATATCAAAGCAGTGCTGGAAATTACCGGATTGAATAAAGCCAACCAGAAAGAGCGCCTCGAAACGTTGCTTGAGGAATTCGGCCTTACCAAAATAAGGGAAAACCGCGGAGATCTTTTATCGGGAGGGGAAAGAAGAAGAACCGAAATCGCAAGGGCGCTGGCTTCAGATCCTAAATTTATATTGCTTGATGAACCATTCGCCGGCGTAGATCCGATTGCGGTGGAAGACATACAATTGATCGTTGCTAAACTGAAGGAAAAAAATATCGGCGTCCTCATCACCGATCACAACGTACACGAAACCCTTAATATCACTGATCGTGCTTATCTTTTATATGAAGGAAAGATTCTTAAATCGGGAACTGCAGAAGAGCTGGCGAATGATGAAACTGTGAGAAGGGTTTATTTGGGGATGAATTTCGAACTAAGGAAATAGTGGAAGTCAAAGGTTTGACATCAGACCTGGAATTGACGACTTCGCAAGTAATCTGCAATTGAATGGAAAACAAACTACCGGGAACTACCGCAAAAGATCTGATCGACGCCCTGCAACTGATACCGCATCCGGAAGGTGGCTTTTACCGTGAATCGTACCGGAATTCAGAGAGCATCATCACTGCAGAAAATAACACAAGAAACATTAATACCGCGATTTACTATTTATTGGACAATGCCGACAAATCTCATTTTCACCGAATCAAATCGGATGAATTATGGTTCTTCCACCAGGGAAACCCGTTAGAGATTGTGTTTATCAAGGATAGCTGCATTCATGTAATTACACTTGGTAATGACATTTCAAATGGCGAGGTTCCCCAAGCGGTAATTCCCGCTAATATATGGTTTGGCTCTAAAGTAAAAGACGCGAAAGGTTACTCACTCGTTAGTTGCGCGGTTGCTCCCGGATTCGATTTTGAAGATTTTGAAATGGCTGAAAGGAAAAACCTACTTGAACTCTATCCAGACCTCAGAAAAGCAATAGAAGAGTTTACCCGGTAAGTAATCATCGCAAAAACTCTTCGTGTATTTCGTGCTCGTCCACAACAAAACCTTCTTAATCTTCGTGTGAAACATGCAATTCGCCCCAAGGCTTTTATTTACCTACAAAGTTCCGTTCGCGAGCCAAACACAGCTGAGTAAGGCTTCATGAATATGACGAACTTGTCTGGATAAAATTTGTAGCGGTTGCTTGAATTTCATTTGACTAGACTCTGTCCACAAAGTCAGGAGTTTGAACTATAGGGACTTCTGATTAGGCGCACGACGGCTGAAAAAGCGCAGTCCCACTTTAGGGCGGGATGAGCATTTTTCGGACTAGTGCAACGACATCAGGCGACTCTAGAGGCAGACTCTAATTAACCGACATTGAAATAACAGCGTTGAAACCAGCACACTTTGGCTGGCAATTCACCATCTGGCCAGGAAAAAGTAAACTAAATGAGACGCCATTTGGAAACACACATATCGAATGTTAGAAAATACTCGTTTTTATTAGAATTTTGTTTCAAACATTCACCAGATTTGTAAAAATCTACAAAATCTACCTAATGAAATTTAATGTCGGGGACCGTGTGGTTCATAAAGATCACCCAGGAAAAACATGGACAGTGCAAAAATATACCAGCGAAACGGAAGTTTTCTGTATGCGCGTTGATGTCATTTCAAGTGAATTTAAAGTTATTGAAGCTGTGTTTAACGACTCTGATATCAAGGTATCTGAAGTAAATACTGTTCGCACCAGCTTTAAGTAGTGTCTGTATGTAAAGTCGCCTTAAAACCAAACCACAACAGCAGTTTCTCTAATCACGCCCGCACAAATTCTTCGTGTATTTCGTGTTTAAAGCCAATGGTAGGACGACACACAACAGTAACATAAAATCAGACACAAAATGAATAAACTAAAACAACTTTTGACAATGGCGTTTTTACTAACGACCATTCTGACATTCGGACAAACAAATAATTTAAAGCCCGAAGAACAGCCTTATATTGAAGTAACTGGGACAGCAGAACAAGAAGTTACACCTGACGAAATCTACATTGGAATAGTTATTCGTGAGAAGTATGTTGGTAAAGCTAAAGTGACGATTGAGGAACAAGAAGAAAAACTCAAAGCGGTTGTAAAATCACTCGGCATAGACTTGACAAACTTGTATTTATCAGACGCAAATGCTGATTATGTAAAAATTCGTTGGCAGAAAAAAGACGTTTTGACAAAGAAAGACTACATCTTGAAAGTTTCAAACGCTACGACCGTTGGGAAAGTCTTTCAAGAACTTGAGAAACTCGAAATCACAGACGCATTAATTTCTAAAGTAAGTCACTCTAAAATTGACAGTTTAAAAAAAGAAGTGCGAATTATGGCTATTAAAGCAGCTAAGAATAAAGCCGACTACCTATTGACCGCAATTGGCGAACAGACAGGAAAACCATTAATTATTACTGAAAATCCTCAAACAATTTATAGAAGTGAATACCAATACCTGGCGACAAGAAATGTAAGTTCTGTTGCTTCAACATTTGTAGGTGGATATCAGAGTAAAGACAAGGACAATGAAATAGAGTTTCAAAAAATAAAGTTGACTACAAGTATCTACGTAAAATTTTTAATCAAGTGACAATTAAGAAAAACACGAACGAAAAAAGAACCACTGGCTATAACAGCACCTGCAAGAATTGGCGGTTCAGTGGTTAAATGAAGCTTTCCCGATGAATCGGGACAAGTTGTGCTTGGTATCAAGTTTTGTGCTGGCAGACAGTTTAGTGCTTCGAAATCGCCAACTTCTTGTAGCTGCAAAACGTTATCTAAAACAAAATCTTCGTGATCTTCATGTGCAACCTGCAATTCGCGGCGCCCTTAAAGGCACATCAGAACAGCGACTCCAGAAATCATCGCCACACAATTTCATGGTGAACGCACAAACAACAAACACAAGCAGCTTAAATATAATGCGGGCAATGATTTTTCAATCATGAATGATTTGTTTGTGCCGTTGACGCCATTTGGAAACCACAACATTTCGTAGGCTCTTCGATTACCTGCCCGGGAAATTTCCGTCTTAACTCAACGACATTGATTCACATTACCTACTTTTAGCCCTCAGAAAACCCGCTCATATGAAATTCATCGCCGAAATCGACGTAATGCCTCACAAAGCTTTATTGGACCCTCAGGGAAAAGCAGTGGGCGGCAGCATGAAGAACCTCGGGTTACCTGAAATCGGAAACGTTAGGATTGGGAAACATATTCAGCTAGAGGTCGAGGCAGACAACGAATCGGCAGCAAAAGAAAAAGTGGAAAAAGCCTGTAAAGACCTGCTGGCAAACCCTATTATGGAAGGATATTCCTTTAACCTTCTGGCACAGTAAATCCTACACAACCAGTTAGAGTCTGTCTATAGAGTCTCCTGATGTCGTTGCACTAGTCCGAAAAATGCTCTTTTACAAAAGTAAACTGCGCTTTTTCGGCCGTCGTGCGCCTAGTCAGAAGCCCCTATAGTTCAGACTCCCGACTCTGTGGACGGACACTAGTTAGAGGCAGAATTTTCAAACTTCCTTATCTGCGAACTTCCTCTTATTTAACCAACTCTGAAAAACGGAGAAAAGGATAAACATTACAACCACAGCAGCAAATCCAGGAACCTTCAAAACAACGAGGACAGGAACCGCCATTAAGATAAAGATGTATCTGAGCTGATTTCCTTTCCAGCCCATCGACTTCATTTTAAAAGAAAACATCTCCAACGGAACTACAAGCAAAACGCTGAATAGTATCGTAATAAGCGCGATGATTGCCGGATGGGCAAGCAACCACCAGGTGCCATTTTCCAGTCCTACTACCAGTCCGCACCAGAAAAAAGCGTTTGCCGGTGTTGGAAGGCCGATAAAAGAATCGGTCTGCCGTGTGTCATGATTAAATATTGCCAGGCGGATGGCAGAAAAAAATGGGACGAGAAAACCGAGGTACGCCAGGTATGCTCCGTTAACGAGTCCGCCTTCCATATCGTTGCCCGAAAACAACCCACCATCGTAATTTGCAGATAGGAGATGAAACGCCAGAAACCCGGGCAGCACCCCAAAGCTAACCATGTCTGCCAGACTATCGAGGTCTTTGCCGATTGGGGAACTCACCTTTAATGCACGGGCGACCATTCCGTCAAAAAAATCAAAAACTCCTGAAAGTAAAATGCAGTAAGAGGCCGAAAGCGGAAAGCCTGAAAAAAGGAGTTGAATTCCCAGGCAACCACTTAACAGGTTGCATAGCGTGAGGAAATTAGGCAGGTTTCTTATTAACATTCGCTACTTCGGCAGGATTGTATTCCCTTGTGGGATTGTAGTTCTTTCTTCTTCTGAGGAATTTCTTTTCAAAATACTCATAGCTAAACCATGCGAGCGCAAAAGTAGCTGCTAAACCAACTGCCGGCTCTAAAATAAATATGGCAGCCATGCTTTGTTCCCCAACTATAAATAACATCGCCTGAAAGCCAATGATGCTTCCGATTGCCGAATAAGCATAAAACCCATAGCTGATCGTCCCCGGAAAATTGAAGATCCGCAGCTTTGCCAACTTAAAAACTGAGTTGGAGCTGAAATTCTGCTCAAATACGAAAAACGCCAGGACGCCTGAAATAACCAGCCGCTCGGCTATAAAAAGAATCTGAGCAGGAACCTCCTTTGCCGCCTCAAAAAGAATCGTCTTCCTGAAAACAATGAAGACGAAAAAAGCCAGGTAAATGAAGCCGATCGTCCGACGCGTGCTGCTTTTTAGACGGCTATACATCGCATATTTGAAGAAGCTGATATAGGCGATGTACGCACCAACAACGAAGTCGCAAAGGATGTTAAGCGTATTGTAACGGAAAGAAGCATTTCCCGACCAGAACCATGCAGAAACACCAAAAGCAAGCAGGGCAATTATAAAAAACGCACCCTCATTGCGACGGAAATATTCCATCAGAAGCGGCCACGCCAGTATGAAATGAAATGTTGCCGCAATGGACCACATATTTCCCATGATATTCGTCAAGGGATTCCATGTGTCCTCGTAACGAAAATTGAAAGTGAAGGTAAGATAGTCGAACGCAGAAACTGCATGCAGGTTTTCCGAATGTATGCCTACGGGAACCCTTGGGGCAATGTAATATCCAATAATGAAGATGAGTAAATAAAGTGGTAAAATACCAAGAATACGCCTCATGTAAAATCGTAACACGTTCATCTTCTTATAGATGAACCTCTCTTCGAAAATTGTCCATGTGTTAAGAAACCCTGTTAGTATAAACAGTAAACTGTACGCTGCAACATTCAGATTGGCTGTAAATTGCCGCAGATCAAGGTATAAAGATGAGACCTGGATCTGAGGATCAGTTGTTATGAAACTATGGCTTAAAAATATAATGAGTACCGCGAGAAATCTCAGGGCATTGATGTTATCGAACTGTGACTTCTTAATTAGCCGCTTCATGAATCTCTTTCCACCCGGTTGGTTTTTTCCTTATTTTAATGCAAAGGAAAAAAAGTTTCCTTCTGAACAAAATAAATACGTAAGGTTTACGCTTTACAGTTTGCCAATTTTCCAGCTTTTTTCGAATGAAAAACACACAAACTCCTGTATTTGAATCAACTGTTACTAGTTCCTGCATGAAAATAAATCGACTTTTTTTATTTTGTTTTCTTCTCTCCTCGATACCGGCATTTAAAGCCCAGACGGCAACGAAAAACGAGCCCGTAAGGAAATACAGTAATGAATTTCTTGCTATTGGCGTTGGGGCGCGTGCTCTGGGAATGTCTGGCGCATTTGTGTCGGCTGTTTCCGACGCTACCTCAGGATATTGGAATCCGGCCGGTTTAACGGGCATCAGCGGGAAATTTCAGGTTGCCCTGATGCACTCAGAATACTTTGCAGGTATCGCCAAGTACGATTACGGCTCCATTGCTACACGTATAGATAAAAAGAGTGTCATTGGCGTTTCTGTTATCCGGTTCGGCGTCGACGACATCCCCGATACTTCCGAGCTTATTGATGCCAACGGGAATATCAACTACGACAGGATAACTTCCTTCTCTGCAGCCGATTACGGGTTTATCCTTTCCTATGCCCGCCAGATTAAAGAAGGTCTGAGCTTCGGGGTGAATGCTAAAGTGGTTCACCGTAAAGTGGGTGATTTCGCTAAATCCTATGGTTTCGGATTAGACGCCGGAATTCAATACAACAAAGGAAAGTGGCGCCTCGCTGCCATGGCCCGCGATGTCTCCTCCACATTCAATGCATGGAGCTACAACCTTAGCCAATCACAGAGGGACGCATTCAACAAGACAGGAAATGTAATTCCCTCCAACTCACTTGAGATTACTACCCCAACTCTAACCCTGGGCGCCGCCAGAAATTTCACCCTGGGAAAGAAATTCACCCTTCTTGCCGAGCTGGATCTTCAAACAACTTTTGACGGAATGAGAAACACCATCATCCGCGATAAAACATTCAGCATGAGTCCTGTGTTTGGTTTTGAAGCAGGTTACAAAAACATTATTTTCCTGCGTGGAGGCGTTGGAAATATTCAGACAATGCTAAATGATGAAGGAACCGGCCGTGTTACTTCCGTTCAACCTAACCTTGGCCTTGGTCTTAAAATCAGAGGCATCATGATAGACTACGCCTTAACAGACATCGGCGACCAAAGCACCGCGCTCTATTCGAATGTCTTCTCACTTCGTTTCGACATCAATTCAGCAGCTCCTTCTGCATCCTCTACTAAAGAAAAATAATCTACCGTACCATGTTGGTGCACCAAAAAACGCCCATGCCAAAACGCATACTCTTCTTATTAGCATTTCTTTTCGTTTCCTCATTTGCCAAAGCCCAGCTGCTCGGCAACGAATGGATCAATTACGACCAGAAATATTATCGCGTGAAGGTCTGGAATGATGGTATTTACCGCGTCTCCTGGCCTGTTCTTTCTGCTGCTATTCCCGAATTAACAGGAACAGACCCAAGAAAGATCCAGTTATTCGGCAGGGGAACCGAGCAATACATCCATATTCAGGGTGAAGCAGATGGTACCTGGGACGATGGCGATTTCATAGAGTTTTTCGGAAAGAAAAACAACGGCTGGCTTGATGCACAGATGTACCCGGATGTGCAGGCGCAAAGTAACCCTTTTTATTCACTGGTGTCCGACACAGCGGTGTATTACATTACCTGGAACGCTTCCGGCCTTAACCGAAGGATGACTATCGAAAGCGACCAGAACTTCACCGCCTTCGGAGCTGCTCCCTACTTTACCAATGAAGTAATAAACCAGGTGGTTTCCAATTACTATTTTGGAAAGACAGATTACAACAATTCCACAGATCCGGAATATACCGACGGAGAAGGTTGGTCGGGACCAGTATTTTCATCACCAATATCCAATCAGCTTACCCAGTTAACGAGCACGAATGCGGTTGGCACTGGTCCGGCGGCAACGCTTGAAATAACCTATAAGACAGTATCCAATGCGGCTTACCCCAACAATCACAGGTACCAGATGCAATTGGCTACAACGCCTGTAAAGGATACCCTTATGACTGGTCATGGGAGCCGACGATTCAGCTTTTCTATGCCCGCTACCGGGCTCGGTGCTTCAACCACACCGTTTAAGTTCTCCTATCCTGCACTCACAAGCACAGGAGGAAGTCCCATTACCTCCAACAGCACATTTTCGAATTACGTATGGCGTTATCCTCATAACTATAACCTGGAGAACAAAACGTTTTTCAGGATGTGGATCCCAGACAATACTGCTGCAGAAAAATACCTGCTCAATTTCAGCAACCTGAATGTGGCAGGATCGGCTGTGATCTTCTATGATCTAAGCAACGCAAAAAGAATTGAAGTAACGCCGCAGGGAGCAGTATTGAAGGCGCTCATTCCGAACGGTAACGGACAACCGAAGGAATGCTATATTTCTTCTGTTTCTCAGGTTCAGAATGTAAGTCTTATCGAATCAATTAACTACGTTCCGGGACAGCCTGGAGCTTTTAACCGTTTTCATGAGCTACAGGGCGCACAGTTTCTTATTGTGACTAACCGCTCGCTTGAAAACGAGGCGCAGACTTACCGCGCCTACCGGAATGGGAAGTTCACTACTCAGGTTTTCTTTACCGATGAGTTGTACGACCAATATGCCTATGGTATTAAGAAGCATCCGCTGGCGATACGCAACTTCTCCTCTACCATGCTGGCCTATTGGCCAAATAAACCTGAATATCTCTACTTGCTCGGGAAATCTATCTCAACACATTTTACCCGTAACGACCCACAGGCCTGGAGCGAAAACCTTGTTCCTACCTATGGATTTCCTTCCAGCGACTTGCTGCTAACTGCGGGCCTTAACCAGACATCGCCATTTGAACCTGCGCTTGCAACAGGAAGGCTCGCTGCCAAGGACGGTGCTGATGTTTCTGCCTATTTGAGTAAGGTTCAGGAATATGAATCTGCACCAGCAGCAATGTGGATGAAACAGGTTCTGCATTTCGGCGGTGGTCAGAGCCAGGGCGAGCAGCTTTCTTATCTTAACTATCTCAACAGCTACGAGCAAACCATTGAAGATACCCTGTTTGGCGGTACTGTTTACACGTATCGCAAAACATCTGCTGAGCCAATTGAGCAAACACAGAGCGGATTGATTGCAGATTATATAAATAATGGCGTTTCACTGATGACCTTCTTTGGTCATGCTACAGGAAGCGGTTTCGATGTGAGCATTGATAACCCGGAATCCTACAGTAATCAGGGGAAATATCCATTCCTGATTGGTAACTCGTGTTATGCAGGCGATATCCACCAGCCGCCGGGATTGGGCTTTAGCCAGAGTGAGGCTTTTACGCTAATCCCTAACCGCGGTACCATCGGCTTTATCGCTTCGGTTTCCCTCGGGATTCCTAATCAATTGCATGCTTACACAGATACCCTTTATAAATATTTCGGCAAAACCTATTACGGGGAGCCGATGGCAATGAGCATGAAACGCACAGCGAGGGCTGTATACAACACCGACCCTTTCCGTAAAGCCGTTATTCTTGAAACTACTCTGCACGGAGATCCAGGCATTGCGCTTAACAGCTGGCCTAAGCCGGATTATTTCACCACCGCTCCCGAGGTCTATTTTAATCCTACAGAAGTTACCACAGAAGTGGATTCCTTTGATCTTAACATCATTATCTCAAACCAGGGAATGGCGATTGGCGACCCGGTGACGGTAGAAGTGGTAAGGAATTTCCCTTCATCAGGGCTAACATCGATTCACAACTGGGTAGGAACGGTTCTTAATACCGACACTATTGTTATCACGATGCCGGTTACCGACCAGGTAAAAGGCGGGGTTGGTATCAATACCTTCAATATCAGGATCGATCCGCTTAACATTTACGATGAGCTTTCTGAAACCAACAATAACCTTATTGCTACACTGATAATCCGTTCGGCGGAAGTGCTGCCGGTATGGCCGTATGAATATGCGCTGGTTCCCAATAATACGATTACACTAAAAGCCTCCACGGGAGATCCTTTTGCGCCGGTTCGGACGTATCGTTTTGAATTGGATACAACAGATCTTTTCAATAGCCCGTTCAGGATACAGACATCCATCACACAGGCAGGCGGGGTTCTAAACTGGAATCCTCCCACAACGCTGCAGGACAGCATGGTATATTTCTGGAGAGTTTCCCCTGATTCGGTTGCCGGCGGCAGTTACCGTTGGAAAGAAAGCTCGTTCCAGTATATTCCAGGAAAAAGAGGCTGGGCTCAGGATCATTTCTTCCAGTTTAAGAAATGCAGGTTTAATCAGCTCGATTATCTGAGACCTGAGCGCAAAACAGATTTCGTTACCAATGCAAAAGCTATGAGCTGCTATGCGTTCGGTTATCCGCAATTCCCTGATCATATTGATGAATTATGGGCAACATCGTATAAAATTGACGCAGAGGTATGGGCCGATGCGGGATGTAGTCTCGACGGAGCAATATATATTGCAGTGATTGACTCGGTAGACCTTATTCCATGGCTTTCTCCGCAAAACTGCTGGGAAGAGGGTAATCAGTTTGGGCAGTTCAACAGCAACTGCGCCTGTAAAGGTGGAAGCAGGATGGCGAACTTCGTGTTCCGTAACGAAAACAGCACTACTGAGCTTGCAGCAATGCGTGACATGATTAACAGTGTTCCCAATGGTAATTACATTCTTGCTTATACATGGATTTATGGAAACTTCCAGACCTGGGATCCTTCTGTAATTGATGCGTTTGAGGCATTGGGAGCAGACAGTATCAGCTTTCTGCCGAATGAATATCCGTATATCTTTTTTGCGAAGAAAGGATATCCCGAAACTGCTATCGAGCTGATCGCCGATTCTGCAAATGCGGATCTTGTATTGACCGCTCCAATGTACAACAGCTGGATAAGCGGGGATTTTACGTCAACGCTCATTGGTCCGGGCAGTGGCTGGGATACGTTAAGCTGGAAAGTGAAAGGATTTGATAACCCTGAAGACAGTGTGCGTATTCAGGTGAAAGGTATTCGTGCCAACGGTGTTGAAGATGTACTCGTGGAGGCTGTAACCACCAATGAAGGTGAGCTTAACCTCGGGCCCGTAATCGGACAGGAGCAGTACGCTTACCTGCAGCTCAATGCCTTTATGCGTGATGATTCTTTAAGAACTCCGGTTCAGCTTGACCGCTGGCAGGTTACGTATGATCCGGTTCCGGAAGCTGCACTTAACCCGTTAACAGGCCTTTATTTCTACAACGACACTTTACAACAGGGAGACAGCCTTCGACTGGCCATTGCGATCCAGAACATCAGCGAGTTACCGATGGACAGCATGTTGGTTTCTTACTATGTAATGGATGCAGAAAGAAATATTCATCCTGTGAATTACGACCGCCAGAAGCCGCTTGCACCGGGCGAAACCTTGTATGATACGGTAGCCGTTTCGACGCTTTCCTTTACCGGTGCAAATACCATCTGGGTTGAAGCCAATCCAAATTTCGATCAGCCGGAGCAATTCCGGTTCAATAACCTTGGGTCGCTTGCATTCTTTGTTAAGGGAGACAACATCAATCCTTTGCTGGATGTGACCTTCGACGCAGTTCATATCCTAAATGGCGACATTATTTCGCCAAAGCCTGAAGTGCTTATCCAGTTGAAGGATGAAAACCCTTACCTGGTGCTTGATGATACCGCTTCTTTCCAGCTCTTCCTTAAAAAGCCTTCGCAGCCGGCCGCTTCCGGAATCTACTTTGACGGAAACCCTGAGATTGAATTTATCCCGGCAAGCCTGCCTTCTAACAAGGCAAGGATACAGTGGAGACCTTTTTTCTTGGAAGACGGCACCTATGAGTTTATTGCCAGGGCAAGAGACCGGTCAAACAACGCCAGCGGGGCCGCTGAATTCAGGATTTCATTCGAGGTCGTCAACAAATCGACGATTACCAATATCATGAACTATCCGAATCCTTTCAGTACTAAAACGCATTTCGTGTTTACGCTTACAGGCTCGGAGATTCCGGACGAATTCAGGGTGCAGATCATGACAATCACCGGAAAGGTCGTAAAAGACATCCGCAGGGCAGAACTTGGCCCGATGCGTATCGGCAGAAACGTTACCGAATACACCTGGGACGGCCGCGATGAGTTCGGTGACCAGCTCGCTAACGGCATATACCTTTACAGGGTAATGACGTCTATCGACGGAAAAGAAATCGAACGCAGGGAAACCAACGCCGACTCATTTTTTGAACGCGGCTTTGGGAAGATGTATCTAATGAGGTAATTGGTTATTTACCACTAGATTTTCGCCAGCCTATCTATTGGTATCGATGGAGCCATGCTACAAACGGGAAAGATTTGTACAATCGGGAATTGAAATTATCATTGAACTTCGCTAAAGTTTACCCACCCTATTGGGGCTGATTTACTCATAAATTCGGCGAGAATCTACACTGATGGATCGAGAATTTTTTTGAACCTCATTGTACCTGTAGCCTTCGAGTTTTATGAAATGTACAAATTCATCCCGCTTCTGGTCTAACACCTTTTCCGGTCTTCCATCAGGGGTCTTCCACCGGGGGTCTTCCACCGGGGGTCTTCCACCAGGGGTCTTCCACCAGGGGTCTTCCACCAGG
>Ga0105049_10003936_pt1 | contig 17492 bp, 15 predicted proteins | sample MAT06_FD_78087 | JGI IMG/M metagenome (GOLD analysis project Ga0105049, IMG submission 78087) | Freshwater microbial communities from Lake Fryxell liftoff mats and glacier meltwater in Antarctica - MAT-06 | ecosystem: Environmental > Aquatic > Freshwater > Ice > Liftoff microbial mat | place...
GGACAGCCCGGCTATCAACCGCGCCCGGCGCAACCGTCGGGCTATCAGCCGACGCCGACGCAGCCCGCGCAGCCCGGTTACCAGCCGCGCCCGAACCAGCCGGCGCAGCCTGCGCAGCCGACGTACCCGCGTCCGACCCAGCCGTCGCAACCGACAGGTCGTCCGTACACGCCGACGCAGCCGTCGCAGCCCGCGGCGCAGCCCGGCTACAACGGCAACGGCAACCGTCCGAACCCGCCGACCGCGCAGCCTCGCCCGACGACTCCGCCGCCGCCGCCGGCGCGTCCGTATAGCGGCAAGAAGGAAGACGACAAGAAGGACGAGAAGAAGCCGCCCCGTCGTCGCTGATCGATCTCTGATCGACAGCTAGCAAAGGTCGGCCGCAATGCCGGCCTTTTTTACGTCCGGATCGAGGTCGGCGCTTCGAGGCGGTGAATCCGAAGCACGTCCTAGCCCGCGCGACGTAGATCGAACACGTCGATGCCGCGCTCGACGAACGACAGCTCGAAGCCCGTCGGATTTCCACGCCACAGCACGTACTCGGGCTCGCTCACCGGGATCGCCTGCGCGAGCGTGATCGGCACCGGGTTCTCGACCAGCGGGAGCTTGATCCTCCACGCACGCGGCACGCCGATGAACACGTGCGGGAGACGCTGCGAGAGATCGCCGGCCGACAGCGCACCGATCACGTCGCGGACGAGCACGCCCGGCTGCGGGAAGAAGCTCGTGGTCTGGAGATGGAACGCGAGGTTCGCGAGGATCTGGCCGCAGATCTCACCGTCGACGACCGTCGCCAACATCAGCTCGACGTGCGGACGCGCCGTGTCGGGCCACGCCTTGTTCGAGAGGCCGAGGGTGACGTAGGTGAACGCGTTCAAGCGCGGCTGGTTGAGCAGGCGACCGACGTCGACGGCGCGCGTCTCGTCGTCGGCGTGACGATAGGTGCGCGTCGAGAACGCGCCGAACACCGCGTGCAGCGCATCGGCCGCCTTCGTCGAGATCTGGAGGATCGCCGCGAACAGCGGGATCGTGCGCGCCATGTCGATCCAGGTCGGCTGGAGCACAAGCGTGCGGCGAAGGTAGTTCGTCGCCATCAGCTTGTTCCCGAGCTCGGCGTGGGCGACGGCACCTCCCCACAAGGCGGTGGCAGAGTCGGGCCGGATGCCGATCGAGCGATCGAAGGCGCGCGCGGCATCGTGAGGGCGCGCCAGGAGGAGCAGGCAGTGCCCGAGGCCCTTCCAGCCCAACGAATGCTCCGGAAAGATCTGGACCGCCCGCTCGAACCGGGCAAGCGCCTCGGGGAAGCGCTCGTCCTTGAACAACGAGTTGGCCTCCTCAACGAGGTCGTCCGCCGCCTGCCGGCTCATCTCTTGCGCTTATCACAGGTGGGACGCTCTCTTGATAGTGCGTCCAGCTGGTATGCTGCGGTTTCCATGAGCGCAGGAGTAGGAGCCGACGTCGAAGCCTTGTGCTCGAAGTGCGGCGACGTCTGGCACGTCGTGGTCGCCAAGGACGACAAGAACCGGATCGTGAAGGTCCAGTGCAAGCAGTGCCAGGGCTACCACCGTTACAAATCACCCAACGGAGCACCGAAGGAAGCCAAACTTCCGTCGGCGATCCGTCCACCGAAGGAGCCGAAGGGGCCCACCGCAGTGAAAGCGGCGAAGGAACCGTCGGCACGCTTCGACAAGCCGGCGGTCGCCGCGGATCTCTCGAGGCCGCCGCGTCCGTATCGTGCGAGTGAGAAGTACGACGTCGGCGAACGCGTCGAGCACGTCAGCTTCGGGCAAGGCGTGGTCGAGATCGCCGAGCCTGGCAAGATCACGTGTTTCTTCGCGACCGGTCGCCGCCTGCTGTCACACAGCAAAGAAGGTCAGATCACCGGCGGCGCTTTGTCGCGCCCCAGGCCGTTCGATCATTCGAACAAGGCCGGAGGAAAGGCCGTTCCCGAGCAGTAGCGGTCCGTCGCGGTCCGTCGCGGTCCGTCGCGGTCCGTCGCGGTCCGTCGCGGTCCGTCGCGATCCGTCGCGGTCCGTCGCGACGAGGCGCTTCGCCCGAGAGCGGTCAGGTCGCCTGAACCGGGCACCGTGCTAGCGTTCGCAAGGCAATGGCGCGCCTTGGCTGGATTGGAATCGCGATCGTCGGTGTCGGCGCGGCGGTCGCTGGCGTTGGTGCGTACGCGATCGTTCACGGGCGCCCCGACCCAGGTGCAGAGATCGATCGTTTCAAGGTCGATTCGCAGACCCAGATCGTGGTGCGTGCAGAGGCCGGCGGCGATCGCAACTTCGTCGAGCTGCACGAGGACGGCGAGCTCAAGTGGCGCGCGCTGACGCCGACGTACGCCGGTCGATCAGGTGTCCCGGGCGTCGCGTGGAATGACATCGCGATCAGCGTGCGCGTGATCCGCGATGGCCACGCCGAGATCTTCGCGCTCGCTCGTGAGAACGCCGCGAAGCTCGGTGGCTTCAAGCTCGCCCCCGGCAAGGGCGACGTGATCAAGCAAACGCACGGTCCGGTGACGATCACCGATCACGTGCGATCGTACGAGCTGGTCGAGGGCACCGGCTGGCACCAACTGGTCGCGTTCGATCTCAGCACCGGACTCGGGGTCTGGCTCGCCGACCTGCCGGGCACCCCGATCGACCATGCGACGATCGAGGATGGCGCGGTGTGGGTGACGCAAAATGGCGTTCGCCGTGGATTCGGTGTGCGCGACGGCCACGAACGACCTTCGAACCCACGGTGATCGTGCTCGATCTACGACCTGCTGCTGGCGCGCGGGTTGACCACCGCAGCTGTATAATTTCGAGGAATGTCAGCCGAACGGAGCGTCGTCTCGCCGGAAGTGTCGGGCGTGCATCGGTTGGAGGTGGTTCCGGAGATCGCTCCTGCCATCACGGATCGCACATCGCTGCGGACGATCGAGGTCCCGGGCCGCACGCCGGCCGCACCCGGCATCACTGACGCCACACCGACCGACATCAACGCGCCCGAGCTCCAGCTCAACCGCGAGCTGACGTACCTCAACTTCTGCTGGCGCGTGCTGCAGGAGGCCGACGACGTCGGCGTGCCGCTGCTCGAGCGGCTCAAGTTCATCGCGATCATCTCGTCGAACATCGACGAGTTCTTCCAGAAGCGGCTCGGTGGTCTCAAGCAGCAGGTCGGCGCGCAGGTCCACGTGATCTCGCCTGACGGGCGCACGCCGCAGCAGCAGATCGTCGATTGCCTCGAGCTGATCTCGCGGCTCGAGAAGCACAAGGCGGTGCTGCTCGAGAGGGTGCTCACCGACCTGCGCGGATCCGGCGTCTGGATCGCCTCGTACCGGGAGCTCGATGCCAAGGAACAGGCATGGGTGCGCGAGCACTACCTGCGCAACATCTTCCCGCTGGTCACGCCGCAGGCGATGGATCCGGCGCACCCGTTCCCGTTCGTCTCGAACCTGTCGCTCAACCTGCTGGTGTCGCTGCGCTACGAGAACGACGTCGACGGGCTGCTCGCGCGCGTCAAGGTACCGGTCGGGGGCGGTACGTCGCGGTTCCTGCGCATTGGCACGTCGCGCACTTTCGTCGATCTCTCCGACGTGATCGCGAACAATCTCGATCTGCTGTTCCCCGGGATGGAGGTCGAGGCGTGCTCGATGTTCCGGGTGACGCGCAACGCGATCACCGAGCGCGACGAGGAAGACGCCGACGATCTGCTCGAGCTGATCGAGGCCGAGCTCCGCGATCGCAAGTTCGCGCCGGTCGTGCGTCTCCAGGTCGATCGCACCATGCAACCGGTGCTGCGCGGCCGGCTCGCGGCCGAGCTCGAGCTCGACGAGCAGGCCGACGTATTCGAGGCGATGGGCATGTTCGGCATGCGCGACCTGATGGAGATCGCGACCCTCGACATCCCCGACCTTCGCGATCCGCCGCACGCCCCCGTCGAACCCGTCGACTTCCTCACCGACGGCTCGATCTTCCACGCGATCCGCGACGTCAAGAACATGCTCGTGCATCACCCGTACGAGTCGTTTCAGCTCAGCGTCGAGCGGTTCCTGCGGGAGGCCTCGGACGATCCGAAAGTCCGCGCGATCAAGATGACGCTGTACCGAACGTCCAAGGACTCCGACGTCATCAGGCACCTGGTGCGCGCCGCGAAGAACGGCAAGCAGGTCGCCGTCGTGCTCGAGCTCAAGGCCCGGTTCGACGAGGAAGCGAACATCCGGTGGGCGACGCGGATGGAGCGCGCCGGCATCCACGTGACCTACGGTGTCGTCGGTTTGAAGACGCACACCAAGATCACCTTGGTGGTTCGCAACGACTTCGACGGTCTCCGCCGCTACGCGCACGTCGCGACCGGTAACTACCACGCGGGCACCGCGCGTCTGTACACCGACCTCGGCGTGTTCACGTCCGACGACGCGATCGGCCGCGACCTCACCGAGCTGTTCAACTACCTGACCACCGGCTACAAGCCGCGCCGCAAGTATCACAAGCTGCTGGTCGCACCGAAGATGCTCAAGCTGGCGCTGCTCGAGAAGATCGAGCGCGAGATCGCGATCCAGGGCGGCGGTGGGCGCGGCCACATCCAGTGGAAGCTCAACGCGCTCGAGGATGTCGACATCGTGCGCGCGCTCTATCGCGCCTCGCAGCGCGGCGTGACGATCGATCTGATCGTGCGTGATACGTGTCGGTTGCGCCCCGGGCTCGAGGGTCTGTCATCGACCATCAAGGTCGTGTCCGTGATCGGCCGCTTCCTCGAGCACGCGCGGATCTACTACTTTCACAACGGCGGTCGCCCCGAGTACTACCTGGGCTCCGCCGATGCGATGCAGCGCAACCTCGAGAGGCGCGTCGAGGTGCTGATCCCCATCGAGGATCTGCGGCTGCAGTCCGAGCTGCGCCACATCCTCGACACGCAGCTCTCCGACCAGCGCGGCGCGTGGGACATGAATGCCGACGGCAGCTACGTCAAGCGCTCGAGCGTCGGCGCGAAGCACTCCCAGCAGTCGCTGATCGAGCGCACCGAGCGCCGGCTCAAGGAGGCCACCCGCCTCCGCCGTCGCAAGGTGCAGGTGACGACGACCCGCAAGAAGCGTTAGCGCTGCTGGACGGTCACGGCGGTCTCGGGCGGCGTGATCCACGCTTCCATCGCGGCATCCCCGAGCAGGTGGAAGCGCAGCCACGCGACATCGAGACGGCGCGTCACCGTGCGCACGACGGCGGGGTCGATGCTGCCGGCCATGCACAGCCCGCAGAACCCGCACGACGGATCGTCGACCCAGTCCATGTGGTCGGCGCCGGTCACCGTGAGCGCGATCGCCGGGCTCGGTGCCGCCGCGTAGAACTGCGTGAAGTTGTCAGCCGCGGGCGCGCACGGCATGCCGCCGCCGCTCGCGTTGGTGGTCTCGCCGACGATGGCGATCGCCGCGGTCATGCCCGTCATCTTCTGCGGCGCGACGGAGGGATTGTTCGAGTCGACGGGATCCCAGCCGACCACTGCGCGGATGCGGGCATCCTGCGACGCCGCGAACACGCTGATCTTGCCGCCGAGCGAGTGGCCGGCCACGCCGATCTTCGCCGGATCGATCGCGAGGGCGGTGTTGGCCACCGCGTGATCGATCACGGCGGTGACGTCATCCGCGAGCTTCTGGTGATTTGGGAAGAACGAGGTGTCGGCGTAGTCGGTGAGGATCACGACGAAGCCCCAGCTCGCGAGATGATTGGCGTAGCTCTCGTACTGCGTGCGCGCCAGCTGGAAGCCCGGCGAGATCACGACGAGTGGACGTGCGGTGCCGCCGGCGGGCGTGAACACCGTCACCGGCAGCGTACGGCCGGCCGTCGCGCCGGCGATCGTCGACGTGGTCTTGGTGACCGTCGCGTCGCCGTCGCCAGCGGGATCGCCGGTCGCGGTGGGTGAATCGCCCGTGGTCGTCGAGTCGGGGTCAGGGGTGACCGGTGCGTCGGGGTTGGCGGGGTTTGGGGTGCTGCCGCACGCGGCGAGGGCTAACAGGAGCAGATAGCGTGGTTGCATGGGATTCCTCCTCGATCAGGGCGCGTAGGGTCGGCAGGATCATCTTGCGGCGGAGCAGCACGACGAGTCGTTCTGACAGCGTGGTGGCTGCGGTGGTCAGGCGATCGATGTCGCGAGGCTGTGCGCGACCGACGACGCCAGCGCGGAACAGCCGGAGCTCGACGGCGACCAGCGCCCGGATCGCCTGCACGTAATCGCCGAGGATCTCGAACGGCAGCATCTCGGCGACCAACCCGGCGCGCCGCGCGGCACCGAGTGTCGACAACAGCGCGAGATCGTCGTTGCGATACCGATCGTCGCCATCGGGCACGGCGAGGCCGAGCTTCGCGAGCCAGTCGAGCTCGAGCGCCGTCGCACCACCCTCGAGGACCTGGTCGCGCGTGCGTGCGCGCTTGCCGGTGTGGCGTGTCAGCACGTTCGCGATCGCGTCGGCGGCCGCGAGATCATCCGGCGCCGCGGCGTCGCGCGTCAGCGTCTCGCGGATCACCTCGAGGGGCAGAAACTGACGCTCCTGCAGCTCGCGAATCGTGTGGATGCGACCGACGGTGTCGGGCCGGTACCAGGCCATCGTGCGGCCCGTCTTGCGTGCGGGCGCGATCAGGCCCTCGCGCAGATAGAACTTGAGCGTCGGGATGGACACGCCCGAACGCCGGGACAGCTCGCCGATCCGGATCAACTCCACCCGCGGATACTAGATAGCTGAACTATCCAGTCAAGCAGAAGTGACACCATCTCGCCGCCTGCACACGATGTGCAGGAAATCACTCGGCAACCAGCTGGCTACAGCGAGTCGCAGTCGACGTTGTCGGTGCGAACGGAGACTTGGAGTTGCACCTGCGCGCCATCCTTGTGCTTGTTCCACGCGGCCGCGTTGACCTCGCAACGCTGCTTGCCGACCCCGACCACGTCGAGATCGAGGTGGTGCACGTCGACCCGACGACCGACGCGCTTCGCCCCGAACGTGTTGGTGGCCGCGGCGGTGGGCAGGCCCGGCGGATCAGTCTTGCTCATGCCCGCGCCCGACGACTTCTTCGCTTCGATCTCGATCCACTTGGTGACCGTGAAGCTGCACTTGTCGTCCATCACCGGCTCGCTCTTCGTGACGTCCTTGCAGTCGTACTCCTCGACGCGACCGGTGCCGTCCTTGTTGTCGACCCGGCGCGTCTTGCACTTCTTCTCGCCGGTCGGGATCGCCTTCGTCGAGCGTTGCGCCCGGTGACACACGACCAGCCGCGCATCGCTCGGGATCTCGTTGCGCCACTTCTCTTCCTTGTGGTCCTTGTACTCGTCGATGCCGACGGTGCGCTCCCACGAGTGCGCGAGCACCTTGCCACCCGCGTCCTTGGTGCGGTTGCAGTACTTGACGCCGAACACGATACCGATGACCGCGCCGATGCCGAGCACGACGAACAGGATCCACAGCTTCGACTTCTTCGGCGCGGGCGGCTCGGCCGTGACCACGCCCTGGACGACCGCGGAGCCATCCATCGGCGAGCCGCAGTTCGTGCAGTTCTTGCCGGCGGCGCCCTGCGGGTTCTGGCACGAGGGACAGTGGCGATCTGCGCCCTCGTACTTGTGGCCCGTGACCTGGACCTCCTCCCCTTCCTTCGGAAAGTACCGCTTGTCGGCATTCTGCTTGCCGCCACACTCGGGACAGCACCGCTGCGTCTTCGCGAGGAGCCCTTTGGTCTCGCAGAACTCGCAGACCCACAACATCTCGAACGTCGCCTTGACGTCAGCGTCACCCATCGGGTCGAGCATAACGCGCTGGGATAAGATGCGCGCGATGTGCTCCTGCAAAGTCGTCCTGTCGCCCGCCGCGACGACGTCTTGGAAGCGGTCGTAACCGAGGGAGACCGCGACGTGGTTCCGAAGTGCCACGACCGAACCCCGGATCCGGGGGGCTGACGACGTCGTGTGAGGCGCGGTTCTGACCTGGAGGGAGGGTGCTGCGGTTGATGCTGGCTGTGTTCAGGTGTGTTCACGTCTTCACGCGTGCGACAGCGACAACTGCGGTCATCGAAAACTGCACTGCGTCGTCGACCATGAACGGCGCCAGCGCGGCGACACCGTCGGCGATCATCGCTTGGCTCGCGGGCTCGCCGGTGATCCACGAGATCGACAGCGTCGCGAAGCGGGTGGGATCGGAGATCCGGACCTGGCGGGTGACGGTCTCGATCTTGGTCGCGAAGAACTTCGCATCGAGGAGCAGCTTGTTCAGCGTCTGTTCGTCCAGCGGAGATCGTTCGCACGGCTTGCCGACGACGGCGGCGATCGCTGCGTACGCGCCCTGCTGATCGATCGGCAGCCAGCACGAGATCACGGCGCGGCCACCCGGCACGATCACGCGTCGCATCTCGCGCGCGGCCTTCTCGCGATCGGTCATGGACTGCAGCCCCTGCTGACAGGTCACCAGCTCGAACGCGGGCTCGCGAAACGGCAGCGCCTCTCCCGAGCCCTCGCGCCAGGTCACCGACACCCCTTCCTCGGCCGCACGCTTGCGCGCGAGCTCGAGGCGCGACCCATCGAGATCGATCCCCGTCACCTTCGCACCCGTCCCTGCGATCCGACACGCGACGATGCCGGTCACGCACGCGACATCGAGGACCCGATCGCCCTTCCACACCTGCGCGCGCTTGATCAGATCGCGAGACCACGGCTCGAAGATCGCCGGTACCAGATAGGAGTCGTACGACCCGGCATCTTCCTGCACGCCGTCATCTTAAGTGATGTCTCGGTCCCCGGGATGGCTGCCTCGGTAGACAGCACGCTCCTCGAACTGCGCGATGGGACGTCGGGATCTGGTGGCACGCCGCGTGAACGAGACGGCAGCGTGATGGCTCTCCACTCCCACCCGACGTCTGGCTGGCGCTGGTGGTGGTGCGTCTACAGCTCGCGTCTGGATCAAACGTCGCCCGCGAGGCGACGTTGATCGTTTCGGCTCCTGTGCGCTGCTCCTGCAATTGAAACCTCGAGATCACGGTTCGGCGACTCGCGAAGACACGCGCGAGTCGCGCTCTCGCGGTGTCATGTCCGATTCCGTCACGTCGTTCGAAACCATCTCGATCGAATCCCTCCACCGCATCTCCGGTGGCGCCGGCGACCCGCCTGCGGCCCCGCCTCCAGACAAGCTCTCGACGGGCGATGTGCTCGAGGTCGCCGGTCGCGCGACACAGACCACGCTGATGCGCGGTCGCGCCTGCCGGGCAACGCGGTGCAGGCCGATCGCCAGTTCAACGATCCTCGCGTCGGCACCGGCTTCTGGGACAAGGCGGCGTACGGGTTCACCGGGCTGTTCGGGATCGATCCGCTACGCAACCGCTCCACGTCGCCGAGATCGGACGCCCAGCCCTTGGTATCGACGGTCTCGCCGTCATTCGAGGCACTCGACGGCGCCTTGATCTCCTCGGCGACCAGCGAGGTCAGCTGGTTGATCTCGTCCTTGATCAACGCATCGATCAACGACGCCTTCGGGGACGCGCGGATCGCCTTGGCGACCTTGATCTCGGCAACCGCGAGCGAGACATCCTTCGCGGTCGCCTTCATCTCCTTCGAGAACAGATAGGTCGACAGGGCATCGCCGAGATCGGCGGCGGTCGAATAGCGATCATCGCGGTCGCGTGTGAGCGCCTTGCGCACGATCGTGTCGAGCTCGGGATCGACGTTCGGGTTGATCGCGATGATCGACGGGATCCGCGCGGCACGCACCAACTTGACGGTGTCGAGCGGCGTGTCGGCGAGGAACAGCCGGCGCTCGGTGAGCATCTCCCAGAGGATGATGCCGAGCGCGAACACGTCCGCGCGTTCATCGACCTCCTCGCCGTGGGCGGTCTCGGGCGCGAGATAGCTGAACTTGCCCTTCACGACCCCCTGATCGGTGTCCTCCACTTGCGAGTTGGCCTTCGCGAGCCCGAAGTCCACCACCTTCACCTCGCCGTTCTTCGACAGCATGATGTTCGGCGGCGAGACATCGCGATGGACGATGTGCAGCAGCTCCCGGCTCTCCGGATGCTCGAGCTGATGGGCGTAGTGCAAGCCCTTGCAGGCCTCGATCACGATGTAGAGACAGAGCGGGATGTTCGCACTGCGGTTGTTGAGCTTCTCGTGCTCGATCAGCGCCTTGAGATCGCAGCCGTCGACGAACTCCATGACGAGGAAGTACGTGCCGTCCTCGGCCTTCGAGATGTCGAACACCTGGACGATGTTCGCGTGCTGGAGGAACAGCGACAGCCGCGCCTCGTCGAGGAACATCCGTACGAACTGCGGATTGCTGGTCAGGTGCGGCAGCACGCGCTTGATCGCGACCGCCTTGCGGAAGCCCTGGATCGACTCGGCGACCCCGCGAAACACCTCCGCCTGTCCACCCCCACCCAGTCGCTCGAGGATCTTGTACCTGGTCGACGACACCTTTTCGAGCGTGGCCCGGCCCCTGCCTAAAAGCTAGCCACTCGATGGGTATGCGCGGTTGCGCGCGCACATTAGAGTCCTGGCCATGGCCGTTGCGACATTTCCCGTTCCCCTCGCCAACAGCGGCGGCGGCGGCGGTGGCGGTGGCGGCGGTGGCGGCGGTGGCGGCGGTGGCGGCGGTGGCGCGATGGGCAAGACCGGCGCAGACAACCCGCACAAACCGCCAAAGGCGCCGCCCGAGACTGTCAACTGGCGCAACTACCTCGGCGTGTTTCGCTACAGCAAGCGCGCGATCGGCCTCGTGTGGTCGACCAACCGCACGCTGACGATCGGCCTCGCACTCGCGAGTCTCGCCGGTGGTCTGCTCCCTGGTGGTGTTGCGTGGGTCGGCAAGCAGCTGATCGACGCGATCGTGCGCGCCTCCGAGCTGCACTCCGCGGGATTACCGACGGACGCCGCGCGCGAGACCGCGATCTTCTGGGTCGCGGTCGAGCTCGGCCTCGTGCTCTCCCTCGCGATCTCGAGCCGGCTGCTCGGGATGATGCGCAGCCTGTTGAGGCAGCAGCTCGGCAACAAGATCAACACGATCATCCTCGAGAAGGCGCTGACGCTCGAGCTCGTGCAGTTCGAGGACAGCGAGCTCTATGACTCGCTGACCCGCGCGCGCCGCGAGGCCTCGACGCGTCCGCTCTCGCTGGTCTCGCAGACGTTCGAGCTCGCGCAGGCGATGATCACGCTGATCACGCTCGGCGTTCTGCTCGCCGCGTTCTCGCCACTCGCGCTCGCGGTGCTCGTGGTCGCCGCGATTCCGCCGTTCATCGCCGAGCTCAAGTTCTCTGGCGATGCGTTCCGGCTGTCGCGCTGGCGGACGCCCGAGTATCGTGAGCAACTCTACGTCGAGCAGGTGATCTCGATCGAGACCTACGCGAAAGAGGTCAAGTTGTTCGGCCTCGGCAAGCGGTTCCTCGATCGCTACAAGCAGATCTTCGAACGCATGTACGTGACGGATCGAGCGCTCGCGATCCGTCGTGCGATGTGGGCGATCGGCCTCGGTGCGATCGCCACCGCCGCGTTCTACGGCATGTACCTGTGGGTCGCGGTCGCCACGATCGATGGCGCGCTCACCCTCGGTGCGATGACGATGTACGTCGTCGTGTTCAAGCAAGCGCAGTCCGCGATGGCGAGCGCGCTCGGCGATATCGGCGGCATGTACGAGGACAATCTCTACCTGTCGAACCTCTACGAGTTTCTCGACACGCCGACCCGCACGCCGATCGGCCAGGAGCTCACCGGACCGAAGCCCGGCGATGGCGTGCGGTTCGAGGCCGTGTCGTTTCACTATCCCGGCGCACGCGAAGCGGCGCTCGACGGCGTTGATCTCCACATCCCGCCCGGCTCGAAGCTCGCGATCGTCGGCGAGAACGGCAGCGGCAAGACCACGCTGATCAAGCTGCTGACTCGCCTCTACGAGCCCACCGAAGGGCGGATCACCCTCGACGGTCGCGATCTTCGCGAGTGGTCGCAGTCGGCACTGCATCGCCGGATCGGCGTCATCTTCCAGGACTTCGTCCGCTACCAGCTCAAGGTCGGCGAGAACATCGGCGCCGGCGACGATCAGGCCTACGACGATCGTGCGCGCTGGGCCGAGGCCGCCGATCGCGGGCTCGCGGCTCCGATCATCGACGGCCTCCCGGAGCAGTACGACACGCAGCTCGGGCGCTGGTTCAAGAACGGCCGCGAGCTCTCGCTCGGTCAGTGGCAGAAGGTCGCGCTGTCGCGATCGTTCTTCCGGAAGGACGCCGACGTGCTGGTGCTCGACGAGCCCACCGCGTCGATGGACGCCGAGGCCGAGGTCAAGATCTTCGAGCGCTTCCGCGAGCTCACCGACGACAAGATCGCGATCGTGATCTCGCACCGGTTCTCGACGGTGCGGATGGCCGACGAGATCATCGTGCTCGACAAGGGCGCCATCATCGAGCGTGGATCGCACGCGGAGCTGCTCGCGCAGAAGGGCCGCTACGCGACGTTGTTCGAGCTGCAGGCCAAGGGCTACCGCTAGCTCTCTGTCCGGGCGCGCACGCGCTTGAACACGCTCTCGATATCGAACTCGACGTCCATCACGATGTCGGACGTCTTCGCGCGCTGCGGCACGCGGGTCGGCGCACCGAACACCTGGTTGACCCACGAGGCGATGTCGGACTCGTGGATCGCGAGCCCGGAGATGTCGATGAATTCCTCGATCTCGGTCTGCAGCTCGGTGGCGGTCTGCCAGCGCTTCGCCGGATCCGGCGCGAGCATCTTGAGGATGATGGGATCGAGATCCGACGGCAGCTGCTCGTTGAGCGTGGAGGGCGGCTGAAGCTCGACGTAGCGCACCGCTTCGGCGTCCTCGAGCGTCTCGACGGCGAACAGCCTCTTGCCGGTCAGCAGCTCGTACGCGATCACGCCGAGCGAGTAGATGTCCGCACGGACGTCGACCTTGCCGGTCCGCAGATATTCGGGCGCGACGTAACCGAGCTTGCCGATCACCTCGCCGACCGGCGTGTTGACGTGCGCGAGCGTCGACTTCGCGACCCCGAAATCGATCAGCTTGACGGCGCCGTTATCCGCGACAAGGATATTCGACGGCGCGATGTCGCGATGGATCAGCTCGACGTGCCGGCCCTGCTCGTCGACGAGGTCATGTGCGTAGGCAAGCGCGCGCGCGATGTGGGCGATGATCCGGAGCGTGATGTAGACCGGAGGGGGGCGCGACTCGAGGGCGGCGTCGAAGATCTGCAGCACGGTGACGCCCGGGATGTACTCGAACGCGATGAAGTGCGTGCTCTCGACGTTCCCGATCTCGTGGGTGCGTGCGATGTTCGGGTGCTTGAGGAGCTGACCCAGACGCGCCTCGGCGATGAACCGACGGACGAAGATCTTGTCGCGGGCGAGCTCGGCGTCGAGGCACTTGAGGGCGATCTCGTAGACCGCGCCATCGATCGTGATCTCCGCGCGATTCACCGTCGCCATCCCGCCGATGCCGAGCGCCTCGAAGACGCGGTATGGACCGAACAGGACTGCCACCGGCGCTCACTCTACTGTGGTTCCCGTCGGTGTGCCCGGGGTTCCGGGCTATGTATGATGCGAGCGATGCTCAGCGACCAACAGAAGCGCACGTTCATCGCCCTCGCGTGCAAGGTGGCGTGGGCGGATGGGGTCGTGACCGACGAGGAACGCGTCAGTGTCGCGCAGTTGATGAGCCGGATCGGAGGAGCTCCGATCGAGCCCTCCGAGCTCGACGCCTGGCTCGCCAGTGGCGCACCGCCTGCGGAGCTTTCGGAGCTGCCGCCCGCGATCGGCGACATGTTGATCTACGAGGCGATGAGGCTGGTCGAGGCCGACCACGACATGTCCGATGCCGAGCTGCGGATGATCGAGGACCTGGTCGCGCGCGTGGCCAAGCGTCACATCGATACGCCGGTGGCCAAGATCGGCGTGGTCAAGCGTCCGTTCTGACTTGCCGCACCGGCAATCTCTCCCATAATGCGGGGCCCTCCGATGTCCGACTACGAGCTGATCGAGACCGCCGGCGTGCCCATCAAGGCATGGACGCGCGGAGTCACGCTCGAGCCATCCGCACGGCGGCAGCTCGAGAACATCGCGAAGTTGCCGATCGTGTTCCGCCACGTCGCGGTGATGCCCGACGTGCACTTCGGCATCGGTGCCACCGTCGGGAGCGTGGTCGCCACCGAAGGTGCGATCATTCCGGCCGCGGTCGGCGTCGATATCGGCTGCGGGATGATGGCGGTCGAGACGACACTGAACGCCAAGCAACTTCCGGATAGCCTCAAGCAGCTTCGTCACGCGATCGAGAAGGCCATCCCGCACGGCCGCAGCAACGACGGCCGGCGCGGCGATCGCGGTGCGTGGCATCAGGTGCCGGAAGCACCGAGCGTGGCGTGGCGCGAGCTCTCGCGCGAATACAAGCGCCTCGGCGACAAGCACCCGAAGCTCGGCCAGGGCAACGACGTCAATCACCTCGGCACGTTGGGCACCGGCAACCACTTCATCGAGGTCTGCCTCGACGAGCGCGATCGCGTGTGGTTCATGCTGCACTCCGGGTCTCGCGGTGTCGGGAACCGGATCGGCACTTACTTCATCGAGCTCGCGAAGCGCGACATGCGCCGGCTGATCAAGAACCTGCCCGACAAGGACCTCGCGTATCTCTCCGAGGGTACCCAGCACTTCGACGATTACGTGGAGGCCGTCGAGTGGGCGCAGCGCTATGCGATGACGAATCGCCAGCTGATGATGGATGCCGTGGTCAAGGCGGCGAAGACCGAGGCGTGCGGGTTGCCGCCGTTCGAGCTCGGCGAGACCGCGGTCAACTGCCACCACAACTACGTCGCCACCGAGCACCACTTCGGGCGCGACGTGTTCGTCACCCGCAAGGGCGCGGTGCGCGCGCGACTCGGTGAGCTCGGCATCATCCCGGGCTCGATGGGTGCGCGCAGCTTCATCGTGCGCGGCAAGGGCGAGCCGCAATCGTTCTGTTCGTGCAGCCACGGCGCCGGACGGGCGATGTCGCGTGGCGAGGCGAAGCGGCGCTTCTCCGTCGAGGATCACGTGGCGGCCACGCAGGGCATCGAGTGCCGCAAGGATGCGGACGTGATCGACGAGACGCCGATGGCGTACAAGCCGATCGACAAGGTGATGGCGGCGCAGGCAGACCTCGTCGAGATCGCGCACGAGCTCCGCCAGGTCGTCTGCGTCAAGGGCTGATGCACTACAAGCACTTCAACAGCACGCCCGACGCGCTCGAGCAGTACGAGCTCCTGCTCAAGGATGACGGCCGCTTCGTCTGGTTGATCTCGCGGTCGGCAGCCGACGGCATCAGCAGTCACGACGCGCGCGGACGCTGGAAGCGGACCGGTGACACGATCGAGTTCGAGACCGAAGTCTCGAGCGAAGGTGCACCGGTGCCGACGACGGCGACCGTGCGCGACGAGCGGCTCGAGGTTGCTGGCTTTGGAACGTTCGCGTGAAGTGGTATGCGTGAAGGGCGGATGAAGTTCCAGCTCGTTCAAGACACGCAGGAAGCGCGCGAGCAGCTCGATCTCGAGCTCGCCGACGGCGGTACGTTCACCTGGACGATCTCGCGGTCGGAGCTGGCGGGCGATGCCGGCGGTCACGATGCGAGTGGCCGCTACACACGCACCGGCGATGCGTTCACGTTCGAGGTCACCGAGCGCTCGAGCAAGTGGGCCCCCGTACCCACCACCGCGTCGCTGCGCGGCGACGCGCTCGAGGTCGTGGGCTTCGGAACGTTCGACAAGGCATGACCGTCGAGATCGACGGCAGTCACGGCGAAGGCGGCGGGCAGATCCTGCGAACGTCGCTCGCGCTGTCGATCATCACCAACCGCCCGCTGGTGATCCGGAACATTCGTGCCGGTCGCGCGAAGTCCGGCCTGCGCCGCCAGCACCTGACCTGCGTGCAGGCCGCGGCCGCGCTGTGCAATGCCGAGCTGCGCGGGGCCAGCGTCGGTTCGCAGCACCTCGAGTTCACGCCGCGCGAGCCGACCACGGCGCGCGAGCTGGCCTTCGACATCGGCACCGCCGGCTCGACGACGTTGGTGGTCCAGACCATCCTGGTTCCCGCGATCGTCGCGCGTCGATCCCTGCGCTTCACCGTCGAGGGCGGCACGCATAACCCGATGGCGCCGCCGTTCGATTTTCTCGAGCGCGTGTTCGCGCCGCATCTACGTGCGATGGGCGCGCGCGTCGAGCTCACCCTCGAGCGGCACGGGTTCGCGACGGGTGCGCCGGCGGGAAAGCGCGACTTCTACGACCAAGAAGTCAACGAGCGCGGCAAGCTCGCGATCGCGATCGAGCCGCAGCAGACCGAGCACCTCGCGCATCTCGATCTGACCACCGCCGGTCCGGTCACCTCGCGTCACGCCGCGGCGCTGATCGCGAAGCTGCCCACGCATGTCGCGGCGCGCGAGCTCGAGGTCGTACGCGAGCGGCTCGGCTTCGCACCGTCGGAGTGCGAGGTCCGGGAGCTCGAATGTGGTCCGGCCAATCTGTTGATGCTCGAGATCGAGCGCGGCGGGCTCCGAGAGCTGGTCACCGTCCACGGCGCGAAGGGCCTGCGCGCGGAGACCGTCGCGGCGCGCGCGTGCGACGAGCTCGAAGCGTTCCTCGCGGCCGACGTCCCCGTCGGAGAGCACCTCGCAGATCAGCTGCTGCTCCCGATGGCGGTTGCTGGTGGCGGTCGATTTCGCTGCGCGACGCCGTCGCTGCACGCGACGACCAACATCGCCACCATCGGTCACTTCCTCGACGTGCCGATTCGCATCGAGCCCGCGGGGGCGACTGCCGTGATCTCGATCGGCTGAGACGCGGGCTCAAATATCCGCAACGGGGCACACGTTTCGATCGCAGGCTGATCGAAAAAGGATCTCCCGCAACAAGCACTGTTGTCGAGATCGATCGAGACGTGCACGATGCGCGGCGATGGAACGCATGGGTCGTTTCGAGCTCGTCCAGCATCTGGCGAGCGGCGGTATGGCTGACGTCTATCTCGCGCGGAACACTGGCCCCGGCGGCTTCGAGCGCAAGGTCGCGGTCAAGACGCTGCGCGCGTGCGACGACATCTACGTCGCGATGTTCCTCGACGAGGCGCGCATGCTCGGCCGCCTCCATCACCACCACATCGTCCAGGCGTACGAGGTCGATCGCACCGACGACGACACGCACTACCTGGTGATGGAGTACGTCGACGGTCAGACGGTGCGCCGCGTGCTCCAGGAAGCCGTCCATCGCGACGTGCTGGTGCCGCTCGATGTCTCGCTCACGATCGCCACCGCTGTAGCCTCGGCACTTCATCACGCGCACGAGCGCGGCGTCGTGCATCGCGATGTCTCGCCGTCGAACGTGCTCGTCGGCTACGACGGCGCGGTCAAGCTGATCGATTTCGGAATCGCGAAGGCCCAGGATCGCTGGACCCGCACCGAGGTCGGCTACATCAAGGGCAAGGCCGGCTACATGGCCCCCGAGCAGGTGCGTGGTTACGAGGTCGATCAC
>Ga0105049_10003941_pt1 | contig 17481 bp, 14 predicted proteins | sample MAT06_FD_78087 | JGI IMG/M metagenome (GOLD analysis project Ga0105049, IMG submission 78087) | Freshwater microbial communities from Lake Fryxell liftoff mats and glacier meltwater in Antarctica - MAT-06 | ecosystem: Environmental > Aquatic > Freshwater > Ice > Liftoff microbial mat | place...
CGAAGGTGGCGCGCGACAAGTACTACGACGCCGTCACGTTCCGGATCTTCGCCACCGGGCTCGACTACACGGTGCAGACGGCGACCGACAAGGTCCTCAAGGGCAGCAAGCGCGAGGAGCGCGCGTACAGCGAGTACTGGACGCTGATCCGCTCCGCGACACGCAAGGGCTCACCGACCACGCAACCGAACTGCCCGAACTGCGGTGCACCACTCCAGATCACGCGCGCCGGCGAGTGCGAGCACTGCAACGCGCACGTCACCGCCGGCGAGTTCGACTGGGTGCTGTCGAAGATCGAGCAGGACGACAGCTACCGCGGTTGACGATCAGCACCAGCTAGAACCTGACTCCGAGCACGAACGCGACATCCAGATCGACCCCGGTGTACCCGAGGTCGGCGTCGAGACATCGAGCCCGCGTGGCCCCGATCGGGTGCCGAGACGAAGGCCGAGCTTGAGGCTCTCGTCGATGTTGGTCTCGTATTGTCGTCGCCGAGTGGCGCCATCAGGCCGACGTCCCCCTCGAAGAACGCTCCATCGCCATGCGCCGGCCAACACGAGCACGGTTGCGATCGCGATCCTCATCCCGCGATCCTATCAGGGCAGCTTCGACCGCAGCCAGTCGCGTGCCTTCTGCTCGACCAGCTGCTCCGCGAGCCGCTTGCCGATCTTGACCAGCCGTTGCAGCTCCGCCAATGGTTCCTCCGCGAGGTTGGTGACCGGCATCTGGAACGGCAGCGTGACCGGCGTCTTGCCGAGCACGCCACCACCTGCGCGCAGCATGCCGTGATCGTAGTCGAGGCGGATCTCGCCGAACGGCGTCTCCAGCGTGGCGTGCAACGTCTCGAGCTGGAACAGCCATGATAGCGGCGTCTTGAGCACCGTCGGTCCCGCGCTCGCTCGATCGATCCGCAACGCGATCCGCCCGAGGCTCGGCACCACGGTGGCCGGGGAGAACACCAGCGTCGCGTCGTCGAGCGTCACCCTCTCCGCGCGGAGCGGCCGCCGCGTCGGCTTCCTCAGCTTGAACAGCGCGAACGTCGACAGCTCGAGGCGCAGGTCGGAGATCGCGAGCTCGCGACACGAGCTATCGAACAGCGCGCCGCCGACCGGCAGCAGCTCGCAACGGATCGCACCGACGTCGAGCGACAGCGTGCCGGTCACGTCCTCCCGACGGACCTCGAGCTGAGCGATCGACAGCCGCCCGCGGATCAGCCCGAGATCGTGATCGCGGATCGTCGCCTTCGCCTGCAGCGACTCGCCGATCCGATCGGCCACCGCCTGCGCCTGGCGCTCACCGAACACCGCCCCGATCACGAGCAGCGCGACGATCCACACCACGAGCACGCTGCCCGCGACGATGCCGATGAGTCGAAGCCGGCGCACTGCTGGCAACCTTACTCCGGGAGATAGAACGACTGCAGCTTGCCGGCGGTATCCACGGTCATCGGGCGGACGCGCAGCTGCTCCCCGTCGACGTCGATCAGCACGAAGGCGTTCTTGTGGTGCTGGAGATGGCGATGCTTGCGGCCTCGCGCGAGCTCGAACACACCGCCGTTCGGCATCTTGCAGCGCACCGGCTCGCGCTCGCCTGGCCGCACGACGGGCAGACACTGCGCGCGGATCTTCGACGGCTCGCTCGGCGCGTAGTCGTAGTAGCCCGACGCGCATCCCGCGAGCACCTGCCGCAGCTTCGTCCCACCGGGCAGCGCGACATCCTCGTCCCATATTATGTGCTCGTGTCCCGCCGCGTACATCGAGACTCCCCCTCGCGCCAGGATCGTCCCGAGCTCCTCGACGAACAGCTTCGCCGGCGACCAGATCACCGACGACAGCGGCACGTGGCCGAACACGATCCGATGTCTCGCAGCCCGCGCGCTCTCCAGGTCGTGTCCGAGCCAGCTCGCGACATCCGGAGCGAGCTTGGTCGCCACCACGTGCACGAGCGAGAGGTGCACGCCGTCGACATCGACGCTGTACGAGAACGGCCACCGCGTGAGCTGCGTCGTCCCCGCGTCAACGATCTTCAACGGTCTCGCCCAGCCTGGATCGAACGTCGCCGCGTAGCCCTCGCGCTGGACCGGGAGATAGCTGTCGTGATTACCGGCGACCGGCAACACGGCGATGCCCGCCTCGCGCAGCGGCGTCAAGGCCTTCGCCAGCGCGCCCCACCACTTGTCTCGCCGGCTCGGTCCGTCGAACGGACTGCCGTTCGTGTGATCGCCCGTGATCACGACGAACCGGACCTTGGCCTCGATCAGCGCGGCGACGGTGCGATCCACCGTGGTCGTGAAGTGGTTCGGCAGGTGCAGATCCGAGAGCACCGCGAATGTCCAGGCGCTCGGTTGTGGCGCCGCCTTCTGCTCGAGCTGCTGCTTCGGCGGCGCTTCGACACGCGCAGCATCGCGCGGCACGTCACTCGACGAGCACGCCACGACGGCGATCGCGGCCACCCAGCTCCGCACTCCTCGAGCGTAGCAGTCGGTCAGTTGCCGAAGTCGGGATTGCGCTCGCACGTCTCTTCGAGGATCTGGTACTTGTCGGCAACCCCGGCGATCGTCGGGAACACCGCCACGAACCGGCCGTCGATGTGCGGCCACTCGCTGTACCAGGACAGGCTCGCGGCGAGCACGCGCACCAGATCGGCGCTGGACTCCGTGCGCTTCGGATCGTCCTCCTCGGTCTTGACCGTGCCGTCGGCGTTGATCTGCAGGCCCATCGATATCACGTGCAGCTTGCCGAGCGAGAGCTCGCGCACGAACGCGGGGCTCGGTGCACGGATGCTCGCGAGCGCACCGAGCGTCGCGCTGATCGCCTGCCCCTTCGCGGGTGGCACCGGCTTTGGCTCGCTACACCGGTTGCCCTGACCGGGCTCGACGGGAACCTCGTCGGTGCGCAGCAGGCGGTGCAGCGTCGAGACGTCGCCGGACTTCGCGATCGCCTTGCGCTTGCTGCTCCACTTGCACGCCGCCACGGTCCAGGTCTCCGCGGTACGCGCGTACAGGTTGCCCTCCACGTCGAAGATCGCCCCGAAGTCCTCGACGTACAGCCGCTCGCCACGCACCGCGACCATGTGGAGCTGCCGCGAATCGATCCCGCCGAACGCGTGGATCTCGTGCACCAAACCGTCCTTACCCGGCGTGATCGACATCAGCGTCGCACCACGCGACGTCGGATCGGAGCCCCGACCGGCCGCGCGCGACGTCGCGAGCAGCTTGCCCGCAGCGTCGTAGTGCCGCCACGTGCCGACCACGCTGCCCGTCGAGAACGAACCAGTCGCGATCGGCGTCTGCGCCCTGGTGTCGTAGTAGAACTGCCACGCACCGGAGCGGAAGCCGCGCCGGAACTCGCCGACCGCCGCGACGTTGCCGCTCGTGTGAAAGAGCGTCCATGCACCGTGCGGGCGATCGCGGGCGAATCGTCCGTGCGCGAGCTTCTTGCCGTCGGGCTGATAGCTCGTCCACTGGCCCGCGCCGCGCGAGAACACGCCCTTGCCGACGAGCTTGCCGTCGACCGTGCGGGTCCAGGCACCTTCCATGTGGCCCTTCTTCAAGGTCCCCCTGGTCTCGCCGCTGGCGAGCTGATCGCTGTACGCGCCATCGGGCGCCTTCATCGCGACGTAGTCGACGTGCCCCCACCCTTCGACCTCCGGCTCCTCGTAACCGGGCTGGATCGACGCCAGCTCGTCGAGCGTCAGGCCCGAGCTCTCGACCCACGCGCGCACCTCGGGCATCGCCACCGCGATGTCTTCGAGGAAGTCGTAGCGATGCGTCGCCGCGATCTTCTCCGGCAAGGCGCGCCCCACGGAGCGTTCGATCAGGTAACCGACCGCGCAGATATTTCCGTGATCGTCGATGAACACTGGCGTGCGCCACGGGAGGTGCGCGTTGATCGGCGTGATGCCCTTCGCGATGTAGTCGCCGAGATAGCCGAGCAGCTCCGCGCGACGCGCCGCACGGGCGGGCGTGGTCGCCGGTGTCGCCATCAGCTTGGCGCGGAGGTCGATCAAGTGCGTCTGCATTCGCAGCTTCTCGGAGTCCCCCTTCGTCGGCGCGCGCCCGAAGGCTCTCGCGAAGCTGTCGTCGCCGACCCGATGATTCGCACCTTCGCGCAGGGCGGGATCGGAGCCGGGAGGCAGCGCGAACGCGGTCGCAGACATCACGAGGGAGGCGACGATGACGTTGCGCATGTCGGGGTTCAACGACCTCGTCTCGCGGGCTATTCGCGAAGAATGTCGGCCAGTCAAATTGCACTGGTCGCGGGCGCATGGTGCCGTCGGGACATGACCAAGTTCGAGTACGACGTCTTCACGGTTGCCTGGGGCCACGGCGCATCGACCGATCCGATCAAGGCCGAGCTCAACCGCCGCGGCGCGGAAGGCTGGGAGCTGGTCGCCACCACGCGTGACGAGAGCCCCGAAGACGATCACGACGACGAGGTCGTGATGTTCGTGTTCAAGCGCGTCAAGGAGTAGCGCCCTGGTCGAACGGCGGTCGGCGCCCACGCCGTGCAGTTTCAACATTCGTCGACGGCCGGTGAGACGGCGGACGAGAGTACGTGCCGCAAGCTCGGTGGCATCGGACTGCCATGCGCTCGTCTGCGTCGACAGCGTGTGCATCACAGTCGTCACCGAGCGGCGGCAGCCGGTGCGGTGTTCGCGACCATCAGGTTACCGGAGCTTCCGACAGGCTTACTGCGATCGATAGATCGTCGAACAGCTCGGCAATTCAACGGTTCACGGTGCAGCACGTGGATTGCGGCACCGCCGGGCGAACCTACGTACCCTTGATCGCTGCCAGAACGTTCCCGCTGTCGATGGCGAGCACACCGAGCGCGGCTTCGGCCTGTGCCGACAGGATCTCGGCGGCGATGCCTGTCTTGCGGGCCAGGGTGCCGAGCGTGCGCAAGGTGGCTTCGGGATCCGTCGCGCCGAAGAGCATCGCGCGCCCAGCGCGAGCGAGGACCGCGCCCGCGTTGTCTTGGTTCTTCGCCAGGACCTGCTTGACGTGCGCCACGAGCCACTCGCGATCGTAGTACTCGAACATCTTCAGCTGCGATGACGTGGTGACGCCGCGGAGTGCCTCGTCTCGCAGCATCTCGAGCGTGCCGGTCTCGACGACACCGGATGGCCGCTGCACGACCGCGCTCGTCAGCACGTCGACCAGCTGCGCGCGCCGCTCCGGGTCGGGACGCGAGACGCTGCGCTGGTCTTGCATCAGCTCTTCGACGAGCTTGCTGAGCGGCGCGAGACGCGTCTGTGACTCGAACAGGGCCTTCAGCCCGGGCGCGAGCGGCGCGGGCCCCGCGGCGGTTTTGGTGAGCGCGTCCGGAACGACGGCCTCCAGCGAGCCGTGATGCGTCCGGTAGTACACGCCGAGCACCAGGTTCGCCTGCGCGGGATCGTTCGCGGCATCCACGATCGCGGCGGAGAGCTCCGCCGCATCGCGAATCGACCGGTCACCGAGCTGGACGGGCAGCTCGAGCGGCGGATGCCCCGCGCAGGTCCAGGGAAGGTTCCGCGTGGGCTCTTCCGTCAGGTCGGTTCTGTCGGGATTGAAGGTGAGCGCCAGCTGCCACAGCGAGTGGTAGAAGCAGCGGCAGGTATAGAGTCGATAGTCAGGCTCGCTCTCGATCCCGTCGACGTCCAACCAGTCCTCGCTGGTGTGCATCTGCTTCGCGCGCTCGAGAACCCGTTCGCGGTGATCCCAGTCGAGCGGCAGACGGTACCCGTCCTGCCACTTCACCTCGGCCTTGCAGTCGAGGCAGACCATGTGGTTACACCCCAGGGGCGGCGCGCGATCGGGCCAGTCGAGCTCGCTCGGTTCCGCAGGCAACGTGTGCTTCGCACCCCGCACCCACGCGTCGGGCACACAGCGATTGAGCTCGGTCATGACTAGTTCTGCGCGGCGAGGTCGCCGATGACTGCCGGACTGTACAGCCGATCGAGCTCGGCCCAGCCCGGCATCGCCTCGCAACGCTGCCTTGACGCCGCGAACGCGAACACGCGTTCGATGTCGGCGCGTGCGATGACCCTGCCATCTTCGAGCGTCGCGCGATCGCCCACCGCCTCGAAGACCCTGGACCTGTTGTCGTAGAAGCAGGGCGAATCGGTCACCGCCTATGCGCTAGGCGCGAAGCTGCGCTGATCACCACGCGCGCTTCGGACGCAGGTTGCCGAGCGCGGTCGACGCGTTGACCGTGACCTTGCCGGGCCTCCGTACGACGCGATTCGCGAACGACTTCATCTCCGCGACGACGATCTCCTCGGCAGGCGCCGGCGGCTCGTTCGCGCGCTCGAACACGCGCACTTCGCTCGTCGCTTCCGCGGTCAAAGCAACGTCTGCGATCGGCGACACTGCCTCGACATCCGGCGGGATCATCGCGCCACCGAGCGCGATCAACACCAGCGCGGCGAGTGCCGGCACCGCGAGGTAGCGTACGCGGCGCGATGCGATCGGCAGTGCTTGGTGCGAATCGGTCGGTGGGTAGTAGACCTCCGCGTAGTGGATCTCCTTCGGCAAGAGCATCACCGGCACGGGGACCAGCGATGGCATCGGCGCGATCGTGATCGCCGCGTGCATCGTCGCGCTGCTCGCCGGAAGCACCACATCCGAGATCGAGTGATCGCCATCGACCAGCGCCCGATCGAACGTCTCGTCGAGGCTCTCGATCATCACCGCGACCCGCGCGAGGAACGAATCCCGCGGCTTCAGGCGCTGGCGATTCCCCAGTGGGTTGGTCTCGAAGGTGGTCTGTTCGTCGTCGATGAGCACGATGGCCGGAGGTACTGCAGCCCGGAGACCAACTCGAACCCTGGAGTGTTCGTGACTTAGCGCGGGGCCTCTCAGCACCGGCAAGATCACTGGTCGGGTCGATCGTGGTCGATCGAGCCCTGCGTCATGGCAATCGCGACACCGACCGGGCGCGATCGCGCCTAGACGTCGAGGTCGCCGATCTCGGCGGCGTTCTCGGTGATCATCTTGAAGCGCGCCGCGACGTCCTTGCCCATCAGGTCGCTGATCGTCTGGTCGGTTGCCAGCCGTTCGCTCTCCTTGACGGTGACGCGGAGCGCCTGGCGCGTCTTCGGCGACAGCGTCGTCGAGTTGAGCACCGGCGGATCCATCTCGCCCAGCCCCTTGAACCGCGTGATCTGCGGCTTGCTGTTCGACTTCGCATGCTCCTTGAGCACGCGTTCTTTTTCGATGTCGTCGAGGGCCCAGTACGTCTGCTTGCCGATGTCGATCCGGTACAGCGGTGGCTGCGCCAGATAGACGTGGCCGTGATCGATCAACCCACGCATGTGGCGGAAGAAGAACGTCAGCAGCAGCGTCGCGATGTGGTGGCCGTCGGCATCGGCATCCATCAGCAAGAAGATCTTGCCGTAGCGCAGCTTGCTGAGATCGAGCTGCTCGCCCATCCCGCAACCGAGCGCACTGACGATGTCCTGCAGCTCCTTGTTCGCGTGCAACTTCGCGCTGTTCGCTTGCTCCGCGTTGAGGACCTTGCCGCGAAGAGGGAGGATCGCCTGCGTCTTGCGATCGCGACCCTGCTTCGCGGAGCCACCGGCCGAGTCGCCCTCGACGATGAACAATTCGCTCTCGCCCGGGTCCGTCGACGCGCAGTCCGCGAGCTTGCCCGGCAGGTTGAGCCGGTGCGAGACCGCCGTCTTCCGCGTCACCGCCTGGTGCGCTGCGCGCGAGGCTTCTCGCGCCCGTGCCGCCGTGATCGTTCGCGCGATCACCGAATGCGCCCAGTTCGGGTTGCCGTTGAGATAGTTCTCGAGCTGCGGGCGAACTAATGCCTCGACCTGACTCGCGATCTCGGGGTTGTTGAGCCGGTTCTTGGTCTGGCTCTGGAACTGCGGATCGTGGACGTACGTCGACAGCAGCGCGACGACACCCTCGCGGATGTCCTCGGCCGTCAGCGTCACGCCCTTCGGCTCGAGCTTGTGCGTCGAGATGTAGTTGCGGACCGCCTTGACGATCGCCGCGCGCAACCCCGTGTCGTGCGTTCCGCCGTCGGGCGTCGGCACCGAGTTGACGTACGTCCTGATGTGATCGTCCGTCGACTCCGTCCACTGCAGTGCGAGCTCGACACCGAGGCGCGCTTCTTCATCGCGCTTCTCCATGTAGAACACGCCGCCCGTCGATGGCACTGACAGCTTTCCGCGATCGGAGACCAGCTTCGGCAGGTACTCGGCGATGCCCTGCGGATGCACGAACGTCTGGGTCACCGCCGGCTTCTGCGTCTGGTCGGTGAACACGATCTCGAGTCCGCCGTGCAGGTAGCTCTTGGCCTCGAGCCGTTCGATGATCTCTTTCGCGTCGAACTTGAGCTTGCCGCCGAACACTTCGTCGTCGGGACGAAAGAACACCATCGTGCCGGTACCGCGCGCCGGACCGAGCTTCTTCAGCTTGGTCTTCGCCTCGCCACGCGCGAACCGCATCTCGAAGCGCTCCTGATCGCGCTTGACGGTGACGACCAGCTCCTCGGACAGTGCGTTGACGACCGCCGCACCGACGCCGTGGAGACCACCCGAGACCGCGTAGCTCTTGCCGCGCTCGAACTTGCCGCCCGAGTGCAGCGTCGAGAAGATCACCTCGAGGGCGCTCTTCTTGAGCTTCGGGTGCAGGTCGACGGGAATGCCACGCCCGTTGTCCTCGACGGTCGCGCTCTTGCCATCGGCATGCAGCGTGACCTCGACCTTGGTGGCGTACTTGTTGATGACCTCGTCGATCGAGTTGTCGACGACCTCCCACAGCAGGTGGTGATAGCCACCGCTGCCGGTGCCACCGATGTACATGCCGGGCCGCTTGCGAACCGGATCGAGGCCCTCGAGGACCTGGATGTCTTCCGCGGTGTATCTCGGCTGGGCCATCAGTTGACTCCCTGTCCACCCTCGGCGTTCGCGAGCGGCTGGATCATCACGGGCTTCTTGATCACGTGGAACGTGACCTTCTTCGCCAGCTGGTGACCCTTGCCGCCGCGCGACTTGGCCTGTTTCGGATCGGCATTGATCGTGAACTTCTTGCCGCTCTTGTCGGCCTCGATCTCGAACGAGTCGCTCTTGGCCCCGGCGATGAAGCCGATCACCAGATCCTCGTCCTCCGTCTTGATCACGGTGACACCGCGACCCGCGCCCTCGAGCTTCGAGATCTCGTCGGCGCGACAGTGCGCGACGTGACCATCGCGGGTTGCCGCTGCGACGATGTCGCCGTCGTTGCAGGCGACCACGCCGATGATCTCGTCACCCTCGCCTGGCTTCGCATAGCGGCGGCCGGCCTTGGTCGTGAGCTCGGTGTGCGGCGCACTCGCGAACCGCAACCCGTACCCGTGCGCGCTGATCGCGAGCAGGGTGATCGGCGTCATGCCACGCGGATCGAGCGTCAGGGCCGAAACGATCTTCTCGCCGTCGGCGAACTTGAAGTACTTCTGCGCGGGATCGCCGTAGCCGGCGGTCGCCGCGATGTCGTTGATCTTGATGACGTACGCCGCGCCGCGCGACGTGAAGAAGATGACCTTCTCCCTCGTCGAGCCGGGCAGCACGAACATCACCTCGTCACCCTCGCGGGTGCGCGTGGCCGTCGGATCCTTGAGCTCGCGAACGCGCTTGATCCAGCCGTCGCGCGTGACCACCACGTTGGCATCCTCGTCGACGATGAACGCATCGGCGTCGAACTCGACCTCTTCGCTCGCGCCACCGGTCTTGGTGCGGCGCGGGGTGCCGAGCTCCCTGGAGACTGCCTGCAGGTCCTCGATCACCACCGCGAGCAACTTCTCCTCGCTCTTGAGGATCCCTTTGATCCGCTTCGCCTCTTTCGACTTCTCGTCGAGCTCGCCGCGGATCACGTTGATCTCGAGCTTCGCCAGCTTGTAGAGCTTGAGCTCGAGGATCGCTTCGGTCTGGATCTCGTCGAGGCTGAACCGCTTGATGATCTTGTTCGCCGCGTCTTCCTTGCCGTCGGACGCGCGGATGATCTTGATCAGCTCGTCCAGGGCATCGAACACCGTGGCGAAGCCGTCGAGGATGTGGATGCGCTCCTCGAGCTTTTTGAGCTGGAACTTGAACCGGCGCTCGGTGACGTCGATCCGGAAATCGAGGAAGTGGCCGAGCGCCTCCTTGATCCCGATCCGGCGTGGTTGCGGCGGCGCATCGAGCGGCAGGTTGCCGGCATCCGTGAGAAACGCCGGTGGTATCAGGCACGTCAGGTTGACGTGGAAGTTTGATTGCAGTGGCGTATTCTTGAACAGGTACGCCATCACCAGCTCGGGGTCGGCGTCCTTCTTGATCTCCATCACGATCCGCACGTCGTCGGTCGACTCGTCGCGGATATCGAGGAGGTATGGCAGCTTTCGCTCGCGCACGACGTCCGCGATCTTCTCGACCAGCGACGACTTGGTCATCGCGTACGGGATCGACGTGATGACGATGTCCGTCCCGCCCTTCTTCTTCTCCTCGAGCTTGTACTCGCCGCGGACGCGGATCGTGCCCTGACCGTCCTTGTAGATCTGGCGGAGCTCGACCTTGGTATTCAGCATCTGACCGCCGGTCGGGAAGTCCGGACCTTCGATGTGCTTCATCAGCTGCACGTGATCGATGTCGCGGTTCGCGGCGAGCGCGACCAGCGCGGCCGTCAGCTCGCGCAGGTTGTGGGGCGGAATGTTCGTCGCCATCCCGACTGCGATCCCGGTCGAGCCGTTGACCAGGAGATTCGGAAACCGCGCCGGAAGCACGGTCGGCTCCTCGGTGGTGCCGTCGTAGTTCGAGCGCATGTCGACGACGTCGAAGTCGAGCTCGCGCAGGAGCTCCATCGCGGGCACCGCGAGGCGGCATTCGGTGTAGCGATAGGCCGCGGCCTCGTCGCCGTCGAGCGAGCCCCAGTTTCCAGAGCCGTCGACCATCGTCGCGCGCAACGCCCACGGCTGCGCCATGCGCACCATCGCGTCGTAGACCGAGGAGTCGCCATGCGGGTGATACCTGCCGAGCACACGACCGACCACCGTCGCGCTCTTGCGATGCTTCGTCTCCGGCCGGAGATGCTCGTCGTGCAGCATCGCGTAGAGGATTCGCCGCTGCACGGGCTTGAGCCCGTCGCGCACGTCGGGCAGGGCACGGGACGTGATGACCGAAAGCGCGTAGTTCAGGTAGCGGCGCCGGGCCTCGGATTCGAGGGAGGTATCGAGCTCGCCCATCGCGTTACCACCACGACCATCGCCACCGCCGCCACCGCCATCGCCGCCATCGCCAGCCCCGCCGCCATCGCCATCCGCCTTCTTGGCGCCGCGCTTCTTCGGGGGATCCTCGACGAGTTTCCCTTTGTTAGCCGACTTCTTGGCCATGTCTGCGTCGGCACCTTGCCCCGTCTGAGCGAAAAGTTCCAGTTGCTCACGTCGAGCGGGGCGTTCCTGGACAGGGCTTTCCGTAGGTCGATGCGTGGTCGCCATTTCCTTGGTCCATGTGAAGGCCCATGATATTGCTGGCCTCCGACTGCATCGTCATGACACGGAGGACCGCGCGCAAGAAAACGAGCCAGAGGCTGTCCCTGGCTTCGGTGGGAGGGAGATCCCCTACACGCCGGGCGAACGGCTGGGTCGTGGTCGTCCTCGGTGCGCTCGTCCTCATCAATCTCTACGTGTTCGTGTGGAACAAGGACACGTCGGTGTCCGCGATCGCCGATGCCGCACACGCCAAACCGGCGATGCTCCCCGCGGCGCCGCTGGTCACGCCCACCCCGATCACGCCCGGGCCTTCGGGGCAGGTTCGCGCTCCGGTCGGCCCGCCCGGCACCGTCGACGGTAAGGTCATCAAGAACGACACGCCGGGTCGCCTGCTCAAGCGAAGCGGCCTCTCGGCTCCCGAAGCCGACGAAGTGATCCGCGCGCTGACCGGCGTGCTCGACTTCAAGTCGATCCGCCTCGGGCAGCCCTTCAGGATCGAGCGCAGCGCGGATGGCCGGGTCTCGCGCTTCACGCTCAAACAGAGCAAGGTCGATTCGGTCGTCGCCGAGCGCGCGAAGACCGGTGAGCTCGTCGGCAAGGCGATCGCGGCGGCGACCAAGCTCGAGCACAAGGTGGTCGGCGGAAAGATCGAATCGTCGCTGTACGCGGCGATCAAGGCGTCGGGCGAGAGCGCCGCGCTGGTCGATTTCTTCGTCGACGTGTTCGCCTACGACCTCGACTTCTACAACGACACCCACGCCGGCGACACCTTCCGCGTCGTCGTCGAGAAACAGCTCAAGGACAACGGCGAGCTCATCCGTTACAAGCGGATCTTGGCCGCCGAATACGCTGGCAAGGCCGGCACGTTCCGCACGTTCTACTTCTCACCCGGCCCGCCCAACAGCGAGGGCGGCTACTACGACGCCGAAGGCAAGTCGTCCGAGAAGACGCTGCTCAAGACGCCGCTCAAGTTCGATCGGATCACCAGCGGCTTCGATCGCAAGCGCATGCACCCGGTGCTGCACACCAAGACGGCACATCTCGGCATCGATTACGCAGCCCCGACCGGCACGCCGGCCTGGGCGGCCTCCGCGGGCACGGTGTCGTTCAAGGGCATGGCCGGCGCGGCCGGCAATCTCGTGATGATCAAGCACGACGGTGGCATCGAGACGGCTTACATGCACCTCTCGAAGTACGCCGACATCAAGGTCGGTCAGAAGGTCAAGGCAAAGACGGTGATCGGCTATGTCGGGTCGACGGGCATGTCGACCGGGCCTCACCTGCATTTCGGCGTCAAACAGAACGGCGTCTGGATCGATCCGTCGAAGCTGACGCCGATCCGGGCCACGGGCGTGGGTCTGCGGGACCTCGACAATTTGCGTGCCGAAGTGGCACGCCTCGAGGCACAGCTGAGCGCGATCAAGATTGCCAGCGCACCCTAGGGTCGACTCCTCCTGGTCCTCTGGCCTTGCCGATGGTTGGCTTCCCGCTCAAGATTGAGGAGTGACCAAGCTCCTCGTCGGCATTCTCAAGGGCGCGGTGATTGGCGGCGCGCTTGGCTACGGCGCGTACGCCCTCGGTGATGTGCCGGTGCTGTCGAACCCATGGATCCTGTACGGCCTGATCGGCGCGATCGTCGGTCTGTTTGTCGGCAAGCCGATCTGGTCACTGATCAAGGATCCGAACACCACCAGCGTGATCGCGATCCTCAAGTCGGCGTTCGGGTTCGGGATCGGTTGCGGCCTCTACGCCATCATCGTCAAAGCATGGGGCCCGACGCTCGAGATCTCGACCGTGCCGAACGTGTTTGCGTGGTCGCCGACGCTCGGTGGCCTGATCGGTGGTGTCTACGGCGGCTTCGTCGAGCTCGACGATGCGATCGGCGACGACAAGTCGGCGAAGCCCGGAGTCAAGCCGGCGCCCAAGAAGCAGCAACCCCCTCCCACCAACGGCGAAGTTTAGGGCATGTTCCGGTGGTGCTTCGCGCCGCCGTTGTCGTCCTGGTTCTGCTCGTTGCCGTTGCCGTTGCCGTTGGATGCGGGGATAACGTCCCTGGCAACATCACGCTGAGGTCGGCCGCGACCTTCGCCCCCGCGCTCACCGAGTACGCACGCGCGACCGCGTATCCGCTGCAGATCGCCGCGGTCGATGCCGAGATCGACGACGCCTTCGCGATCACGATCGTCGAGGATCAGGCCCTGCCCGCGCAGGCGTATCAGCTCGCGAAGGTCAGTGACACCGAGATCACCGTCGCGACCTCCGACGTGCTCGGCGCGCAGTACGGGGTCACCGCCGCGCTCGAGACCATGGGCTTCCGCTTCCGTCACCCGTACGACAGCGTGACGCCGTCGAAAGTCGTGATCGGCGAGGTCGACACCGAGATCCACAAACCCGAGATCCGGGTGCGCGGACTCCAGCTCCACACGCTGCATCCGATCGAGCCGTACTTCGCGTTCTGGGAGCCGAGCGCGCGCAACACCGAGGACGCGCATCGCATCATCGACTGGCTGATCAAGAACCGCGGCAACTACGTGCAGTGGGTCGCGCTCGACGACATCTTCGATCCGGTTCGCCACGCCGAGTGGAAGCCGTTCACGCGCGAGATCATCGACTACGCGCACCTCCGCGGCGTTCGTGTCGGCCTCAACATCCAGCTGTTCGGCGCGGCCAATCTGCAGCTCGCGTACGACCTGGTCGACAAAGAGACGGAAGCGATCGCCCCGCAGATCGCCGAGCGACTGCCGGCGATCACGCAGGACCTCCCGTTCGACGTCTACGATCTCTCCTTCGGCGAGTTCTTCAACGCGGATCCCCAGGCGTTCATCAACTCGGTCAACGAGGTCAAGACCCAGCTCGCGATCGCCGCGCCGCAGGCCGAGATGCACGCCCTGATTCACGTCGGGGCCGAGCAGATCGTCAACTTCATGGGCGAGGACCTGATCTACTACTTCCTCGTCAAGTTCGCGGACCCGGCGATCATCCCCGATGTCCACACGGTGATGTTCTACAACCTGTACGAGCCCGCCGGCGGCGCGTATCAGCACGAGGACTTCAGCGCACATCGCGAGTTCCTCCTCGAGCGGATGTGCAGCGGTCAACCGGTCGCGTACCAGCCGGAGACGGCGTACTGGGTCGCGTTCGACAACTCGGTGCCGCAATACCTCCCGCTCTACGTCCACAATCGCTGGCTCGATCTCGAGATGCTCGACGCCGAGCCCGGCTGCGGGAAGCTCGACAATCACATGCTGTTCACGACGGGTTGGGAGTGGGGCTACTGGCTGCACGACGTCACCGCCCTGCGTGCGAGCTACGAGCGTCCGGCGAGCTCGACCGAGCTGATCGCCGCGGAATTCGGCGCCGACCTCGGTCCGGCGACGTCGCGCATCGCGCGGCTGATCGAGCTCCAGCGCGAGCACCTGATGCTCGGACGGTTGATCCAGTACATCGCCGGTCGCGATATCGCGATCGACGTCGGCCGCCGACTCGACATCGTCTCGCAGCCGGATCGCGTGACGTTCGACGATCTCGCGGTCGCCGAGCCCGCTGCGCGCTCCGCGTTTCAGGCCGACGTGATCGAGAAGCTGATCATCTATCGCTCGCAGATCCAAAAACTCGAGGACGAGCTGCTGGGGCTCGAGCTGGTCGACAACAGGTGGACACGCGAGCTGCGCGACGGCGTGGTGATGGATCGGATCCGCGCCGACTTCATGATCAACCTCTACACCGCGACCCTCAACTCGCTCGCCGGCGATGCCGCGGGCGCGACGTCCGACCTCGCACGTGCGCGTGCGTTGATGGGTGCCGGGCAGGAGATCGTGAACCGTCGCCACGACGATCTGCATGACGGGCTTGGGGATCGGCTGACCGGCCAGACCGAGAACCAGACCTTCTACCAGTACGGCTACCTGTTCATGGCCGACACGCTCTGCTACTGGAACCGCGAGCTGGTCGAGGTCGACAACCTCCTTGCCGGGACGTCGGAAGCCGTACCCACCTGTCTGCTGTAGCCCGGCTTGTCCGGTTGCCACTGCGACAGTTACTCTTTACGAGTAGTTAGTTGGGCATGAACCGTGCTCTTCCCTGGAGCGTGCGTGACATCCGCTTGTTCATCCTCGGTCACCTGGCGCTGATCGGGATCGCCGTTCTCGGCAGCCTCTAGATGTGATCGGCCGAAGTGGTTGCCCGTGCCCGTGCCTGTCCCTCGACGAAAGTCCGCGGTTCATGCACCCGCAATAAATAGCCGGCCCAACTTTTCAGCCGAGCACATCTAGGGGGTCGGATCGAGCTCGGCGTCGATCAACACGCCGATCTGATCGATCGACCCGTCGTAGACGCCCGCCGGCACCGCGCGATCGCCGCTGGCGAACGGGTTATCGAGTGCGAGCGCCGTCTCGCTGACCGCGCGTGCACGTGTCCAGGTCCGCGACCACCCGAGCGTGAACGTGAAGCCGCCGGCACGCCCTTCGAGGCCGAGCCCGACGGTCTCGCCGCCGAGATCGCCGAACGTCGGTGACTGCTTGGTGTTGGTGACGCTGCCGACCACGTGTGCATAGCCGCCGGTCGCCCACAGAAAGCCTGCGATCAATTCGACGTCGACCGCGCCGCGGATCGCGCCGTGCGAGCGCAGCGAGATCCGGGACGGCACGCTGGCGAGCGCGGCGGAGGCTCCAGAAGGGCCGTCGAACACCTGCATGCCGCGGATGTTCCATTGCGTGTCCTCGGCGGATCGTCGTGCGACCGCCACCTCGCCGCCGAGCTCGCCGACGAAGCGCGAGCCGGCGTAGCGCGCACCGGCACGCACGATCAAGGGATACTGATAATCGAGCGACGCGCGTGCGCGATCGGGAGATGCCGACGGGCCCATCGGCCGCGTCCCGACCGCGACGACATCGGCGCCGATCTTCGCGGTATCGGTCCACGACACGGATGCGCCGAGCTCCAGTGGCGATTCCTCGGCGATGAACAGCAACCCGGCGACGGCGGAGGGGACGAAGCGATCGGAACCTTCGAAGCCGATCTCGAGATCGTTGACGCCACTGCCGATGTCGTCGCGTCCCGAGAACCCGGCCCACAATCTGCGGATCTCGATCACCGACACGCGCGACGCGCCGAAGGCCACACCGAACGCCATCGAATCTCCGATCCGGCGCGCGAGGCCGGCGGTCACGGTGTCGCGACGCACTCCACCTGCGATGCCGGCGTAGCGAAAGTCGAACGCGACGTCGATGTTCGCCGGGTCAGCGATGTCGGTCGGCCGGCGGAGCGCTCGCTCGGAGACGGTCTGCGTCATCGCGCCGAGCCCGATCGTCCAGCCCGAGACCGTGCCGAACGCGGCCGCGTACGGGGCCATGCTCGACGGTGCCTGGTCGTGGACGACCGGTGCGCCTTCCGTGCGGCTCTGCCACGCGATCTCGTCGTCGACGAACACCAGCCCGAGCTGGCCGCGCGTGCCGTCGCGCCGGGCGATCGCCGCGGGATTGACCACCAGCGCACCGCCGCCATCGTCGCCGACCGTGGAGGTGCCGGCCCGCCCGATCGCGCGGGGCGAGCTGGAGGTCACCAGCCCTCCGGCGAATACCGACTCGCATGCCAGCAGCAGGCAAAGCGAGCACGTGCGGATCACCGCATGACTGTACATGTTTCGGGATATTTCGAGCGCGCGGGTCAGGCAGGGAGTGGAATACTCGATCGCTGACGTCGAGGAAGATCGAACATGTCGACGTTCGATGACGCGGCGCGCGCGGAGTGGAATCGCCGTGCCAAGGAGCTCAACGCATCGGGCGACGGCGACGTCGCCTGGTTCCGTCTCCGGCTGACGTGATCCAGCCCGACGGCGACTCCTGCGTTCGGGTTGCTCGTGGATTCCCGCGCCCGCCGTGACGTTCATCCGCTGAGGAGCCTGCTGATCGCACGCGTGCCGAGGCCGACGGACAAGGACGGCCGACGTTCGGGCCGCTTCGCTGTCTTCTTCGCGGCGGGCTTCTTCGCGGCGGGCTTCTTCGCGGCGGGCTTCTTCGCGGCGGGCTTCTTCGCGGCGGGCTTC
>Ga0105049_10003942_pt1 | contig 17480 bp, 17 predicted proteins | sample MAT06_FD_78087 | JGI IMG/M metagenome (GOLD analysis project Ga0105049, IMG submission 78087) | Freshwater microbial communities from Lake Fryxell liftoff mats and glacier meltwater in Antarctica - MAT-06 | ecosystem: Environmental > Aquatic > Freshwater > Ice > Liftoff microbial mat | place...
CTTAAGCGGGACCAACCTATGGGATCGCTGCGCTTTCTGTTTCGATAGCAGGTCGCTGGGCTGACTCAGTCCCGACACTATATTCTTTCCGCCATCGCCGTTGCTGAATCCACTCAAAGGCCTCTGGGAATTCGACCATTGCTCGCAGAAAGTATCCCATTGACCGACTGACTCGCTGTGTGCCTCGCACCCAGCGGTGAAAAGTCTTGGCACCGAGCCCCAACGCTTCGGCCGCTTCAGTCTGATCCAGATTGAATTTGGTCAGGAATTCTTTAAGAATTTCCACTGACACCGTATCCGAGTATTCCAGGATCGCGGCATCGATCGCTCTGGCAGATGCTGCGGGAATAGAAAACTCACCACAAACATCACAGCGCAACATCGTCAACGATGGAATTGTGAAACCATCACTATCCGGGAGTTGAACTTCGTATGGTTCTGTCACCTCACGGCACACTCCGCGATTACAGTCGATGCACATCGTGTTTACGGGGGCGTTTGACATTTTACTCCCTTGGCAGAATGGGGTAGCCAGGATCATGCGGATGAACCTGCAGCCAGACCCGGCTCAAATGGATTCGATCGTCCAGAATCTTCACTTCGAAGTACACAGTTTCCGAATCCCGTGGATCCAGAAACAGACTTCCATGATAACTGACTGGTACATGCAGAACTTTGACGTGAATCAGGCATTCATCGTCGATGTGCCGAATCAGAGCTTTGACCACAACATCGTGACGAATCCCGACCAACCCAAGCCAGCGTGCCGCTCTTCCGCTGATCATCCAGCGATCCGAGTGACACGCTTCGCGAATGAGCTGCCGTTTCGTCTCACTCGCTAAGGACATGATCGGCTCACAGAAGTACTCATTGATACTTTATGTTTGCAAGTCTGTTCCAGGAAGTGCTTTTTGATACTAATGCGACTAGTTCCCGCGAGAAAATCGTTCATATAGTATTCAAATGATCAGTTCCAGTGATTATTCCAAATGACGTTGTAGCGTCTGGACATCACTTCCTTAAACGGAGCATCCTGTCACCAATCTTAGTCCTTCGGTAGCTCCTTGGAGCCGACGATGGTCAGGTTCATGCCGATCTGCACGCTGACGGATTTGTCGCCCACTTTGACATTCGTCTTTCCGTTCAGATACCAACCCAGCGAGCCGGTCGAAAACTCTTTGACTTCGGCTGTCATGGGAATACCGTTCACCGTAATTTCAACGGGCTTGGCTTCGTTGATGAATTCGGGACGAGTCACGGAACAAGTGGATTTGGCCATGCGGTCGTCTTTCGAGGCTGTGTAAAATGATGTCGAGTAAAATGACGTTGAGTGAAATTCAAATTCAATGTCTCGGTCATTGCCGACCTGAGATTGCAGGTACAGCGCGACCGAGTGTCGTGGAATCATAACAGTCTTGTCTTCGGCATTCCACGACGATCGGTGGCTCAGAAAAGGGGTCAGGAACCAATAGTGCGGAGCACCCGTCGGGCCGTTTGGCTATTGGTTCCTGACCCCTTTTCTGAGCCTTGACAGTGCGCTACTCCGTTTTCGGATCTCCGCTCTTTGACGGCATCTTCTGAATCCATTCGCGAATGAGTTCGACGGCCGACCGATCAATCTGATTCGTTCCGATCGGTGGCATCTGGCCATGGCCTCGCCGCTGCATACGATCCAGCAGCAGGGATCGCTCAGGAGCGCCGGGAGCCACGAGTCGCGCTTCGGCAATCCCGAACGTGGCATGGACCGGGCGTGCATCAAACATTCGCATCTGATCTGGTTTGGCATCGATCTCGGTGGAGAACTGAGCATTCCCTCCACCGGCTTCCACATGGCAATTCGAACAGTTGGCGTCCAGATACGACACAGCTCGCGTGTGCAAATCGGCGGACGAGTCAAACGGATCGCTGAGGCGACTCAGCTCATTCACGGGCTTTGATAATGGTTCCTTAAAAAGTCCCATGTCAGCCAGCATTTCCAACTGATTCATTTTCACGTCGCCGTAGTCATGCAGACGATTCATCTGCTTTTCTGTCAGACCGAGCACATAGTTGACGGCTCGCGAATGACACACCATGCATTCGGCGCGACTGGGATAGCGCCATGTTTGTGTGCGAGTTCCTTCCGGCGCGGCTGGGTCTTTGATCTGAAACGAGATGTCGGCTCCGGCAGCGTCCAGCAGTTCCGCATCGGTTTGTTCGTCGTTCCAGCGATACGAATATCCGACCCACTCATTCTGTTCTCTGACCATGAGACGCGTTTCTATCCAACGGCGAGTCTCTTCGTGGCCAGCTTCGCGTTCCAGGGCAAAACTCTTAACGAGCACTGACCCATTGGGGAAATTCCAGCCGCGGTTCGACGTGTACTGAATCTTTTCCTCACCTGGCACCGCCAGCCAGCGCTGCTTGAATGCCGCGTCAGACCACAGTTGCACATTGACTGAATACGGAATCACCGACGGCAGCAGCCTGTGGTCCGGCACGGATTCAAACAATCCCGTTTCACTGAGCTTGCGAGGAAACACGGTTGGTTCAACGGGAGGACTGGGCTCGATCCGATAGAAGCCACCCGCATGATCGATCACCAGCAGATCTCCAGCATTGTTTGTTGCAAAGCCTGTGATCTGAAGCGATGTGTCGGCAAGCTCCTGATGAAATATCACCTGAGTGCCATCGTGTCGCACGCCCCAAATCTTGCCGGTTGAATAGTCCCCATAAATGTAGCAGCCAACCAATGTCGGCAACTGCGAACCTCGATAGACAATTCCGCCTGTCAGGCTTCGCGATTCTGAATGATGATGCTCTGCGGCGGGAGCCGTGATTGGCTGAGGTCCTGATGGTCGCTGCAGATAAAACGGATGGCTGCCTTCCTGCACACTCCAACCGTAGTTTTCTCCTTTGTGAATCAGATACACCTGTTCCCAAAGATCCTGCCCGTTCTGTCCTACCCATAGCTGATTTGACTGATGGTCAAAATCCATGCGCCACGGGTTGCGGAAACCGTAGGCCCAGATCTCCGGACGCGCTCCTGCAGTGTTGATAAACGGATTATCCGATGGCACGGCATAGGGCTTGCCGTCAGCCGGATGATCCACATCCAACCGCAGCATCACGGCCAGCAGATCGTTCAGACCCTGGCCGGTTTCCAGCGTGTCGCTGTCACTCGTTCCATCACCTGTCGGACAATACAGGTATCCATCGGGACCAAATGCCAGATCACCTCCGTTGTGTCCGTTCGAGTCCCATTCCAGGATCACGAGTTCGCTTTCTTCCCGGAGTCCGCCATCCCGGCCTCGATCGATGCTGAACCGGGAAATCCGGTTTTGCTTGTTGGTCTCCGGCATCGGGCCATTGCTGATCAGGTAGAGGTATCCGTTCTCTTCGTACTTTGGATGGAAGCAGAATCCGTAGATCAGACGATCCATGTGCAGCAGCGGCTGGCTGGAACCGGCATCGTCACGATCCTGAAAAACTCTCAGTCCGCCGGGCTCTTTCCAGTCGCCTTTGTGATCGACAAAGAAAAGGCGATCAGTGCCGGGTTCTCGTCGCAGATAAACCGGCGCAAACAAGGGCAGCTTTTCATAGGCCCGAGTCACTCGATAAGGCAACGGAGGATCCGGCGAACCGATCAAGCGTGATGCGGTCCATGAAATGCGGGTTCGTTCGGCCGCTGACACGTTGTCGGACAATGCGCAGGCAGCGATTGTTCCACACAGGCAAAGCAGTAATCCAGGTTGGTTTGGTGTCATCATTTGCATTCCGGTTCAGGGAGGACTGTGACCACAAGTATGCATAACATTCAACCTGCCTTTGCAAGATCGAGGAATACAATGATCGACGGATTGCCGACAGGTGTGTAATGGCCAGTGAACTTGAGGCCACCGGACGTGCGATCCACACGGAAGACGGCGATGTTGTCAGCACGCTGATTGCAACAATAGAGGAACTGGCCGGTGGGGTCAAAGTTGAAGCTGCGCGGGTAGTTTCCATGTGTCCATTCTTCCCCGACAAATGTCAGTGTACCGTCTGGTCCAACAGAAAAGATCCCAATGCTGTCGTGCAGTCGATTGCCCGCATAGACAAACTGTCCATCGGCTGAAATCAGGATTTCGGAGCAAAAGTTACTACCCGCAAAGCCGGGCGGCAGTGTGGAGATTGTCTGTCGTGACGCCAGCCGTCCTGTTGCGGCATCGTAGTCAAACAGGACGAGGGTCGAGCCTTCCTCCTGGATTGAGTAGAACCAGCGTCCATTGGGATGAAAGTGGAAATGCCGAGGTCCATCTCCAGGTGGCAGCGAGACCACAGGGAGCTCACTTGGAGTCAGCACGCCCTTTTCCTCGTCAAACTTCCAGACGAAAATCTGATCGAGACCCAGGTCCACATGCAGCACGAAGCGACCGGAGGGATCGGCCTGAATCATGTGCGCATGAGTCCGATCATGTCCGCTGAAGGCAAAGCTGCCCGGCGGAGCGTTCGTCGCCGTGGTCGGACCCAGTTTGCCGGCATCGTTCCTGATGTCCGTGGCATTGCCCAAACGACCGTCGGGCAGGATCGGCAGCACTGCGACAGAGCCCCCGAAATAGTTGGCGACGAACAGAAATCGTCCGGTCGGATGCACGCTCACATAGGTGGGACCGGCACCACCGGAACGAACGGTGTTGAGCAGCTCCGGTTTTCCGTCAGCTCTATTGATGGCGAAGGCACTGACGGTGCCTTCCTTGTCTTCGCCCACTCGATCCGTTTCATTGGCCGAATACAGGAAGGTTCCGGAAGTATTCAGAGCCAGGCAGCTTGGGCTTGTCCCCATCTCGTGAATGCCAGCGGGCGTCATCGCCCCAGTGTCGCGATTCACCAGGAAAATATGAATCCCACGGCCATTACCCGGCGGCAGATCCACCTGAGTCGGCAACACATCGCGGAGCGGAGAACTGAAGGTTCCCACATAAGCGAGCAGTGGTCCGGCGAATTCTCCCGGCTGTGCGTGGAGTAAACCGTCCATGAGTTGTGTGGACCCGGCAAGTGCGACAGAGGATTTCAAAAACGAACGTCGGGATTTGTCGAGTGGATTCATGGTAAAAACAGCCTGTGTGGTCGAGATGACGGTTGCAGCCGCCTGGTTGAAGTTGGAACTGAGAGCCATGTCTGAATCGAAGGGATTTCATTTCGACATCCCCGACAGCACGCTCACTGCTCATAGGTCATACCAAAGAGAGTGTCTGTCAGCCAGCCACGGAATGACTCGTGGTCCTGAAACTCTCTGACTCTCTGGTTGGCTGAGATCTCCGAGTCCGGTGGGAACGATCTGAAACTCGATTCCACTGCGTTCCGCCGGAGCCGCTTCCGTCAGCCAGATCAGTGTTTCAATGGCTTCCATTTGGCAAAAAAAGAAGCGACGGCCTTCGCGTTGATCCGGATCATTCCCGTGTTCCAGCAATCCACACGTGATGCCAGTCACATGTGGGTAATTCGCTTCCCGCCATGCCTGAATTTTTGGGCGGATCTTGTTCACAAGGTCCAGCTCAATAAACTGCCCCGGATCGTCACAGCCCTGAGCGTTCGGAGTCGCGACGACGTAACCTGCAGGTCTGCGACCGTGAATCTCGGTAAAGACCCGGTGCTTGCGATCATAGCTCCAATACCGCGACGGTTCCCGGAAGGGTGAGTTCAGGATCAGATCGCCGGCATTGAGTTGGACTTTGCGTTTGGGCATGTTGCGGACTGCTAACGATGGGCAAATTTCAAAATTGTCGGAACATCATAGCAGGGAAGTTCCGTTGTGACTCAGGGCCGGCGGCCCGACGCAACCTCTGCCGGTGGCGTGAGTCACCGGTAAACGTTAACCTCAAATACACTCGGAGGACTGACGCCCTGCCGCTCGCCTGATTCTACTCAGCACGCAAAATCTTCAAACTCTTAATTCCCCGGTCATCGATGATTTTTGCCGCCACCCGCTTGAAACTGCCCACGGCAAATGGCAGGGAAACGGTGCCTCGGTAGGCGTCGATGAGTTCTTCGTCGATTTCCGCTTTCAGATTTTTCGCCAGACGACTCCAGCCGTCTTTGGGTCCGCTCATGGGGAAGAAAACCTGGCGAGGCAGCAGACTGCGGCCATCGTAGCCTGTGTCCAGTAACCACGTCGCGATACGCTATGTATCGCCAGATTTGATGTTGCTATTGGTCGGGTTGTCGTAATCGAAGCCATGAACCTCGACTTCCCACAATCCGGCATCAGGGCCTTTGTGAAACTTTCGCAGCGAAACATCCGGCTGGCCAATCAGGCAGGAGCTCTCATTGCTCGATCGTTTTTTCTTGAAATCATCCGTCAGCAGGTCGGTATGCCGTCCTTTTCCAGCAACGAATTCATCACCAGCATCGAATCGCCCGCCACCAGTCGATTCGTCCAGCCGTGCGGATGCTTGCAGAAGTCCGGCGCGTTACGCAGCGGCAAGTACTCGGCGGGCTCTTCAGACAGCGACAACTGTTTTCGTGGCGAATCAGGCTTCGCTCGATCACTCGTGCATGGGTGCTTATGTCAATCCGCATCATCCATCAAGTCATCAGCGGCATCATCCAGCGACCGGGTTTCCGCTTCTGCTTCGTCGTTCTGGAGCAGCACTGAAAAAGTAAACGTGCATCCGGCAACTGGATTGTTCTTTGCCTGAATCTTTCCTCGCTGGCGTTCGATGACGTCACGACAGATCGCCAGCCCGAATCCGAAGCCGTGCTGCTTGGTCGTAAAGAATCGTTTGAAGACATTCTCCGGATCGCCTTCCGGCAGGCCCGGCCCGTTATCGGAAACAGACAGCACAAGATACTGTTCAGACGCATGGGATCTCAGCTGGATGCGAACTTCCGGCTCAGCAGTCTCCGCATTTGCACAGGCTTCGATTGCGTTGACAAACAGATTAATCAGCACATACGTGGTCTGCACCCGATCGACATGCACTTCCAGCGGAGGATCCCGTGCCAGCAGTGCTTCCTTATCTTCAACTGTGATTCTGACCGGGACACTGTCCGGACGCAGCTGCACCAGTTTTGTCGCCTGATCGATGATCCTTTCGAGGTTTGTTGCCGCAAGTCTGGCACGACGATCCTGCAGAAAGTCTCGCAGATTAAAGATCACTTCAGACGCGATATCGACACTGTGCGAAATCGCAGAAACATTCTGTGTCATTTCTTCAACGGTCGATCCCCCATTCTTCAGTCGATTTTTCAGGATAAAAGACTGATACTCGATCACCTGCAGAGGCTGTGTCAACTGATGAGCATATTCTGCCGAAAGATTGCCGATAACGCTCAGCCTTGACGCCTGAGTCACTTGTTCACGAAGTTGAGTCAGTTCATCGGCAGCGGCACGCTCGACGTCGTTGTTTGTCAGGTACAGCGTGCAGGCACAGTTTGCGGTTTCACCGCCAGGCTCGATGCGGGCATTGAATGAGCCGGGCTTTCCGTTTCCCTTGAGCAGCAGAAAATCGCATGTACAAGCATTATCTGACTTGACAGCGTCCCTGATCAACTGCTGGACAGGTGCGTATGAGGTGCGTGCCACAATGTCCTGCAGACGCAGTCCAATGGCTGCTGGCGGAGTCTGATTTCTGAACGGTACGACGTTGACAATTTCCAATGCCGAATCCAGGACCAGCGCAAAGTCGCAGGCAAGTCTGGCGATATTTCGCCACTGACGATGAATCTGTTTTCGCCTGGATTCCAGACGTGTCGCACGGTAGCTGCCAATAAACACACGGCCCGTGAGTTGCAGCAGATGATGACACACTGAATCGAGATGCTGCGGACCCTGATCATGCCCGAGCGCAATCACGCCGCGCAATCGTCTGCTGATCAGAATCGGAATCATTTCATACGCAGCACAGGTCAGGTCACTCAGAATGCTGGTAATCAGCCGACTGCACGCTTCGGACTGTCCGTTCGTCCCGCAGTAAACTGCGGTTCCTGTCGGGAGCAGATGCGATGGCTGTTCACCAATAATTGCCAATTCGATCCGTTGCAGCTTTGATGCAAGCGACGGAGTCTTCAGGCGGGACCATTCGCTGTAAAGCGAAATCTGAGGTTTGTCTTTGAGCCGAGCGAGATACAGATGAACGTGATCCACATCGCACCGCCGTCCGATCCCTCTCAGCATTCTTGCTGCGAGCATCCGATGCTCTCCGGACCTGAGTCCATTCAGTTCGTCTGCAAGGCGAGAGGTGTAGCGGATCAGCGAATCACGCTTGCCGGACGACAGCGACATTCCTGGAGACCCTTCGGAAACTCAACTCAATGCAGTGAAGCGGTGCGATCAGTCGTCACCAAAACGCATTAACAGAAAAAGGATATGGCGAAACAATTGTGCGATGGAACCAAAGATCATCATTGCACCGGCGACATGTGCGGTGGTCGGAAGATGGTGCATGATGAGTGATGTCTCATACAGAATGTAGCCGCACATCAGAGCTACGATCGCACCGGAAATCATCGTTCCGACATTGAGTCCGCCGAACAGACCGAACATTGAAAGAAGTCCGACACCCAGAATCGCCATCCCCCCGACGAACAGAAAGTTTCTGAGGAACGAAAAGTCGGCTTTTGAAAACACGACAAAGAGTGTGAGTCCACCCGTGATCAGCAACGTCAGAAACGCAGCCTGACCTATCAGGTTGGGATTGATCCGCAGCGCAAACCAGATCGCTGGCACGACGAAAACGGATTCGGCGACGGTGAACATGCCGAGTCCAAGATACTGCGAGGTCTGAGACGCACCGCTGTACGCCAAACGCTGAGCAAACCAGGTGACCGCCATAAACCCGATCAACGCGATCCACCATGTGCGCCTGCCGAACAGCATCATAATCGAGTCGGCCATCGGTGTGCTGAAGTACAGGAATTCCAGCCCGATCAAGAACAGTATCGCACCGAAAACATGCAGATAAACTTTTCGGAGAAATGCGAGTCGCTCACTGAGTGCCGCATCGACCGCAAACATATCGCTGTTGACAGCGTACGGGTTATTGTCCTGGTACATTTTGTCCTCGCCTGAGTGATGCCTGATTGTGGTTGAAAAAAGTGTCTGAGATACCTTTCCCAACGCATTCTATTCGACATCGAACGAATTGCAAAACGGAAATCCGGCATCGGCCCCGCAAGTCCTGCAATCGTCGCTGCTCCGTGAGTTGAATACGGTCGTCCAGCGCTGTTTAAGGCGAGCCTCAGATTCGCACTTACGCTCGATCTTCAGGAAACGGCATCACTTCACGAATATCCCGGCACGCGGTAGCCACCATCACCAGACGATCAAATCCCAGGGCAACCCCGGAACAGGGTGGCAGACCGGACTGCATCGCTGCCAGCAACCGCGACGCACCGGGCAGTTCCGGCGACTCCTCAACGATGCGTCGTTGATTCCGGACTGCGTCCCGTCGGCGCAGTTCAGGTTCATCCGTCAGTTCCTGGTATCCATTGCACAATTCCAGACCCTTTATATACAGTTCAAAACGACGAGCCACTTGCGGACACGTTTCCGAAACAACGGCCAGCGCTGCCTGAGCAGGCGGATAGTCACATAGAAACTCCGGACGAATTCCGCTGCTCTCCGAGGTCCCGCCCAATTGAGGTTCAATCGCAAACGCCAGCATGACGTTCAATACGTCGTCGATTCGGTCTTCCCGCAGATCAGCAGGCAGCGGAACGCTAAAGTGCCGGGCGACGTCCATGAGCTGGCGTCCGGAACACCCGAACACATCAATCCCGAATATACGCTGAAATGCCGCTGCGTACGTTGTATGCTGAAAGGTTTCGGGACTCCACTGATCCGCAACGTTATGTCCTGTCACACAAGCGGCCGCAGAGGTTGCCGTTCGTACAAGCGATTCGGTGACTTCCAGCTGTTCCAGCCAGGTCGAGCCAACGCCGTACCATTCGATCATTGTGAATTCAGAATTGTGCTGATTGCCCCGTTCATGCTGTCGAAACACACGACTGACCTGAAAGATCGAATCTGCGCCAGCCGCCAGAAGGCGCTTCATGTGCGCTTCAGGCGAGGTCTGCAGAAACCATCGAGTACCACGAACGTCGATGACAAACGGTTCCAGCCATGCGTCGAGTACAATGTCACGGGAAAGGCACGGTGTCTCGACTTCAAGGTAATCACGGTCGCGAAAAAAATCGCGAATCGAACGCAACATTTCCGCTCGAACATGCAACATCTGAGTCGAACACGATGGCCGCCAAGCATCAGACTCAGGCGTCACCGTCCAGACTCCGCGTGCGATTGCGAGACATTCTGCTGCGATTGCACATCGAGAACCCAGCGGACAGCAGACGCAAGTCGCCGTATACCTTCCTCAATTCCGGCGATATTCTGCACACCGAAACTCAATCGCATTTCACAGCGTGGCCGATGCGGCCAATTGGCCGGATAGCTCAACTCACCAGGGACATACATCACTTTGTCCACCTGCGTCGCTCGTTGAAACAGCACGCTGGTGAAGCCTGTTTCAATATTGTCCGGCAGCCGCATCCAGACATACATGCCGCCCTGCGGTTTCACCCAGGAGACTCCGGGCAGTCCGGTAAACTCGCGTTCGACCATTGCCACCATCGCATCACGTTTGCGGCGATAACTTTCACACACGCTACGCACATGTTCGACATACGCGCCCGTGCGAATTGCATGTGCGACAATATGCTGATTCAAATGCGCCGATCCGAAGTCTTCGTTGCCCTTCAAGTCGGTGACGGCTTTAACCAGGCACAGCGGCAATACACCCATTCCGACACGGATGCCTGGTGAAAAACTTTTTGAAAACGTCTGAGCCAAAATGACAGTTTCGCGTGTCTTGTCGAGCGACCAGATGCTGGGAATAGCGTCGCCGTCGTAGCGGAGTTCGCGGTACGCACAGTCTTCGAGCAGTAAAACGCGGTGATCCGATGAATACTGCCGCACGATTTTCAGAATCTCAGGACGCCTTGCTGCAGACACACTCACGCCCGACGGATTGTCGAAGTCACTGACGACGTAGACCAGTCGAACCCGGTCCAGCTTGCCTGCAGATTGAATCTGTGCAAAAGCGGCAGCCAGTGAATCGGGTCGCATCCCGTCCGCGTCGGCGGTGACCGGAACAATTTCCGCACCTGCAGCCTGAAGCACGTCAATGTACACGAAATAGGTCGGCGCCGCGACAAGGCAGATGTCACCTGGATTGAATAATGCCTGCGTTACAAGTGACAGCAGCTGTTGGGACCCTGTCGTCAGGACAAGGTGCGACAACGGCAGATCGCGCAATTCATCGGTACGTTGCTCAAGTCTGGCCAGATTTGTCCTGAACTCCCGCCGGAGTAGTTCCGGGCCAGGTGTGATTCCGTACTGCAACAGCTTGCGGCCTGAATCGGCGTCTGACAGTAATTTGGCAACCGCCTCACGCACGATTTTGACTGGCAACGATTCTTCATCGACCAGTCCGGCGGCGAGCGAGATGCAGTCGGCGTTTTCAACGGCCTGCTGCATGAGGAAACCAATGGCCTGATCTGCCGACCGCCGTGCATGATCACTGAGCGGAGCCAAGTCGCCTGAATGAACTTGAGCAGTGTGCTGAAATCGCGAATCCATATGACATCTATTCTCTTGGACGCGACAACAGCTCCTGGAACTCCAGTGCGAACTCTTCGTCGTTCGAAAGGCAGCGGTTATTCATCGCCAGAATCTTGCGAATACGACCCACTGTCAGTTTCGCAGGGCCAGTCAACCGCAGCACCAGGTCGTCGGGGTTGAATTGTTCCAGATCTCGAATCGAATGAATCCCGAGGAACATGAACGCTTCTCGGGCCTGAATGTCGTTTTGAAACACAACATCCAGCGGTGCATCTATCGGAATACGCGAACGTCCAAGTTTTCGGGATGGCTGTTCATCGTGAATTCCCGAAGAAATCGTGGCTTTTCGCACGCCTTTTTTCCGTTGCGTCAGTTCGGGCTCGGGTTCCGGAGCCGGTTTTCGCGCAACCATCACGGGCTTCCGAGCAACGGGAGCCTTTTTCGGGGCAAGTTTCTTTGGAACTGGCTTCTTTTTTGCCACAGTCGGCGGGGCCTTTTTAGCAGTTTTCGCCACGCGGGACGCTGCTTTCGCTGGCTTTACAGGCTTTGCCGCTTTCTTGACTACCTTTTTCTTCGCCATTGATCTCAGTTCCTTTTGCGCTCTGCAAGCTCAACAATCACCGAATCCCGACGAAGTCCAACGCCCCGCAAACGGTATTCCCGATCTCAAAATGCAATGATAGCGGCTGGAGGGCTTCACTTACCTCAATAGACCCGATTGTTCCTCAAAAAAGATGCGAAGCATGTCCTGTTCCTCCCCCGTCAGCAGTCCTTTTGAACGCAATACGACGTCGCCAGAGGCTCTCCAGCGTTCGACGACGGCCAATAATTCTTCGGAGTGACACGGAGTTGCAATCCTTGAAAACGTTGCCGAAACGGGGTTGTGATCATCTAATTTGTCTTCGAGCCGAACCAGTTCGCTCGAAGTTTTTTCATCCAGCGTCAGCTGCAACGCCCGCACTTTTGATGTCAACCAGTGATCACAGGCGGTGACGATCAATTTTGGTCCTTTCCACACACTGGACAGGGTCGGAAGTGTCGTCAGTTCTCCCATCTTCTCCAGAGCGCTACATGCCGCGTTGATCACGCCATGGTCGAACTGCGTGAGTGGTGTCTCGCTTTCCTGCAGGTGATCCCATGTTCGCAGAAGACATTCCAGCTGAATCTGAGGGGCTGTCCCCAGAAGAAGCGGATAGACGTCCAGGAATCCACCGGGTCTGGCGCCCGTATTCTGGTGATCCAGAGATTCCCGCAACATGCAATCCAGCGTCAGTACAAACGCAGCTCGAAAAGCGGCGTAGTGAATTTCGTTATTGAATGACATTGTGGTTTCCGGCGTGTTGGACAATTGTCTCATGGCAATTACCCATCCTGACACAAAGTCGAGCAGACTCAAGATGGATTGCCAGCAAGTCTGGCAGTTGCGTGTTGTCGAAATGCAACGAATCCGTTGAATGCGTTTCGCGCTTTGAAAAAGGGGTCAGGAAAAAGGGGTCAGGAACCAATAGTGCGGAGCACCCTCCGGGCCATTTGGCTATTGGTTCCTGACCCCTTTTTTAAAGCGAGTCGGGCACCACAATCACCTGCCACTCGGTTTCCTTCTGAATGATCTCACGCGAACCTTCGGAATCAACAAATACCACAACCGCCGACGCTGGCAACTTGTCCAACTGCACATGACCTGCGATTCGCCATTCACGCTCGTCCTTCGTCCAGCCATCGCCCGCTCCGGCGTTCTGAAAAAACGGTCGTGCAGGTTCCGTCGTCGTATGCCACGATTCTTCGTCGCCGTAATCGACCGGACGGGCTCCGGCAAACACCAGCATATCGCGGCGAATGGCGATTCCCCATGGTTCAAAGTCATAGCGTCGACGATGCCTCCGATATGCCCTTCGACTACGAAACTCGTGCAGCGGAACCTCCGTAAATGAGACCATTCGAAAGCCGCCACGGATCGCGTCTGACGACGCCCATAGACGTCCTTCAGTGACGATTCGCAACAGTGTTGCCAGTGCGGATCGATCGGACGAGCGGCATCCCAGGATGAGTTCGTCATTGAACTCCTGTTCATCCTGATCAGGCCACGGACCGACTGTCGAACGAGTCCAGTGAAGCAGCCAGGCATCCGGATGAGACAGAGGCGTTGAAGTCTCCCACGAACCCCGCGCGGTGGATGATCGACAAGATGGCTTGTCGTCTTTAACACTTCCAGGCTGATGGTTCTCAGCAGAAACGCCTTCGTCTGATGATTTCAGCAGCCACGGAATCACGCAGCCGTGCGATTCCAGGTCAATCTCAGAGATCTGTCCGGCAGCGTCCGACGCCAGCATGACAAGCGACGCACAACGTTCGGAATCCAGCACGTGCTGCATCAGCAACGCCTGAACCGCGCCACCGACCCGGACCCGAAGCACTTGCAATCGGTCGCCAGCTGCGTACAGAATTCGATCGGCAATTGGCTGCTCGCTCAGGCGGAGAGTTTCGGATTTCGGTGCGTCCGATTTCGCCGAATTGCCTGACATTGTCATGGCAGACGAAACAAATACGGACCAATGCGTTCCCGATGCGTAACTTTCAAGGACCGGGGGTTCCGATACAAGGTCCGCTTCAGTGATGGCGACCGTTGAATCCCACGCCGCGCGATTTGCAGTTTCAGCCAGCCACGCAGCGACATCGGCGTCATCGACAGGCTGTTCCCTCGCGTCCACTTGAAACTCCAGCAGTGATCGCCCGAATATCTCTGCCGCGCGACGTACAAATCGATGCGCCGCAGTTCCTGTCACAGCACACAGGACATCATGCGTAGGATCGATTCGCAGCGTGGCCGTACGAAGCAGGTCGAACCACCACGATTCTTCGTCCAGTCGCTGCTTCAACCGTGAGGACACCAGGGAGACTCTGTGCCGCCGGGGAATTCCCTGCGGCCAGAAGAACATGCGTGGTCCCAACCATCGGAGTGTACATTCTGCCGATAGCCACGGCATCCCCAGTGACACAATCGGCCCGACTGAACCGTCGCCAAATCTGATGCCCGATTTCAGGTCTTTATCAAACAAAAACCATCGCCAGTGCTCTGATTTCGGAATACCTTCAATCCGCCGCATTAGTCGCAGCATGGGTTCGGCGAACGCTGGAGAATTCTCCGTGTTCGGCTCGTCGATCATCGTGCTCACTCCACAGCATCAGGTGTCGTGTCGTGGCTCTCCGATCGCGCTTCCAGCTTCTGTTCGTCGCCTCGAAACATCCGTAGAATGTTGGATCGATGCTTCCACACAATCAACGCAGGAACCATCGTCGAAAACAGTGTCAGCGGAAGCTGGCCCAACACAAACATATCCTTCCCCATGAATGTCAACTGCGCAATCGCGAAGGAGGTTACCGAAATGATCGAAGCCAGCCCGACGATTCGTGAAACTGCAAACACGATCAGAAACGTCGCCAATGCCACGCCGGATGCCAACGGTGCGATGACTAAAATGACGCCCAAGGCCGTAGCGACGCCCTTTCCGCCACGCAGTTTCAACCAGATCGGATACATGTGGCCGACGATGCAGCAGATTCCCGCCAGGATCGCTCCCAGATTTACCAGTTCCACACTGCCGCGATCCTGCAGAAACAGTTTCGTGGCCAGAGTCGGCAGCAGTCCCTTGAGTGCGTCCAGAAACAGGACGACGAACCCCCATCTCCAGCCCAGTAATCTCGCCACATTCGTAGCACCAATGTTGCCGCTGCCGTGCTTTCGGGTATCGTCTTTCAGCAGTCCGCGTCCAACGAGATACCCAAACGGAATTCCGCCAACCAGAAATGCAATGAAACAGAACGCACCAATCACAAAAACCATCTGCCGCCTGCCTGATACTCAAACATTCGTCTCCTTCGTCTCGAAGCAAGTCGGAGTATATCGTTCTGTCGCGATTGCACTACCAATCACCACCACTGCATCGCATAGTCGTGAAAATCACCCAGGGCCGACGACGCATTCGTGTCTGTGCCGACTTGTTGCAACGAGGCTTCTGCGGACTGCAGTTTCTGCAGGGCGTGGCTCTTTCCAAACTGAGTCGCGGTCCAATGTTGAAAATTCTGACGAGCCGCTGATTGCAGGAGTATCAGCCGATTTCTGAGCATAGCCCTGACACCTTCGCGAATGGTTTGGTTCTCGCTCTCCAACAATGGAAGTAACTGCGGCAACGCATCGTCAGCGATCGGATGCTCACTGATCTGCACGCAGGGGGCAACGGAGCCAGCCAGAATGCGTTGCACGTTGTAGCGATGGACGAAAATGTCCACGGGCACGACCAGGTAAAGGTAGATCGCGAAGGAGAGGATCCACAACTGGCGACGGATGAGCCAGATAAATCTCTGTCGCTGCACGATCTTGACCAACACAAGGACAAAGCCTCCGATGACGGCCGAAATCCCCAGAAGCCCTACAACGCGCATCCGCGTCATGCCGTTGAATTCCACATAGATCAGTACCCGATTGTAGACGGAAGCCGCCAGCAGGAAATTGAGTGCAGACCAAGCCCACGCCAGCTTCTTTAACGATGCAACGCGGGGATCTTTCATCATCGATCCGCGAAAAATCAGTGACAATGTCAACGTGGCAAGCCCCAGGGCCACCGTCAGCCATGCGGCGCCTTCATGGGCATATCCGGAATAATGAAAGCCCGCAGGGAAACTACGAAACCATAACGTACGAAATTCAAAGATCAGGTACACCACAAACAAACTGATCAACGTAGCCAGCGTATTGCGAAACGGCCCGAACATCGGATGATCATAGCTCGGATTTGCGTCGTTGCTGAGAATTCCATGCGTTTCAACGGTTCGGCGAACCACCGGGCAAAGCAGGCCGGCTGTCAGCCAGAACGTCACGCACCAGACAATGATCTCAGACGCAGAAAAGCGTGACAACCAAATTCGAATATGCTCAGAGAATGCCGACAGTATCGAAGACAGCTCTTTGATCACATCCGGATTAGCCAGGACGAAAACTGTCCCGAACACAATGACGCTCGCGATTGGCAGCAGAAAATTCATCGCACGTGCCGGTCGTCCATGATCCACAGGATCCAGCACCACCTGTCGCCAGTTGAGCTGAAAGCCGTGCAGAAACTCGTACCCGCCCGGCACAATGGCTGCCAGTGCAATCGTGCATTCCAGCAGATACGGCGTCACTCCCTGCGCCGAAAGATTGGCTGCGATCAGCAACCAGACGGCTGCCATGATTTGTCCATATCCGCCAGCCCAGATCATGCTGCCCGAAAGCAGAATCAGCAGACTCGTCACCACGATCAATGATTTATTCCACTCACTCCGTCGGCGTCCCCACAGCAGCAATGCGACCGAGACCGGAAAAAACACAGCGGGACCGGCAAAGCCCAGGCATCGATACAGCGTCACATCCACAAGTGCGACCATGGAGATGAGTATCAGCCAAACGCGTCTTCCATGCGTCGCGCGCGCTGGGAGCGCAGCATCCTGCTGTTCCATGACGATATCCGCCTTTCCTGAGCCGGGATCCCGCTGTCGTCGATTTGCCACTGAGTCGATTGTTACAAAAATCAGTTACGCTCAGTACGCCACACGCTGTTGGAACAAACTTGCAGACTCAAGTACTTCCTGAAACGTATCCGCCCATCCTTTTCAATGATTCGGGAAGAGCGGCGTTTTGTCTGAAGAAATCGCAAGATATATCCTGACGTGTTGCTGACTGCTACTCCGGCAGTACCTCGGAAAAGAATCGTCGCCAGTTTCCGTGCATGATGCCCGCGATATCCGACTCCACGTAGCCGCGTTTGCGGAGCAGATCCGGAATCCGCTGCAGGTCAGAAATGCGATCCAGATCGGACGGCGTTTGTTCGACGCCATAGCCACCGTCCAGATCGCTGCCAATGCC